>JAEEGH010023721.1_pt1 | contig 12447 bp, 10 predicted proteins | sample 9134181 | NCBI WGS metagenome assembly JAEEGH01 (sample SAMN16246544, study PRJNA631951) | gut metagenome | biome: gut microbiome; feature: rumen; material: DP-attached | host: Bos | place: Iran: Karaj | collected 2018-10
CAAGGGTAATATCATCTTCGCATCGCACGACCATGAGTTTATAAACACCGTTGCTGATCGCATCATCGAACTGACACCTAAGGGCACTATCGACAAGCTGATGACCTACGATGACTATATCTATGATGAAGCCATCAAGGAGCAAAAAGCCAAGATGTATGCTTAAATGGCACGGTTTTTGCATTGAGGTTAGCAAGAGTTAAAACAACGCTATTATGACAGAAAAAGATATTCATATTGAAGACGAGGAGACTTTGGAAGAGGCTCCCGTAGAAGAGACTGACAATCAGGCAGAGAAATCTGAAAATTCAGAATCCTCAGAGGACTCCGAAAACTCTGATAATTCTGAGGTATCTGAGGAAAAAGATCCCTTAGAGGCTGCGCTGGCGGAGAATGCCGATCTGAAAGACAAGTGGCTCCGCTCTGTGGCAGAGTTTGAGAACTACCGCAAGCGCACGTTGAAGGAGCGTGCAGAGTTGATACTGAATGGTGGTGAGAAGTTCATCACTGCCATCCTACCCGTGCTCGACGATATGGAGCGCGCCATCGAGAATGGTGCCAAGACCGATGATCCGGCAGTGCTGCGCGAGGGTATGGAACTGATTCATCAGAAATTCATGAAGACCCTTGAGGCACAAGGCGTGAGCAAGATTGAGACAAAAGATGCCGACTTCGACACCGATGTCCATGAGGCCGTAGCTATGGTTCCCGGTATGGGTGACGACAAGAAAGGCAAGGTGATCGATTGTCTGCAACAAGGCTATAAACTAAACGACAAAGTAATCCGCCACGCGAAAGTGGCCGTAGGACAATAACAACACATGGCACAACAGAAAAGAGACTATTATGAGGTGCTTGGGGTCGAGAAGACCGCCTCGGAAGACGAGATTAAGAAAGCCTATCGTAAGATAGCCATCAAGTACCACCCTGACCGTAATCCTGGCGACAAGGAAGCCGAGGAGAAATTCAAGGAGGCTGCAGAGGCCTATAATGTGCTGCATGATCCGAAGACGCGTCAGCAGTACGACCAGTTCGGCTTTAATGGTCCGGGTATGGGCGGCTTCGACTTCAGCGATTTCGGTGGTGCCTCGATGAACATGGACGATATCTTCTCGATGTTCGGCGATATCTTCGGCGGTCACGGTTTTGGCGGCTTCGGAGGTGGCGCACGCCGTCCGCAGCAGCATCGCGGCAGCGACCTTCGTCTGAAAGTAAGACTGACGCTGGAGGAAATCAATAAGGGCGTCACCAAGAAATTCAAGGTGCGCAAGGATATCGCCTGCCCCCATTGCAACGGTTCTGGCGCGGAGGCCGGCAGCGGCAAGGAACAGTGTGCCACCTGTCATGGTAGCGGTGTCATCACCCACACCACCCAGAGCATCTTCGGTATGATGCAGCAGCAGAGTGTCTGTCCTAACTGTCACGGTGAAGGTCAGGTGATCAAGAACAAGTGTAAGCATTGTGGCGGTACAGGTGTCGAGAAAGGCGAGGAAGTGGTGGAGATCAACATTCCCGCAGGTGTGGCAGAAGGTATGGTGGTGAATGTACCCGGAAAAGGAAATGCCGGTAAGCACAACGGCATCGCAGGCGACATACAGGTATTCATTGAAGAAGCCGAGAACGACACCTTCATCCGCGACGGCAATGACCTGATCTTTAATCTCCTGCTCGACTTCCCAACAGCAGCCCTTGGCGGCGAAGTGGAAGTTCCCACCATCGACGGCACGAAACTGAAGGTGAAATTAGAAAACGGCACGCAGCCAGGAAAGACGCTCCGTCTGCGTGGCAAGGGACTGCCCGCAGTACAGGGCTATGGCTCAGGCAAGGGTGACCTCGTGGTCAACATCAGTGTGTATATCCCCAAGACACTTAGCCGAGAGGAGAAGGAACTGGTGGAGAAATTCAAGAACTCCGACAACTTCAAGGGCGACAAGCAGACGAAGGACTCCATCTTCCAGCGCTTCAAGAACTACTTCAATTAAATCGCAAATTGTCAGATTATAAATTGACATGACCTATCAAGAGACCTGCAACTATCTGTTCACGCAGACACCGATGTTTGAGAAACAAGGGGTCAGCGGCTACAAAGAAGGCTTGGAGAATACGCTTGCACTTGATGAGCATCTCGGCCATCCGCACAGATCCTTCCGTAGCATCCACATTGCGGGTACCAATGGAAAAGGATCCTGCGCACACACCATTGCAGCTATCCTGCAACAGTGTGGCTATAAGGTAGGTCTCTACACATCCCCCCATCTGGTGGACTTCCGTGAACGTATCCGCATCAACGGACAGCCCATCCCCGAGAACTACGTCGTTGACTTCGTAGAGAAAAACAAGGCTTTCTTTGAGCCTTTGAAACCTACGTTCTTCGAACTGACAACAGCAATGGCTTTCACCTACTTCAAGGAGATGCAGATTGATATTGCTGTTATTGAGGTAGGACTTGGTGGCAGGCTTGACTGTACCAATATTATCACCCCTATCCTGTCCGTCATCACCAACATCAGCCTGGATCATACGCAGCTGCTTGGCCATTCGCTCGAGCAGATAGCAATGGAGAAGGCTGGGATTATTAAACAAGGTGTACCTGTAGTCATCGGTGAGGCACTGCCAGAAACCCGTCCTGTCTTCGAAGCTGTGGCAGAAGAGAACAAGGCCCCGATTATTTTTGCAGAAGACCAACCCGAGGTATTGCATGCAGAACTGCAGTACTCGAACATGGTCTACGACACCCGTAGCTATGGAAAGATTACGGGTGAACTCTGCGGATGCTATCAGGAGAAGAATGCCAACACCATACTCTGGGCCATCAGAAAACTAGAGGACTTCGGCTATCTGTATCGCTTCACCGATGATTCAACGTCATCCTCGAAGGGATATGAGATAAGGGCCGGCTTTAAGAGTGTATGCGAAATCACAGGACTGATGGGTCGCTGGCAGGTCATTAAGAATTCACCCGTCGTCGTGTGCGATACAGGCCACAACACAGCTGGATGGCAATATCTGAGCCGACAGCTCAATGAGATCAAATGCAAGAACATGTATATTGTGTTCGGTGTAGTTGAGGATAAGGATGTCGACGGCATCATGGCACTGCTGCCCAAACAAGCGGTTTATTTCTTCACCAAACCCAACAACCATCGTGCCGTTTCTGAGCATGTGTTACACATGATGGGTCAGCAGTTAGGGCTGACGGGTGACACCTATCCCAGTGTGGCAGCAGCATATGCTGCGGCGAAATCCCAGGCTAAAGCAGACGATTTTGTGTTTATTGGAGGTAGCAGTTATGTGGTTGCAGACTTCCTAAAAAACTGCGTTTAGCTTTTTTTAATACATCCACAACATTTTTTTCGTTGTTTCCTTTGCCCATTTGAATTTTTTTCTGTTACTTTGCAGACAGATAGTTTTGTAACTAAAAACAATTCAATTATGGCTAATACAACAGAAACAGCGAATCTGTGTGGTCTGAAGAGAGAAAACTTCCAGACCACTATCAACGGTAAGAAAACCGATTTGTACATTCTTAGGAATCGTAAGGGTTATGAAGTGGCAATCTCCAACTATGGCGGTGCCATTTGTGCTATTATGGTACCTGACAAGGATGGTAAAGTAGCTAACGTTATTCAGGGTCATGACAGCATCCAGCAACTCATGAGCGGCAACGAGCCCTACCTCTCGACACTGATCGGACGTTGGGGTAACCGCATCTGCAAGGGACAGTTCACGCTGAACGGCAAGGACTACCAGCTGGCACTTAACGATGGGCCCAACCACCTTCATGGCGGTACTGTAGGCTTCAACGCCAAAGTGTGGGATGCTCGTCAGATGGGGCCTCGTGCACTCGCACTCCACCGTATCTCGTCATACGGAGAGGAAGGTTACACGGGCGAGTTGGACATCACGGTGGAATTCACATTCACCGATCTCAACGAATTGATCATTGAGTATCTGGCCACCACCAACAAGAAGACCATCGTGAACCTGACGCATCACGCCTTCTTCAGCCTGACAGGTACTGCTGATCCTACACCAACGATTGAGGATCAGATCTGCGAGATCAACGCCGACTTCTATCTGCCTACCGACAACACCGCTATTCCTACCGGTGAGATCCTGAAGGTAGAAGGCACGCCGTTCGACTTCCGCAAGCCCAAGACCTTCGGACAGGAGATTGATGCTGATAATGAGCAGATTATCTTCGGTCACGGCTACGACCACAACTATGTGCTGAACAAACGCGAGGAAGGTGAACTGAGCTTTGCCGCCAGAATTACGGAGCCCAAGAGCGGCCGTACGCTGGAGTGCTACACCACCGAGCCCGGTATGCAGCTCTACACCGCCAATTTCGCCACAGGCTACAAGGGAGCCAACGGCTGCACGTTCCCGCGTCGCTCGGCTGTCTGCCTGGAGACCCAGCACTTCCCCGACACGCCTAATCGTCCGTACTTCCCCAGCGTCATACTGAAACCCGGTGAGCGCTACAAGTCGAAGACGATCTATCGTTTCGGCGTTGTAGAATAACATAGACAACACTTAAGACCAAACATTATGACAGAAACAAAGAACAATGGCAAACTGATTGCCATCATCACGATGTGTTTCATCTTTGCGATGATCAGTTTCGTGACGAATATGGGTGCACCATTTGGCAATATCTGGGGATTTGAATATCCCTTTGCCAAGGCTTGGGGTAACCTGATGAACTTTGCCGCCTACCTCTTCATGGGTATTCCGGCTGGTAAGATGCTCATCAAATATGGTTACAAAAAGACAGCGTTGACAGCACTGGTCGTTGGTATCATCGGACTGGTGTTCCAGTATCTTTCGAGTCTCGTAGGTGCTGGCACCTATGTCTTCACCTATGACAACATTCCGGTGGCTCTCAACCTGCTCATCTATCTGCTCGGAGCCTTCATCTGTGGTTTCTGCGTCTGTATGCTGAACACCGTCGTCAACCCGATGCTGAACCTCCTCGGAGGCGGTGGAAACAAGGGTAATCAGCTGATTCAGATCGGTGGTACGATGAACTCGCTGACTGGTACGTTGACGCCGTTGCTGGCAGGTATCCTCGTAGGTACCGTCACAAAGGACACCAGTATGAGTGATGTGGCTCCACTACTGTTCATCGGTATGGCCGTATTCGCCATTTCGTTCGTAATCATCAGTCGCGTAACCATCCCAGAGCCGACACTCGGAAAGGAACAGCCTAAGTACGAGCACAGCCCGATTGCGTTCCGTCACTGTCTGCTCGGCGTCATTGCCATCTTCTTCTATGTGGGTATTGAGATCGGTATTCCCATGGAGTTGAATTTCTATGTCACAGACCTCGGCTTCGAAGGTGCTGCGGCTGTCGGCGGTACGCTTGCTGCAGCCTATTGGCTTCTGATGATGATCGGACGTGCCTGCTCGAGTGCCATCTCTGGCAAGGTGTCTACCAAGCTGCAGCTGACCACCGTGAGTACTGTGGCCATCATCCTGCTGCTCATTGCCATCTTCATGCCTGAGAGCGTCACCATCAGCTTCAACGGACACGATGTACCGGCAAAGAGTTTCATCATCCCCGTTTGTGGTCTTTGCACCTCTATTATGTGGGGAGGCATCTTCAACCTCTCTGTTGAGGGTCTCGGCAAATACACCGAAGCAGCCTCTGGCATTTTCATGACGATGGTGGTCGGCGGTGGTATCATGCCGTTGATACAGGAGGCTATGGCTAAGTCGGCTGGTCCGATTTTCAGCTACTGGCTCGTTATCGCCATGCTGGCCTACATTCTGTTCTATGCCCTCATCGGCTGCAAGAATGTCAACACCGACATCCCCGTGGATTAATTGTCTAATTTTAAATTGTCAAATTGTAAATTATCATGATGGATATTGAATTTGTAAGAAGCCGTTTCATCAAGCACTTTGATGGAAAGACCGGCAACGTGTATACCTCTCCTGGCCGTATCAACCTGATTGGTGAGCACACCGACTATAATGGTGGTTTCGTCTTCCCAGGTGCCGTCGACAAAGGCATCATGGCTGAGATGCGCGCTAATGGTACTGAGGATACCGTGATGGCCTACGCCATCGACCTGAAAGATCGTGTCGACTTCAAGTTGAGCGACCCTAATGGCCCGCGTGCTTCATGGGCCCGTTATATCTATGGTATCGCTCTTGAAATGAAGAAGTTAGGCGTACCCGTTAAAGGTTTCAATATCGCCTTTGCAGGCGATGTTCCCCTTGGTGCCGGTATGTCTTCTTCAGCTGCTATGGAGAGTTGTTTCGCCTTCGGTCTGAACGATATCTTCGGCGACAATAAGGTGTCGCAATGGGATATGGCTTTGGCAGGTCAGGCAACAGAGCATAACTATTGTGGTGTGAAATGCGGTATCATGGACCAGTTTGCCTCCGTCTTCGGAAAGGCAGGCTGTCTGATGCGTCTCGACTGTCGCAGCCGTGAGTTCGAATATTTCCCATTCAAGCCCGATGGTTATCGCCTCGTGCTGCTCGACTCTGTTGTGAAGCACCAGTTGGCCGGTTCGCCTTACAACGACCGTCGTAACTCTTGCGAGAATGTGGTGAAGCACATCCAGGCCAAGCATCCGGAGGGTAAATTTGAGACCCTGCGCGACTGCACCTGGGAGCAGCTGGAGGAAGTGAAGGAAGAGGTTGGCGCTGAAGACTACAAGCGCGCAAAGTTCGTTCTCGGTGAGAAAGACCGCGTGCTGGGTGTTTGCGAAGCCCTCAACGAAGGCGACTACGAGAAGGTTGGTGAACTGATGTACAAGACCCACGAAGGTCTGTCGAAGGACTACGAGGTATCTTGCGAGGAGCTCGACTTCCTGAACGATATCGCCAAGGAGAACGGTGTTACCGGTTCTCGTATCATGGGCGGCGGTTTTGGTGGATGTACCATCAACCTCGTTCGCAATGACCTCTACAAGAAGTTCATCGAGGACGCTAAGAAGAAGTTCAACGAGAAGTACGGTCACGAGCCGAAAGTCTATGATGTGGTCATCAGCGACGGCTCTCGCAAACTCTGCTAAAAGTTACCTTTAAACACACAAATTGTGTTTATAAAGGTTAAATATTTGCGGTAAGGTGTAGAAAATACACTTTACCGCTTATTTTTATCTGCTTTTTCATTGTCAATTCAGAAATAAGTTGTAAATTTACACCCAAAATAGACATTCATTAAACAACTTAAAGCTTAGTAACAATGAAAGTACTCAAAAGTAGCATTCTGAGTCTTAGCGCTGCAGCGCTGATGCTCACTGCATGTGCAGGCGGCCAGCAGGCTCCTGTATTAACGGTTTCGGGACTCGACCCGGCCAAGTTCGACACCACCCTTCAGGACAAGCCCGTGAAGCTCTACACCCTGAAGAATGCCAACGGCATGGAGGTGTGTATTACCAATTATGGCGGACGCGTGGTTTCACTCGTTGTTCCTGACAAGGACGGCAAGCCCACTGACGTTGTTCTCGGCTTCGACAACATCGCCCAGTATGCTGACACCCTCAACTCCCCCACCGACTACGGTTCCAGCGTTGGCCGTTATGCCAACCGCATCAAGAACGGTAAGTTCACCCTCGACGGTGTGGAGTATCAGCTCAAGCAGAATGATGGTCCTAACTGCCTGCACGGCGGTGGCACCACTGGTTGGATGAACAAGGTTTACGATGCCGAGCAGATCGGCGACTCAGTACTGAAGCTGACGATTGTGGCTGCCGACGGCGAGAACGGCTTCCCCGGCAAGGTGATGGCTATCACCACCTATACGGTCACCTCTGACAATGTCCTCGACATCACATGGGAGGCTGAAACCGACAAGCCGACGATCATCAATCAGACCAACCACAACTATTACAACCTGAGTGGTGACTTCACACAGCCCGGCTATGATCAGGTGCTCTATGTGAATGCTGACAACTTCACCCCCAGCGACACGCTCTACATTCCCACTGGTGAGATAAAATCGGTTGAGGGCACCCCGATGGACTTCCGTACGCCTCACGCTATTGGCGACAGCATCAAGTCACAGTTCGACCAGATTCAGAATGCCGGTGGTTACGACCACAACTGGTGTCTGAACACCTATAAGGACGGTCAGGGCGATGATACTCAGGTCTGCGCAAGCCTCTACAGCCCCAAGACCGGTATCTTCATGGAGATGTTCACCAACGAGCCTGGCGTACAGGTTTACAGCGGTAACTTCCAGGGTGTTGGCAACGAGCTGAACATCCAGCACAAGCATGGTCCTTATCCGCGGCACGTCAGCGTCTGCTTAGAGAGTCAGAAGTATCCCGATTCTCCCAACAAGCCACAGTGGGTACAGCCCGCTCTGAAGCCCGGTGAGAAATACTTCAGCCACGCTGCATACAAATTTTCTATTAAATAAAAAGGAATGGAAGAGAAGTTAAAAGGAATTAAAAGGGAAGTTAAAAGGACAAATGTTTTGCTTTCCCTTCTCTTTAACTTCCCTATAACTTCAAAATTATTAAAAAACAAACAATATGAATTGGAATTCTAACGAATTTTTGTGGATTGACTGGACCGTTCTGGCTATCGGCGTTCTGGCCATCGTGTGGGCGATTTATCACGCCATCAAGAAAGACAAGGAGAAGATGAAGGGTGCTGACTCTCAGGACTATCTGTTCGGTAAGGGTGAGCCCTGGTATGTGATTGGTGCAGCTATCTTTGCTGCCAATATCGGTTCTGAGCACCTCGTAGGTCTCGCCGGTACTGGTGCCAAGGACGGTGTTGGTATGGCTCACTGGGAGATGCAGGGTTGGATGATCCTGATCCTCGGCTGGCTGTTCGTACCGTTCTATCAGCTGCTCAACAACAAGATGGGTAAGATCATCACCATGCCCGACTTCCTGAAGTTCCGCTACACCCAGCGCACGGGTTCATGGCTGTCGATCATCACACTGATCGCCTACGTGCTGACAAAGGTTTCCGTGACCGCTTTCACAGGTGGTATTTTCTTCGAGTATCTGCTCGGCCTGCCTTTCTGGTATGGTGCCATCGGTCTGATTGCCATCACTGCTGTCTTCACTGTCTTCGGAGGTATGAAGGGTGTGATGACGCTCTCGGCCATCCAGACACCTATTCTTATTATAGGCTCGTTCCTCGTACTGTTCCTCGGACTGAACATGCTGGGCGATGGCAGTATCTCTGCCGGATGGGGTGAGATGATCAGGGTTTGTAAAGCTGCTCACGACGGTTTCGGAACCACTCACATGTTCCACCCGGACCAGGCAGACCCGATGTATCCGCAGTTCCCTGGCTACGTGGTGTTCCTCGGAGCCTCTATCATCGGTTTCTGGTACTGGTGTACCGACCAGCACATCGTTCAGCGTGTACTTGGACAGACCAAGGGCGAGGACAATACCGAAGTGATGAAGCGTGCCCGTCGTGGTACCATCTGCGCCGGTTACTTCAAGCTCCTGCCTGTGTTCATGTTCCTCATTCCCGGTATGGTTGCCTATGCCCTGTCGCTCAAGTCTGGTAGCGGCATCGTGATGGACATCACCAACACCCATGATACCGACGGTGCCTTCGCCATGATGGTGAAGAACATCCTGCCTGCTGGTGTCAAGGGTATCGTCACCATCGGTTTCATCTGCGCCCTCGTGGCTTCTCTGGCAGCATTCTTCAACAGCTGTGCAACCCTCTTCACTGAGGACTTCTACAAGCCGATGAAGAAAGGCAAGAGCGAGGCTCACTATGTATTCGTAGGCCGTACGGCTACCGTCGTCGTCGTGATCCTGGGTCTGCTCTGGATGCCTGTCATGATGTCAATGGGTAACCTCTACAGCTATCTGCAGGATATCCAGTCGCTGATTGCACCGGCAATGGTGGCTGTCTTCACCCTCGGTATCTTCTCGAAGAAGATCACTCCGAAGGCTGGTGAATGGGGCCTGATCGGCGGATTCCTCATCGGTATGGTCCGTCTGCTCACCAATGTGCTCACTGATTCCGGCAAGGCTGTCATGGATGGTGCTTTCTGGGATGCCACCACCTGGTTCTGGCAGACCAACTGGCTCATCTTCGAGTGCTGGCTGCTCGTCTTCATCGTACTGTTGATGGTGGTTGTGTCGTTCTTCACACCTGCTCCTACGAAGGCTCAGGTGGAGGCCATCACCTTCACTGGCGATTACCGCAAGCAGATCCGCGAGAGCTGGGGCGTCTGGGACGTCGTGGCCACTCTCGGTGTCGTATTCTGCTGTGCTTGCTTCTATGCTTACTTCTGGTAAACCCATCCATCGGACATGACCACTTTCTATAGTGAACATTCCCAGGTCTGGGTGTCAGTTGACTGCATCATCTTCGGTTTCGACGAAGGGAAACTGAAGATTCTGATAGGCCGTCGCAAGATGGATCCCGGTCGCGGCGAATGGAGTCTCTACGGAGGCTTCGTCCGCAGCGACGAGGGTGTCGACGAAGCTGCCAACCGTGTGCTCTATGAGCTCACAGGACTCAGGAATCTCTTCATGCGACAGGTAGGTGCCTTTGGAAATGTTGACCGCGACCCTGGTGAGCGCGTCGTCTCCATTGCCTATTATGCGCTCATCAATGTCAATGACTACGATGACAATCTTCGAAAGGAGCACGGTGTGGAATGGGTAAATTTCAATGAGCTCCCCCGCCTCTACTCCGACCACAACGAGATGGTGCTCAGGGCCCGTAAGCTGATGAAGCAGAAGATTGCCAGCGAGCCCGTAGGCTTCCGTCTGCTGCCCAGCCTTTTCACGCTGACACAGCTGCAGCGGCTCTACGAGGCCGTCAATGGTGAGATCATCGACAAGCGCAACTTCCGTAAACGCATCAAGGATATGGACTTCATCGAGAAGACCGAATTAATTGATAAAACAGGATCCAAGCGCGGGGCGTCCCTCTATCGCTTCAACAAGAGGGCCTACAACGAGGATCCGAACTTTAAGTTATAACTTCAAAAAAAATGCTCGAAGAATTAAAAGAAAAAGTATTCCAGGCCAACCTCGACCTCGTGAAGCACAACCTCGTGATCTTCACTTGGGGCAATGTGTCTGGTATAGACCGTGAACACGGCCTCGTGGTCATCAAGCCCTCCGGCGTCGACTACGATGTGATGAAAGCCTCCGATATGGTAGTAGTAGACCTCCAGACAGGCGAGGTCGTAGATGGCGAACTCAACCCGTCCAGCGACACGCCCACCCATCTGGTGCTCTATCGTGAGTTCCCCGAACTGGGCGGCATCGTCCACACCCACAGCACCTATGCCACCGCATGGGCGCAGGCTGGTAAGGACATCCCCAACATCGGCACCACCCATGCCGACTACTTCCACGACTGCATCCCCTGCACCGACAGTATGGTGGAGGCGCAGATGCCCGAGTACGAGAAGGAGACGGGTGTGGTGATCGTCGACCGTTTCCGTCGCGACAACATCAACCCCGTTCACACGCCGGCCGTACTGGTCAAGAACCACGGACCTTTCTCATGGGGTAAGGATCCCGCACAGGCTGTCTACCACGCCGTTGTCGCTGAGCAGGTGGCCAAGATGGCCTTCATCGCCTACTCCGTCAATCCAGGTCTGACGATGAATCCGCTCCTCATCGAGAAGCACTTCTCCCGCAAGCACGGCCCCAATGCCTACTACGGTCAAAAGAAAAAATAATTATTAACAACAAAAAAAATAACAACAATGAAAGCATTTGAAAATTACGAGATTTGGTGGGTAACTGGTGCACAGCTTCTGTACGGAGGCGACGCAGTAGTTGCAGTTGATGGACATTCAAAGGAGATGGTCGAGGGCCTGAACGCCAGCGGCAACATCCCTGTGAAGATTGTATATAAGGGCACGGCCAACAGCTCAAAGGAAGTTGAGCAGATCATGCTGGCTGCCAACAACGACGAGAAGTGCGTAGGTATCATCACCTGGATGCACACCTTCTCACCCGCAAAGATGTGGATCAAGGGTCTGCAGCAGCTGCAGAAGCCTCTCCTCCACTTCCACACACAGTACAACGCCGAAATCCCCTGGAGCGAGATCGACATGGACTTCATGAACCTCAACCAGAGTGCTCACGGCGACATCGAGTTCGGACATATCTGCACCCGTATGCGCATCGCCCGCAAGGTAGTCTGCGGTTACTGGAAGGACGAGAAGGCCCAGAAGCAGATTGCTGTCTGGGCACGTGTGGCTGCCGGTGTGGCTGATGCTCACAACGTACGCTGTCTGATGTTCGGTATGAACATGAACAACGTGGCTGTCACCGATGGCGACCGTGTGGAGTTCGAGCAGCGCCTGGGCTATCATGTGGACTACTACCCCGTATCTTCTCTGATGGACTATTTCAAGAAGGTGACCGACGCAGAGGCTGATGCCCTCGTCGAGGAGTACAAGAAACTCTACACCATCAAGATCGACGAGAGCGGTGAAGAGGTTTACTGGCAGAAGGTGAAGAATGATGCCAA
>JAEEGH010023724.1_pt1 | contig 12447 bp, 9 predicted proteins | sample 9134181 | NCBI WGS metagenome assembly JAEEGH01 (sample SAMN16246544, study PRJNA631951) | gut metagenome | biome: gut microbiome; feature: rumen; material: DP-attached | host: Bos | place: Iran: Karaj | collected 2018-10
GGAACAAAGACAACTGTATCCAGTGTAACCAGTGTGCCTATGTATGTCCTCATGCTGCCATTCGTCCGTTCGTTCTCGACGAGAACGAGATGAAGGGCTTCGCAGCTGCCGAAGACACCATCGAGATGAAGGCTCCGAAGGCTATGGCCGGTATGCACTTCCGCATCGAGACCTCCGTGCTCGACTGTCTCGGTTGCGGCAACTGTGCCGACATCTGCCCGGGCAACCCGAAACTCGGCAAGGCCCTCACCATGGCTCCGTTCAACCCCGATGCCGAGGTGATGAAGCAAGAGGCTAAGAACTGGGAGTACTGCGTGAAGAACGTGAAGTCGAAGCAAGACCTCGTCGACATCAAGTCGAACGTGAAGAACTCGCAGTTTGCCCAGCCGCTGTTTGAGTTCTCCGGTGCCTGTGCCGGTTGCGGTGAGACACCTTATGTGAAACTCATCAGCCAACTCTTCGGCGACCGTCAGATGATTGCCAACGCCACAGGTTGCTCGAGCATCTATTCTGCCTCCATCCCATCTACTCCATACACGAAGAACGAGAAGGGTCAGGGCCCGGTGTTCAACAACTCTCTGTTCGAGGACTTCTGCGAGTTTGGTCTCGGTATGGCCCTCGGTAACAAGAAGATGAAGGAGCGTGTGGCCAAGTTGCTCTCCGATGCTACAGCCAACGAGCAGTGCCCCGCAGAGTTCAAGGAACTCGCCGCAGAGTGGATTGCCAACCGCGAGGATGCCGACAAGACCAAGGAGATTGCTCCGAAACTCCGCGAGTTCATCGCCGGTGGTGCAGAGGCAGGTTGCGAGTTCTGCAACGAACTGAAGACCCTCGACCACTACCTGGTGAAGCGTTCGCAGTGGATTATCGGTGGCGACGGTGCCTCCTACGACATCGGTTACGGTGGTCTCGACCATGTGATTGCCTCTGGCGAGGATGTGAACATCCTGGTGCTCGACACCGAGGTTTACTCCAACACCGGTGGTCAGGCATCCAAAGCCACTCCGCTTGGCGCCATCGCACAGTTTGCCGCACAAGGCAAGCGCATCCGCAAGAAAGACCTTGGCATGATTGCCACCACCTACGGCTATGTGTATGTAGCACAGATTGCCATGGGTGCCGACCACGCCCAGTGTCTGAAGGCCATCCGCGAGGCTGAGGCATGGCATGGTCCGTCAGTGGTCATCGCCTATGCACCATGTATCAACCACGGTCTGAAGGCCAAGGGTGGCATGGGCAAGAGCCAGGCTGAGGAGAAGAAGGCTGTGGAGTGCGGTTACTGGCATCTCTGGCGCTACAATCCCGCCCTTGGCGAGGAAGGCAAGAACCCGTTCTCACTCGACTCCAAGGAGCCCGACTGGAGCAAGTTCCACGACTTCCTCTTGGGTGAGGTGCGTTATCTCTCTGTGAAGAAGGCCTATCCCAATGAGGCAGAGGAACTCTTCGCTGAGGCACAGCGCATGGCACAACTCCGCTACAAGACCTACGTCCGCAAGACGGAGGAGAACTGGGGCGAGTAATTCGCCAGTCTTCGGCCGATTGAAATTTGAGAATTGTCTTTCAGCCGAAGTTGTTCAAGAAAGTCATTATTGACATGATATTTATAAAAGAGGTGGAACCGAAAAGTTCCACCTCTTTTTAATGTTGCGCCCTTGGAGCCGATGGTTGATGGTCGAAGAGAGGCTATCAGTCGAAATGGAAGTTGAAGGGGAGGCTGTCGCCATTCACGCTCTTGAACATTCCATTATATGCCTGTAGGCAATGTGTTTCGCCATCCCCAGAATCCACTTCTTCCTCCTCGAAGATACCGACGAATCTGCCGATGTACTTCCCCTTGAGGAACGCATCGATGACGCAATCGCCGGTGCCGGGGTTATAGGAAACGAGTTTCAACTGTCGGCGTGCGCCATACTCCTTTCCCTCTGCCATGTCGTAGGGGATGTAACTGCCCGTGGTGCCATCCATGTCGAAGTTGAACCCCGTTCCACCAACGGTGCCCCACACCCCCATGTATACAGGGTGCAAGGTTGCTGCTTTTGGAGTCTCCGCCACGGGCTCTTCTGCCGCAACGTCCTGGCTGTCAACAGGCAAGACATCCGCCACGGTATCGCTACGCTCTGCGGGGGCAACCATCTGTTCCTGCTTTCCATTTTCTACGGCATCACTTTTCTCCGTCGCTTTTTTATCACCGCAACCTGTCAGGGTGATCATCATGAGCAATGACATTGCTGCAACACCGAAGCCCCATCTACTGTTGATGTTTGTTTTCATTATGATTCTATTTGTATGACGTTGCGAAAATAAGCTTTTTTTTTCATTCCGCAAAACATAAGAAAGAATCTACACTCTAATGGTTTTTCGGGATGGATATTTCAAGCCTTTGCTAGTTGTTATAGGGTTGCGATAGGGTTGTTATAGGGTTGCGACAAAGTCGCAACATACGGAGAACGGCTTTTAATACAAATGGGATTTCTTTGTGATTTGCATTGGGCACAACCAATAGCATTGTTTTTAAAAAAAGATTCTCCGGAGATACTGGAAATCGAGAGAGAAAACAAAATAATTATTTTTGTTTTGCTTTCACTCACTTTTTCGTATCTTTGCCTCATAATATCTAATAACAGGCTACTATGAACAAAGAGGTTCAATTCCTCAATTATGAGCAATGCTTTCAGCATTATACCAGTCGAATTATGAACATCAGACAAGCCAAGATAGCAGAATGTCTTGGCGTACTTGCAGCAATACTTTTGGCTGCTAAAAAATGAAAAATGAAAAATTAATGCAATGATGAAAAGAATGATATTATTGGCCGTTTTGGCACTTGTGTCTACTACATGTGTGTTGGCACAGACGAGAGAACTGGTGGAAGTTGGTTCTACTACCAAAGTATATCAAAATGCTTCTACTGGAAGCGGAGTGGTGACGGGCGACTTCGAGCGTTTGACCACTGCCGTCTTCAAAGACTTTGTGATGCCACCGCCCTTCACGCAGCCGGTGCTGGAAAGGCAGAACGGATGGCTCAAGATACCCATGGGATGGGTGCAAGAGAATCAGACAAGAAAAGCCGGGAACGAGCCTTTCACCGCCGAGTTGATGGGAAAGGTTTTCTTGGGCAACTTTGGTAAGTATGAGGAGACGGGAGACACTGTGTATTTCGGGGTGCAAGTCATCGATATCGACGAGAGCAAAGGTGAGGCTTTCGTCACCGTGCACCTGCCAGACAGCAAGTTGCTGTGTCTTGCCAAGCGGAGTGCCTCCTTGATAGAGACGAGCCAGGGCATCATGGTGAAGGACTTCGAGTATGAAGAAGACAGGAAAGGACTAGCATTCGAACTATACAACGAGCGCGATGGGGTGAAGTTGTATAAACTGCTCTATGGAGAGCGGTGGAACACGCGCAAGATGGAAGACATCATGGGAGACATCGTGACAGTAAACACCTTCGACATCAACAAAATGACGAAAGAGGACTGGACCACCCTAAGGAGCGCCATTATGAAGGATGGGAAACCTTGCCAGATATATGTTACGGCGGGGATGGTGAGTGGCCTTCAGCCGATTGACCTTTGATGACTACACACCTCTGGTCCATGGCTATTTGTCGGCAATACCTTGAATCATTCTATCTATAAATATGAATAGAATATATATAAAAACATTGTTGGGTGGTTTGCTTTTTTGCCAGACCCTCAACTGTATGGCTCAGACTACGCTGCGGGTGTCGCCCGAGGCGGAAGACTTGTTTCACGAAGCCGACAGTCTGAAAGCGCTGTTTGAAGACGATGCCGCCGCAGAAAAGGCTGGCCTCGCCGCCTCATTCTATGGCCTTGATTACGGAAAGGAAAGCATGGAATATGCTATGGCCCTCGAGCGCATTGTTCCTTACCTGTTTCCCACTCTCTACGACTGGAAGACGCCACTAAGAAAAGGTCTGTATGTGATTCAGCAAGCGAAAGGCACGCAGTGTGACGAATATGCCAAACTGCTAACCACTTTTGCCCACTATGAAAGTAATTTTGATGACAGTCTGGCAAGGATGGATTTTGCGCACCAGGCTGTAGACATCCGCAAGAAGGTGCTGGGCACACAACATCCCGACTACGCCCACTCCCTGTCAGTGTTGGCAGAATGCTACGCCGACGGTCATCACTACGACGAGGCCATCACCTTATACAAAGAGGCCGTTGCCGTGCTCCGTGAACACGAGGCGACCCATGCCCAACAACTGGGGATGGCACTCGACAATCTGGAGACAGCCTACAGACTCAGCGAGCGACACGACGAGGCCATCGCCTGTCTGGAAGAGTTGCTCGAACTGAAGACACGGATTCTCGGGCAAGGGAACAAGTCAACCATCAATACCATGAGCCGCCTCGTGTCGTATTACCGCCACGTAGGAGATGAGTTGAAAGCCTACCAATTGCAAAACGAAATCAACCAGTTGACAAGTCAAGCCGAGATAGACAGTTCGGACACGTTCTACGAACAGCACCTTTCCGACCTCGCCTACGCCTATGAAGCCCAGGGTCGTTTCGACTTGGCCATACCGCTTTGTGAGAGAATCCTTGACATCAGGAAGAACTATGCCACAAGGAGTGGTCATGAACCTAGTTTCGTAGACAGCATGTATATCGCCCAGGCCAGCACAAGACTCGCCAACTGCTGTTTAAGCGGAAGGGAATACTCCAAAGCCATCGATGCCGCCAATGAGGCGTGCGACATATGGGCCAGTTATGGCATGAACAAAGATACCACCTACGTGGAATTGCTCAACACCATCGCGACTTGTTACAGCCGATGCCAAATGGATAACTATGCCGGAGCCTTTGCACGAAAAGGAATGAGCATACTAGAGGAGAGCGAAGACGGCACCGACAACCTCACATACGCGAAATCGCTCAGAATCCAAGCACTATACCTGTTTCAATGTGGTGAAATGGAAGAAGCGGCGGAATTGCTGTCCCAAGCACTCGACATCATAGGGCGACATCAAGGAAAAGTGTCTTCACCATACGCCTATTGCCTACAACAGATGGCCAAGATACAGGCATCGGCGGACATGCCATCAGAAGCCAACAGGAACTACAACGAGGCGATGGCTATCATCAAGCAACTGGTGTTACAGGACTTTTCCACAAAGTCGCCCCAAGAGAGGCAAACAACATGGAAACTCGTGGAGCATCTCTTCGTAGACACTTATCCCCAATTCATCATCGGCAATGGTTTTTATCGCGACAATAAGGAAACAGCGGGATTGCTCTACGACTATTCCGCGCTTTTCGCCAAGGGACTGCTTCTTTCGGCAGAGACCAGCATCACCGATATAGTGAGACGGACAGGGAATCAGGAACTGATGGCACAGTTGAGTGACATCCAGGAAAAGCGCGAACAACTGGAGCGGTTCTACCAGAACCCCAATGCCGAACAGGCCAATGAGGCGACACAGTTGAGCAGGCAGATAGAGCAGGGAGAGAAAGAACTGTTGCTGAAACTGAAGCAGGCAGGAGTGGACTATACCGGCATGCTGCAAACCACCTGGCGTGACATCAGGGATGTTCTGCGGGAGCAAGACATCGCCGTGGAATTCATCACTTTCAACTCCACGTTTGACGACCCCATCACCGCCGCCATCACTTTGAGGAGCAATGACGAATACCCACAGGTGCACCTGCTGTTTGGCTGGAATGTGTTGGAAGACATCGACATGGACGACATCTACGACCCTGCCACCATGTTCTACGATGTGGTGTGGGGACCTTTATACAATCGGCTGGATGGTGTACAGAATGTCTACTTCTCGCCCTCAGGAATACTGCACAGCCTCGGCATAGAAAACCTGCCCGGATGCGAAGACATGAATTTCTACCGTCTGTCGTCGACAAGGGAATTGGTGGCACATCACGGAAAGGGAAAAGTGAAGCAAGCCGCATTGTACGGAGGACTGTATTATGATGTGGAGCCCGACGAGATGGAAACGGAAAGCCACAGGTATGCGTCGGACACGAGGAAAGCCTACCAAGCCTCAGACAGGAGCATCGCGGGCGACATCGTGGGCAGGGGAGCCGCCGCAGCGTCGCTCCCTTACCTTGAGGGAACCGCCGATGAAGTGGATGCCATCAGCATGTTGACCAAGGAGAAGAACATCAAGACCGCCACCTTCACGGGCAATAAGGGCAACGAAGAGTCGTTCAAGGGACTGAGTGGCAACGACATCCAACTGCTGCACATCGCCACACATGGCTTCTATTGGAACGAGGAGAAGAAAGACGACAATACAGCCTCTGACATCGATTTCGGGGAATACAGGCGATCGAAGGAGGATAAGGCACTGAGCCGAAGTGGTCTGCTCATGTCGGGTGCGGAGAATGCACTTCTGGGAAGTCTGCCCAATGGCGTAGAGGATGGGGTACTCACCGCCCAAGAGATAGCGCAACTCGACTTGAGCAGTTTGGAACTGGTGGTACTCTCGGCTTGTGAGACGGCACTGGGCGAAGTGTCGAAGAGTGAAGGCGTTTTCGGTCTCCAAAGAGGCTTCAAGAAGGCCGGGGCACAGAGCATCATCATGTCGCTGTGGAAGGTGGACGACGAGGCCACTAGCCTGCTTATGAAAGAATTCTATGGCAATTGGTTGGGCGGCGCCACCAAGCACGAGGCCCTGGAACAGGCGAAAGCGGCTGTTAAGGCGCATGAGGAAAAGGGATGGGACAACCCGAAATACTGGGCAGCGTTTATTCTGCTGGATGGAAATGAGTGAAGATTGGCCCACGGCCGTATGTCGGGGGCCCTCAGCATAAGAATAAATTCTTCTGCATTAAAGATGAAACATTGAAGATAAATACTGATTCGTGGATGGGGTGACGTCTTTCTTGGACAGACAAAAAGAGGTGAAGAAATGGCTTTTTGGGGATGTCTTGTCGTCCTTTTTTTGACAAGAAATTTTTTTTAAGTTAAATATCTTAAAAGAAAGATACAACGTATCATTTTAATGTATATCTTCGCAGCGAATTTTTAATTCACATATGTTTTACTAAACCAATTCGAAAAATGAAAAAATTCTTTTTGCTTGCAATGGCCGCAGTTGCCATGACATTCACCGCTTGTAAGAACGAGCCCGCTGCTCCAGCACCAACCGATGAGCCCGAGGCTCCAGAAGTAGTTGAGATCACAACCGACTCCATCGCCAAGGTTATCGAGGCTGGTGACAGCACTCAGTTGGGAACTCTTCTTACCACCATCCAGGAGCAGATTGAGACTCTGAAAGGCACCGACGTAGCAAAAGCCAAGACTTATCTGGAGACCGTTCAGACCTTCCTGAAGGAAAATGCTGACAAGATCAAGGCTGTTGTTGGTACTGGTACCATCGCCTCTCTGGTTGACGCTGTGAACAATCTTCCTGCTATTGAGGTTCCCGATGTAGCCGGTGCTGCTGCTGATGCTGTTGAGGGTGCTGCTGACGCTGCTCAGGACGCCGCTCAGGGTGCCGTTGACGCTGCTCAGGATGCTGCTCAGGGTGCCGCTGACGCTGTTCAGGGTGCTGCCGACGCCGCTCAGGATGCTGCTCAGGGTGCAGTTGACGCTGCCAAGGGTGCTGCTGCTGACGCTGTTCAGGGCGCTGCTGACAAAGTAAAGGGTGCCTTGCAATAAGCACTTGTTTAAAGCATAGAAAAAAAGAGACTTCGGCCGCAGGCTCATTGAACCTGCGGCCGTTTTTTATCTAGAGGAACTAGAGGGACTAGAATATCTAGAGAAACTAGAGGACTAGAATAACAAATTATTAATGATGAAAAGAGGAAAGGCAATTTGTGAGGCTTTGAAGGATGTGCGGCGCAAGATTGCGCAGGCTAACGATATCAGTTATAGCCCCAATGAATGTCGCCATGAGGGGGAGTGCGCAGGCACGTGCGCTGCCTGTGAGAAGGAAATGCGGTTTCTGGAAAATCAGTTGCGCCTGCGCCGACTCGCGGGAAAGACGGTGCGTGTGGCAGGAGTGTCGCTGGGGATAGTAGCGGTTCTTGGCAGTTGCCATTTGGCACAACCCAATGGTTACATGGAGCGAGACCCCGCTGCCCTACATATGGACAGCACCTCTCAGGAGGCTGACAGCGTCGGCATTCAGCCGATAATCGATGGAAACTAAAGGGAAGAATGTGTGGATAGGAGTTGAAAGGGGAGTTAAAGGGACATTTGTTCTCCTTGGATGAACCCACTATTATCAAAATCAACACAGAGATACAGAATTACAGAGTATTATATTTTCCTCTGTGTCTCTGTATCTCTGTGTTGAGATTTTTATAGATAATTATCTGATTCTGTCGGCTGCTCTTACCAGTTTCTCGTCCTTGATGATACCTCGGCGGGCGAGGATGTAGAGGATGAGGGAGACGGCTGGCAGCGCAGCGGTAAACTCCATTTCGAAATGGCAGTTCTCTGCTTTCGCCTGGTTGGTGTAGACATAGTAGGCACACAATGCCATCCACACAAGGATGAGCAGGATGTTATAGACGCAGAGCCGTGCCTGCAGCATCCTCTTCTTGTAGAGGAAGATGGCAAAGACGGCAATGGGGCATGTGAGCAGCAGCACGACGAACATCGGCCATACCGACAGGCTGCGCGTGCCATCAGATGTTGCCTCCCAGAGATTGGTCATCACCACATAGTTTCCCAGTTCTGCCATATGGAAAGTAGCCACAGGGAAACAGAGACAGATGACGGTGAGCACCAATGCCAGGAACAGGTATACGGTCTGAATTCTCTGCCACATAGTCTATTGCTCCTTTGACGGGTCGCGCCAGAACACGTTGCCCTCGATGAATTCCTGTGTGGCGAGGAGGGTGGCCTTCGGCAGTTTCTCGTAATAGCGCGAGATTTCTATCTGCTCACGGTTCTCGAACACCTCTTCGAGGGTGTCGTTGTATGAGGCGAACTCCTGCAGTTTCTTGCTCAGGTCTTGCTTGATCTCTACAGAGATCTGGTTGGCACGTTTCGAGATGATGGCCACACTCTCATAGATGTTGCCTGTTTCTTGGCAGAGGTCCATGATGTTGCGTGTGACGGTGTCGACTGGTGCTTTTGATTTCTTGTAATCCATTTTATCTTATTTAATCAAGTTTTGCATGTGCTCAACTTTTTGGGTCTTCGGCAGATAGGAAATCAAGATTCGCTTGAATTCCGGTCCTTCGCCTCGAAAGTTGAGTTTTTATTTAATTCTCTTCCTTGGTATATTTCTTGCAAGTTTCGATGTATTTCTCGGCGGTAGACTTGTAGCGTGAGTCGGGGAACTCGTTGAGGAATCCGTAGCACTCATCCTCCGCGTCGCGGAAACGGTCGAGTTTCTTTGACTCCACACTCTGCTGTGCCAGTTCGTACTTACTCTTCATCACCAGCACGGCGAAGTCCTCGCGGCGCTGACTGTAGGGATAGTCCTTGATGGCATTCTGCGCGGTGATGATGCAAGCCTCGTAGTTGCTGCCACCACTGGTGCAGTTGCCGAAATACGAGCCGAGGTCGTAGTAGAGTTTTGCCGAGTATAGTTCCTTCTCCACCAGTTTGTCCTGCAACTCGTAGAGTCGGGCATGGGCTTGCTCTTTCAGTTGTGCATTGGGATAGAGGTCAAGGTATTCCTGGAAAGCCGCGATGGCCGACACCGTGGGTGTTTGGTCGAGGCGTGGTTCCGGGGTGCTCATATACAGGCTCTGTCCGGTATAGAATGCTGCCATCTCGGCAAAGGTGCCTTTCGGATATGAAGTATAGTAGCGTTTGAAATACTGCGCTGCCGTTTCATAGTCCTTGGCGCAATAGGCCGACATGGCCAGCATGAAAAGGCTCTCCTGTCCTTTGTCCGTACCCTTGAGGATAGTGACGATATCCTGTAGGATGGTGATGGCGCGGTTGTACTTGCCATTGGCGAAGCACTCCTTGGCATACTCGTATTTGTATTCGTAGTCTGTGCTCTTGTAGATCCTGTTGAACTCATTGGAACAACCAGTGAGCAAGAGCACCGCGCATAAAGAGATGATGAGCGATTTCTTCATAATTTACACTTTGACCTGCAAAATTACACATAAATCCCTTAATTACAAAGGCGGAGATGGATTTTTAGCAAAAAATCACGTTTGTTTTCCCCTATTAAGGATATTTTTGTCACTCAACTATCGCATTCGCTCATCTTTCAGAAGTGAAAAGGGAGTTAAATGGATATACCACCTGCAACACTGCCATGAAAACAAAATAATTGTTTTGTATAACGCAAAAATTTTTGTATCTTTGCACATTTGGAAGGGAAATAAAGGGAAAAGAAAAGAGGAAGACAAACGCTACAAGAATGGACTTTAAACTTACATCGAAATACCAGCCTACAGGCGACCAGCCCCAGGCTATCAGCGAACTCACGGAGGGTTTGCGCAGGGGAGACCGTGCGCAGGTGCTCCTCGGCGTCACCGGTTCGGGAAAGACCTTCACCGTAGCCAATGTCATCGCCGCGGTGAACCGCCCCACCCTCATTTTGAGCCATAACAAGACACTTGCCGCCCAACTCTACGAGGAGATGCGCGGTTTCTTCCCCGACAATGCCGTGGAGTATTACGTGTCGTACTATGACTACTACCAGCCTGAGGCCTACCTGCCCCACACCGACACCTACATTGAGAAAGACCTCGCCATCAACGAGGAGATAGACAGGCTACGCCTCTCTGCCGTTTCGGCTCTGCTCAGCGGCAGGAAAGACGTGGTGGTGGTGTCGTCGGTGTCGTGCATCTACGGCATGGGAGGTCCCACGGCGATGGCAGAGAGTGTGATACATCTGCACAAGGGGCAGATACTGGCGCGTAACATGCTGCTGCGCCGGCTCGTAGACGCCCTCTACGTGCGCAATGACATCGACCTGCAGCGTGGCACATTCCGTGTGAAGGGCGACACCGTGGACATCTTCATGGCCTACAGCAACAACGTGGTGCGCGTGACATTCTGGGACGACGAGGTGGACAGCATCGAGGAGGTGGACGCCGTGAGTTATCACCGCATGGCTACCTTTGAGGATTACCAGATTTACCCTGCCAATCTCTTCGTCACCACGAAGGAGCAGCAGGAGAAGGCCATCCACGATATCCAGGACGACCTGCTGAAACAGATAGACTTCTTCAACGAGATGGGCGACCCCATGCGTGCCCAGCGCATCAAGGAACGTGTGGAATACGACATCGAGATGATAAAGGAACTGGGCCACTGCTCGGGAATAGAGAACTACTCACGCTATTTCGACGGGCGCGAGGCCGGACAGAAGCCCTACTGTCTGCTCGACTTCTTCCCCGACGACTACCTGATGGTGATAGACGAGAGTCATGTGAGTGTGCCGCAACTCAACGCGATGTATGGCGGCGACCGCGCCCGCAAGACCAACCTTGTGGAGTATGGCTTCCGCCTGCCCGCCGCCTTCGACAACCGTCCGCTGCGCTTCGACGAGTTCCAGCAGATGGTGAAACAGGTGATATATGTGTCGGCCACTCCCGCCGACTTCGAGTTGCAGGAGGCCGAGGGCGTGGTGGTGGAACAACTCATCCGTCCGACCGGGCTCCTCGACCCCGAGATAGAGGTGCGTCCCAGCGAGAACCAGATAGACGACCTGATGGACGAGATTCTCACTCGTATACACCGCAACGAGCGTGTGCTCACCACTACCCTCACCAAGCGCATGGCAGAGGAACTGACAGAATATCTGCTGAACAACGGCATCCGCACCAACTACATCCACAGCGACGTGGCCACCCTGGACCGCGTGAAGATTATGAGTGACTTCCGTGCCGGGGTCTTCGACGTGCTCGTGGGCGTGAACCTGCTGCGTGAAGGTCTCGACCTGCCCGAGGTGTCGCTCGTCGCCATCATCGACGCCGACAAAGAAGGGTTCCTGCGGAGCCACCGGGCACTGACGCAGACCGCGGGACGCGCGGCGCGCAATGTAAACGGCAAGGTGATTATGTATGCCGACACCATCACGGAGAGCATGCAAAAGACCATCGACGAGACCAACCGTCGGCGCACCATCCAGATGCGCTACAACGCCGAGCATGGCATCACGCCACAGCAGATAGTGAAGGAGATAAAGGGTGGATTGGTGAAGCCGACAGAGGAGCCTTCGTATGGCCACGCGTATGTGGAGCCGGACAGCAGCCGTATGGTGGCAGACCCAGTGATGCAGACGATGACGGAGGAGCAGATAAGGGAGAGCATCAAAGAGAGCACGCGCCTGATGAACGAGGCTGCACGACGCCTCGACTTCTTGCAGGCGGCGCAGTATCGTGATGAGGTGCTGAGGCTTAATGAATTATTGAAAATTGAAGATTGAAAATTGAAAATTAAGCATTGCTTGACTGTCGGAGGTGCGTTGCTTCACCATGCCTTTAGAAGCGGTGTGTGCCATTAGGTTCATGGCAGGCAAAAGAAGAATAAACT
>JAEEGH010023728.1_pt1 | contig 12445 bp, 13 predicted proteins | sample 9134181 | NCBI WGS metagenome assembly JAEEGH01 (sample SAMN16246544, study PRJNA631951) | gut metagenome | biome: gut microbiome; feature: rumen; material: DP-attached | host: Bos | place: Iran: Karaj | collected 2018-10
TGTGCCAAACATGATGGTAAGATTCAGGGCTGACATTCGCCCAGATCAGGGCCGCAATCGTCATGATAATCAAAACGATGCCACCGGTCGTCTCCACCTTCATCAGTCGTTCCATCGGCGTGATGATTTTGCGGATGGGGGTTTCCGGGAACAAATCTTCAATCTTGTCGCTGCTCGTTACTTTTGCCGACATAGCTACCTGTAAATAGGGTTGTGTGATTCAGCCTTTCGCCTTACAAAATAATCAATTTTTTTCGGCGTGACCGCTCCAAGTTGCTAATTTTTCCATTTTTTGTACATGTGTTTCGCCCCCAAATGCCCGCAGTAGCCCTTCAATAGGATTTTTTGTATATTCTTGGCGTAAAAAAGAGACTCTAAGATGTTGGATAAAGAAGTTTTAAAGACCGTCAGCCGCATTGAACTTAGCGTTCGCGGCACGCTCGACACCGTGATGACCGGCGCTTACCACAGTTCGTTCAAGGGAAACGGTATGGAATTTAGCGAGGTTCGCGAGTACATGCCGGGCGACGATGTGCGTACTATCGACTGGAACGTGACCGCACGAACGGGCACGCCTTATGTGAAGAAGTTTATCGAAGAACGCGAAATGACCATGCTTTTGATGGTCGATGCGTCTAGCAGTTCGGAGTTCGGTTCCGGCAAGCAGATGAAGGGCGAAGTCATGGCGACTTTGACCGCTTTACTCGCATTTGCCGCCATCAAGAACAACGATAAGGTCGGCTTGCTGATTTACACCGACCAGGTTGAACTGTTTATTCCGCCGGAGAAAGGTCGCAAGCACGTGCTGCGCCTTATCCGCGAAATCCTTTACTTCAAGCCGCAGCACCACGGCACGAACACGCAGGTGGCGCTGGAATACGCCGGCAAGATTTTGAATCGTCGTGCCGTCGTCGTGGTGATGAGTGACTTTTTGGATGAAGGCTTTGAAAACGCCTTCAAGATTCTGCGCAAACGCCACGACGTGCTTGCGGTCTCTGTCGTAGACCCGCGCGAAATGGAACTCCCGCCCGCAGGCCTCGTAGAACTTGAAGACCCCGAAACCGGCGAAACGCTCTTGATCGATACTGGCGATGCCACCTTCCGCGAAGCATTTGCCCGCGAAGCCAAGCGCCAGGGCAAGGCAACCAAGGAACTCTTCCAGCGCATGTCTATTGACTTCGTGCGCATCGAAACTCACGACGATTTCAAGGAAACGGTGGCCCCGCTTATCGAGCACTTCCGCCGCAGAGCCAAAAAGAACCGTTCGTAATACCGAACCTTTAAATATTTGCCGGTTTGTAACCAAGCAACTTCATGCTGTAAAGCGCAGTGCCTTTGCTGATGCTGCGAACGCCTGTGGCGTATCCGAAAATCTTGCGCAGCGGGACATCGGCCTTTAAAAAGTGGGTTTTGCCATCGCCGCCGATTTCTTTCACCTTGCCGTCGCGGGACTGGATGTCGCCAGTTACGAGGCCTGCAAAATTCACAGGACATTCCAGTGACAATTCCATCACGGGTTCAAAAAGCTGAACATCAGCGGGTTTAATCAGCTTGGTAACGGCATCGGCGCAAGCCTTCTTGATCATGGGCGGGAGCGCCCCTTCGGTCCAGGTGAATTCATGGACTTCAAAGCAAACGCCCACAAGGGGACCCTTACCGAGCACGCCGATTTCAGTCGATTCCAAAAGTGCAGAACGTACGCCGGCCAAAATTTCGCGCGGTGCCGTTTCCAGGAATTCAGCTGACAGGCGAATGTCATGGGCATCGCCTTCAAGCGGGCTCGCCGAAAGCTTAATTGAAATCTTATGCGGACCAAGCTGGAATGTATTTTCGACCGGGCCTACATTACGGCAAAGGCGTTCTTGCCAGCGCACCTCAGGGCTACCGGCTTTGACTTCACAGCCGAATTCGCGCTTAAGTCGGGCGAGCAACACGTCGAGCTGCACTTCGCCTACGGTATGCAGGTACCAGAATCCGCCATCGTCTTTTTGTACGCGGAAAGAGGGATCCATACGGGCAAGGACATTCAAGCTCTTTTCCACATGGTGGTAATCTTCGGCACCCAGGCATTCCACGCGAGTCTGCAAAAGCGGCTGGTACTTGTCGCGAATCGAAGGTTTCGTCTCCTCTTCTTCGCAAGAAGGAATCGATCCATCCAGAGAAATCGTCTGTCCGAGCTCCGTTTCGAAGGGGCTGCGCATGGCGTAAATATCGCCCGAACGGATTTCGTCGACAGGCTGCAACAAGTTCGCTTTAAGGCGAGAAAATTCAAAACCCGCAGGCCATTCCTTGCGCTCCATATTCGTGTGACTACGGAACAGCGAAATTTCGCCCACGCCTTTAAAATGGCGCAGTCGAATGACTTGGCCTAATTCATTGTCTGCAAATTCAGGAACATCGGGCAAGAAGAATGAAAGCGCCGTCGTCAAGCTGCGTACTCCGAAACCTTCAATGGCCGAGCCAGCATAGCAAAGCGCGTAGTCACTATTCTTCGCCAGTTCCTTCAGCCCGCGCAAAAGCGTCTTGGGCGGAACCGGCTTTCCTTCAAGCGCAAGCTGCAAAACTTCATCATCAAAGTTGCTCGCGAATTCCACCGCTTCGGCGTAATGCTTCTTGATTTTCTCGGTGGAATCACTCACTTCGCCTGCTTGTGGCCAGGAATCATCGATGACTTCTTCGCCCGAATCCGAATGAATCAGGCGACTTTTGCTAAGCACATCGAGCACGCCCGACATGCATCCACCCTTGTATTCTGGGAGCGTCATGAGCACCGGGCGCACGCCCAGAACTTCTTCAATATTAATCAGCGTTTCGTCAAGCGAATAATCGGGATTGTCAAGCTTATTGACAAACAAAATCGTCCGCACGCCCGCTTCGCGCAGTTTACGGAAGGCGGCCACCGTTTGCGTTTCCACTCCGCTCGCGGCACTCACCACAAGCACCGCGCCTTCGACGGCTGTCAGTGCCGTGTCGACTTCGGCACCAAAATCCACATGGCCCGGAGTATCAATAAAATTGAACCAGGTGTTCTTCCATTCGAAATGCGCCACGCCGCTTTCAATGGTAATGCCGCGCTCTTTTTCTTCGGGCATGTAGTCCATGGTGGCAAGGCCTTCTTCTACCTTGCCCGGCCGGCGAACCTCGCCCGCCGCAAAAAGAATACGCTCCGAAAGAGTCGTCTTTCCGGCATCCACGTGGGCAAGGATTGCAATGTTGCGAACAGGCTGAGTCACGATGCCCTACTACTTTTTCAATTGTTCTTCAAGAGAGGCTACACGTTGCGTCAATTCGGCACAAAGCTTTTCAAGTGCATCCAATCGGGCATCGTGTTCACGGTCCTTTTCCGATTGGCGGTGCAATTCTGAATCCTGCATCTTGTTGACGCTGTCTACGGAATTCAGGCGGAAATCGTGTTCCGCATCCTTGGCCACCTGGGCCTTCAATCTAAAATCCTGTTCGCGCTCCTTACTGTATAAGGCATCAATGCGAACATCATGTTCGTCATCCTTTTCCTTTTGCATATCCAGGCGCGCATCATGTTCCTGGTCTTTACGCTGCAGCTCGCGGATGCGTTCTTCATCAAGACTCATGGTAACCTCGGGTGAAAGGATTTACGTAGTTAATTTAGTAATTCTCGTCTAGCGTGAGCTCGTTCGCGACCGCCTCTTGCTTGCGTTCGGCTGTCGCATCAAGCGCTTCGGCATGCCCGCGGAGCGCCGCAAACGGGTGGAAAATCTTCGCACGGTCTTCCATGCTCATACGCGGATGCTTGATTAGAAAATTCCAGTCGTTCTGCGGATACGGCAAATCGATAATGTCGCTATAGTCAAAATTAGGCACGATGTCCTCCGATTTGTCCGTTGCGTTCAATGGTGGTTGCGCCCTCTTGCAAATCCATTCCCTTCACAATGGCGTTCTTGCCAAAGCGTTTCTTGATTAAAAGTTCCGCCTTCAGGCGTTTCTTTTCTCGCTCCTGTTTTTTCACATCGGTAAACAAGTCATACTGTTCGTGGCTTGCATCCACAATGTCGGCAGCCACCAAGTTCAAACGACGTACCGTTAATTTCGGGTCTACAATGCGGTCAAAAAGTTTCATGACCGCATCCGCCATCACTTTTTGTGAGCTGGTATAATAACCAATGTTTGCCGTACCATGTGCAGGCTTCGGAATCGTACGTCCGTAAAAGTCCGTTACGGTTACGCCGTGGTAAATTCCCTTATCTACGTTTTCGCGGTCGTAACCCACCGTGAGCACCATGGCGTTTGTCACCAAGTCGTGGGCAACCAATGTCATCGAAACCGTATCGACCATTTCGCGCACCACAAGCCGCGCCTTGTCAAACGGATACGGATCTTGCAACACTTGGCCTTCGCCCGTACTTCTGTTCCGCGGTTTCGCCTTTTTGATGTCTGCAATCGTGCAAGGCTCGTAACCCCAGGCGTGGTCAATCAGGATTTCCGCATTCACGCCGAACAGCTTGTACAGCGCTTCAGGATTCTTGACGCTTACGCGGGCAATGTCGCCCATCGTGTAGATGCCGCGCCCTGCATTCAGCCTACAATTTTCCAGACGTTCTGCTATGCCGCGGCCCACTTGCCAAAAACTCGTAATCGGCCGGTGCGACCAAAGCTGTTTGCGGTAACTCATCTCGTCAAGTTCCGCGATGCGTACGCCATCATCATCCGCTTCCACATGCTTCGCCATCACGTCCATGGCGATTTTGCATAGGTACAGATTCGTGCCGATGCCACCCGTGGCCGTGATTCCCGTGGTCGTGAATACATCCTGGATAATCGTCTTCACCAATTCGCGGGCAGTCTTTTTATAAAGCTTCAAGTAGCGCGTCAAATCCAGAAAGCATTCGTCAATCGAATACGCATGAATATCTTCGGCGCTCACGTATTTCAGGTAAACATTATAGACCTTCGTGGAATACTCCACGTACTTCGCCATTTGCGGTTTTGCGATGGTGAATTCAATCTTTTCGCCCGTACGCCGCTGTACTTCACGCACTTTCTGGTTTACTTCGAAAAGTCGTGCACGACCGGGGATTCCGTATGCCTTTAACGCAGGGGTCACCGCTAGACAAATTGTTTTTTCAGTACGGCTCTCGTCAGCCACCACCAATTTTGCCTTTAATGGATCGAGTCCTCGGAGAATACATTCTACCGAAGCAAAGAATGATTTAAGGTCGATGGCGGCGTAAGTGCGTCCCACGTTTTTCTTACCTGTATTTTAATTCAGGGTGCTCGGCGTAGAAAGAATTTTTATCGACATACATCCGTTCGTCTGCAATATGCATGGCCCTACGAACATCGGGTTCTCCGTAACACGTTCCAATGGAGAAACGAACATTTTCGGACAGTTTTGCCATTGTGCGTATTTTGGCCACACGGGTATTCAACTCGTCTTCAGTGACGTTCGAAACGAGTACCATGAATTCGTCGCCACCGGCACGGTATATGTCTTCTTCCGGGAAAACGTATTGTAAAATTTCTGCCGCTGCTCGCAAAACCTTGTCGCCAGAGATGTGTCCCTGGTCATCGTTCATGCGCTTCAGTCCGTTCAGGTCGGCAAAAATAACCGCGTCAGGCGTGGGTTTGCGTTCAGCCACGATTTGGTCAATGCGGTTGTTCATTACGTTACGATTTTTTACGCCGGTAAGCGAATCGATCGTACTCATAATCTGAAGCTTGTTCAAAAGGAGATAACTTGAAATTTCGGACGCAATAAGGAATGTCGTGACTTCAAGAGTTTCCTTTATCTTCAGCGTATCATTGACGTTAAAATTAACCGTCCACAAGTAACCTAGCAATTCGCCACTATGCCGCAGCGGGAAAAGTACAATCGTCTTTACGCCGGAAAGGTCAAGCATCGATCCCCAAATTGGATTTGCCAGGCGTAGCTTTTCCATGTCACGCTCATCTTTTACGATAATGCAGGTGCTGCCGGCCAGTGTTTCTGGCCATGTTTCTGCAATCGCGTAAAAGCCTTCAACGTATCGCGACATCGGCTTTATTTTTAGACCGTCGCGAATCGATTCCGCAAAAATGGAACACTCGCGATTTTCGGCATCGGTGAGCAAAATGCAGCAATGGTCGGAATCACAAGATTTGCGGATATCTTCGACGACTTCTTGAAAAGTCTGCTTGACATTGTCTGTGCCACGCAGCTTGATACAAGCCTTGAGAACGTTCGTAGCGGTTTCTGCAGAAAGGTCTGCCATTGCCGAGGAATCTGCTTTGGGAGTCACGTCGTAACAGTAGACGCAGTAGCCGATATTTTCGCAGTCGGAATCCAGCGGCATCAGGAACATGTTCAGCCAGAGACCCATCATGTAGAGGTCGACGTAGGCGTGGAGCGGCTTGCCTGATTGTATACAGCGGAAACAGTGGTCTTCGAAATTCTGGTTCTTCGGAAAGCACATTTCGTATGGTGAACCCGGCACAAATGGAGTGTGTCTCAAGGCCTCCATATCATCACAATGTGCCTTATTTCCTGCCACAACACGGATATTCCCGTAAGATCCGTCCGGGAACAGTTCCACGGACATTACACAGGCTTTTGCCTTATAATGTGACAGAATCTTGTCGAAATCCATACCAGCTTGTCCTCCTACGGCATTTCTTTTTTCATAGATAATTTAAAAAGATTTTGAAGGGACAAAATACTGTTTCGGTTATTCCCGATGCTCGTACAGATACAAATTCGCTTCAGGTACGGCTAGGTCTGAACCCTTGATTTTCCATACGTCGTCTTCCCCTGTGCGGTACTTTACTACGATGCGGTAGTGATTGTCTGTCTGCAGCACTTCTTGGGGAACCGTCCAGAAATTCTCGGTGCCTACGACCATTTCAAGAACATGGACATCGTCTGTATCGATACCATAAATGATCATGGATTTCACCATGTCCTTGGGGTTGCGTACATGAATAATGCTCCAGAATTTGCTGGCGCCTTCTTTGACCCAGATCGAAGTGGAATCACCCCATACGCCTTCGACGCCTTCGCAACTTACGAATTCCCATTCGCCGGAATAACGTCCTACTTGAATTCCCATGATATCAGAGGCTGGAGCGCCGCCCAGATCTACGCCGCAATTCGCATCGGGGCACCGGTCGGTAATGCGTACGGTCACTTCTTTCCAGCCGTCAGGCGTTTTCGCTTTTACATGCACGCAACCGCCACACGCGGCGCCACCGTTCCATGGTCCTTTGTCATCTCCTGGCGATACGTTCACATGGATTGCGGCATAGTATTGGATATTTGTTTGTCCGTAATTGCAGGCACCACCGAGACTCGTTTCTTTTTCGGTAATGCTCCCGTAAGTGGTGACGGATCCTTTGCCGCCGTTTTCGGTGAGTTCCGGGTCTGCGGCGGTAAAGCTATCGCAAGAGGTACATTTTCCGTCATCGCTGCTATTGATTGTTGCGGATTCGCTGCTGGACTGGGGAGAGTTTTCTGCGGAACTGGAACTTGAAATTTCTTCTACAGAACTGGAGCTAGGAACTTGTTGCGAACTCGATGAAGTGGATGCTACGGATGACTTCCCTTCGGTTGCAGAACTTGATAGGCTAGCTTTAGCTGAACTGGACGAGCTGTTGTCGGCTTCCGAACTTTCCGTTGCAATTGCATCGGTGCTGGATGCGGAATCGTCTGTGCAACTCATAAGGGCCGCTATCATCAGCGAGCTTAGACAAAAGGCAAGGGCAAGATTTCTCATATATTGGAATATACCTAATTTTTTTATATTAAGTATCGGATAGTCCAGGGAGGATTTGAGATATGCAGGACTCAACACCTAAAACAGATTCTCATATTGATGAGCCAAATGCTGACTTGCAAACAGAAACTTTACTGGCGAAAAAAGCGCGGGCCGAACGCATTAAGAAAATGCGCGGGTGGCTTTCTCCGCGCGATACCGTAGCAGACGATTTCGGCCCTGAAGATGCGGCCCTGTATTACGGCGAAGGGCATAACGGCTGGAACCGGTAATGTTGGTTCGTTAAGTTCATTTTTTGTATATTTGAGATAGCTGGTTAAGTACTAGCCCGTGTTTTTAGATCGTTAATTCGCATTATGTGCGAAAGCGGTCTTTTTTTTATGCGGTAAAAACAAACCTTAATAGGAGTACAGATGAAGGAATTTGAAATTGTCGGAATGAAGACGATAGGCAATGTGGAACTGCTGCAGAAACCGCATGCGCGCATCGGCGTTTATGCGTCGCGGCAGTTGGATAATGCGGAGAGCATTATCAGGAAACAGTGGGCGATATCAAAGGGCAGGCGACACAAATGTGTTGTCGGGACGTTTCATTCCCAGTCGGAATGCGAAATTCTTTATTACGTGTTGAAGTATGGCGGTTCTGCCGTGTGGTTCATGGGCTGCAAGCTACCGGATACCCTGCCCGATTTCTGCAAGAAGGCTGTGAAGAGCGGGCGCCTGCTGATGGTGTCGTGCTTCAACCGCGAAAGGCACAACCTCGCGACCGCCAGGTACTGCATGCACATGGTCGATCTCGCGTCAAGCTACCTCGTGTTCTGGGCGCTGGAAGGCAGCCGTATGCTCGGGCCCATTCACGCCCGCGCCGTCGCCCGCGGCAAGTGGGTGGAATGCTTTTGAAAATATAAAACTTGACTTTTGTAATTGTTTATATTATATTTGTATTTGAAAGGAGGTCGCTATGGCTACGACTGTTTTGCAGGTCCGCATGGACGAAGATTTGAAGAACGAGGCTTCTGAATTGTTCGAGAAGCTTGGACTAGATATTCCTACTGCGATTCGCATTTTTTTCAAGCGTGCCGTGACAGAGAAGGGAATTCCGTTCGAAGTCCGTGAACCGACGGCTGTCTATAATGCCAACAGTGAAGTTTACAAGAAGGACCTTGCGAAAGCAAGGATGGAGAAAATTCAAGAGCTATTCGCAGATGACAAAGGCTGGGCAAGCGAGCAGGAAATGATTTCCGATTTAGCCAAGTTTCGCCGTTCGAGAAAGAAGGTCTGATACAGAAATTAGGACGGAAAAATGCGGTAAATGCGATTAGGGGTTTTCTTGGATTCCTGAAAAAAGTTATATTCCGAATAAACCCAAGGCGCAAAAATGTCTGTTCTTTCGTTTAAGACATACTGTATTGAAAACTACGCCGAATATACCGGCAAGGCTTCGAGCGAAGTCTACGAGCTTTTTGCGCACTCTGGTTTGCTTAAAATGTTGCAAGACGACTATGAAGACTTGCACGGCATGGGCAAAGAATACCTGATGGATTTCTTTGACAAGTGGTTTAGCGGGGCTGTAAAATGATTTTATACCATGGTTCCGATTTAGAAATTGTCACACCCAAAATTATCACTTCCGAAAAGGGGCGTGATTTTGGATTTGGCTTTTATACCACGACCATCCGGGAACAGGCGGAACGTTGGGCCAAGCGTATTGCAAAATTGCATGGTCGCCAAGATGGTCAGCAGCATACCCCTGTTGTAAGCGTTTTTGAATTTGACGAAGATGCTGCTCAAAATTTGAAACGGAAATCTTTTAGCGAAGCCTCGATGGACTGGCTTGAGCTAGTCGTCAAATGCCGTTCAGACCTCAAGTACCACCACGATTACGACATCGTGTTCGGTAAAATTGCAAACGACAGCGTCGGCGAAACCATCGAATATGTGCTTGCCGGAATCATGCGCAAGGAAGATGCGATTGAACGGTTGAAGTTTGAAAAGATTAACGACCAGATGTGCTTTAATACTGAGGCGTCGTTGAAAACGATTCGCTTTGTAGAATCATATACTTTGAAGGTGTAGTATGGCTGCCGATACGCATCATCTTGTTAAGTCTATCTTGATTCCGCAAGTGGTGTCAATGCTGATGGAAATTTATTCCATTTCGGAAAATGAAGCCATACGAATCGTATATACGTCACCCACGGGGAAATGCCTTGACGACGATTCGCTTGGACTTTACGGACAAAGTGCTCTTTATATTTGCGGGCTTATTGAGAAGGATATTCAGAGGAATCCAGAACTGCTGAAAGAGGCGGGATGAAATTGATGCGGTCCTAAGCATACCTCCTTTTGATATATAAACAGTCCCAAAAACAATAAAAGCGTAGTATGGCGAAATACGGAGAAAATGAAAAATTGTTTTAATGGAGAAAAGGTTTGCTGGATTTATTATTCTGAAGTAAATACGGTTGTTTTTGATTGAAAAGGGAAAACACGATTACAATGCATGCTTAATTTTTTTGTTTCAGGATTAAAGTGTATATGACATGCATTTGGGAAAAAATTGTTTGGTAATGGATATAACGCATTGGGGTTATGAATAACAACAATTCCATCTGACCACATCTCATGAACAAGTTCATGTTCTTTGACTTGATATACAAAGTTTTCTATTTGGAAGTCATTTTTGCATATTCCTTGATTAAACATAATCGTATTTTGCTTATCAAAACCACGTTCTTTCCCAATTCGATTGAATTTCGAAAGAATTCCTAGCGGTGTTGCGATAACCGCGCTTAAGTGTTCTACATTGTCTTGATTAAAGAAAAATCCTGATGGAATTTTTGTTCCATTTGCTTTGGTGTATGAGTCAACTTTTCTGGGGGGATTTTTTGTAAAATCGTATCCGAATAATAATTCGTTTAGAATGCTTAATTCAATGGACTCTTTTGATTCGTCATAAAAATTTTGAATTGCGATTACAAAAGGTTTTTTTCTTAGTCCAGCCTTTTCCCAGTAATGTGTTTTTTTATCGCCTTTTTTTTCTTGTGATGTGTGTGTTAGTTTATTGTATAATGCACCACTCCAAAGGATTGCCATGTTGTTATGAGGCAGATTATTGTTGTGAGCATTATTCTCTAAGGAGTTAAAGTCAATTTTTTTGGATTGACTTGATATTGTGACGGCTTCTATTCCAATTGCCGAGTTTTCGAAGTTTTCATTGTAGATGACAAAATCAGGGGAACATCTTGTTCTGTCTATTTTCTTATGTTCTTCAATGAAATAATTGAATAAAAAAAGTTCCCATAATCTTTGATTAAATCCAGTTGATTGAAATTGCTGGATAAAGTTGCCATCAATGTCTATGTAGTAGGGCATTATTTTTTCAATTAAATGCCTTGCAGAATTCCACTCGAATTTATCTTTTAATATTTTATAATTGACGTGTTGTTTTTCTTCTATGACAACGTCTTTGAACAATTCTAGTTTCTTTTGTAATTCGCAGTCGTTTTGTGGAAAAATGTCGCTATGATTATGTAATGAATCTATTTTTTCAGAAATCCACTGAACAGCCTCGTTTGGAGAAGGAAAATTCGCTTCGTTATCGAAACATCGTATTTTTCCGATTTCATCTTTTCCTAGTAGCACTGCTGCAAAATCCAAATCACATGAATCATGAATGATTGTTGCTAAAATTTTTTCATGAGGATCCGAAAACCATGCAATTTCTTCACCCAAAAATTTGGGAAGAGCTTCATATGTCCATCGATATAAATCAAATTTTGATTTGGATATTGATTTAATGTTTTTCATGTTCTATTAAATGTGCTCTATTGATTTCTTATGTATAAACGTTAAGTCTTCTTTTAGGAGTATATGGAGTGTCAAATTTGTTATCAATCTATAAATTTTGCGTCATCGCTAATTGTAAAACCGATACATTCACCACTAATTAAGCTTTTTTTGCCTAAAAATATCGGATTATATTTTTTTTACTTCAATAAAAAAAATAAAGTTCACTTCGGCGGTTCGGCAGGCTCACCGACCTTCGTGAACTTTATCTTCTTTTGTCTCTAGTAGTTATTCCTAACCACCAACCACTAGCCACTAACCACTAATAACGATAGTGATCCGCCTTGTACGGGCCTTCGACGGGCACGCCGATGTAGTCGGCCTGGGCCTTGGTGAGGGTCGTCAGGTGAACGCCGAGCTTTTCGAGGTGCAGGCGAGCAACCTTTTCGTCGAGAATCTTCGGGAGCGTGTACACGACACCGCTTTCGTACTTGATGCCGGCGACAGTCTGCTTGCCCTGGGCGTTGAGCCAGAGGTCGATCTGTGCGATGGTCTGGTTCGTGAAGCTTGCACTCATCACGAAGCTCGGGTGACCAGTAGCGCAGCCGAGGTTCAGCAAGCGGCCTTCAGCAAGGATAAGGATGCTGTGACCGTCGGCGAAAATCCATTCGTCGTACTGCGGCTTGATTTCGTTGCGCTTGATGCCCGGAATCTTCTTGAGGCCGGCCATGTCGATTTCGTTGTCGAAGTGACCGATGTTACCCACGATAGCGCGGTTCTTCATCTTTTCCATCTGGGCGGCGCTGATGATGCCGGTGTTACCGGTGGTGGTCACGAAGATGTCGGCGTAGCTAACGACTTCGTCGAGGGTCTTGACTTCGTAGCCTTCCATGGCAGCCTGCAGAGCGCAAATCGGGTCGATTTCGGTGATGA
>JAEEGH010023729.1_pt1 | contig 12445 bp, 12 predicted proteins | sample 9134181 | NCBI WGS metagenome assembly JAEEGH01 (sample SAMN16246544, study PRJNA631951) | gut metagenome | biome: gut microbiome; feature: rumen; material: DP-attached | host: Bos | place: Iran: Karaj | collected 2018-10
AAAACGAATCTCTTGACAGTGCATTACGCAGATTTAAGAGAAACTGTGCTAAGGCAGGTATTCAGCAGGAAATCCGTAAAAGAGAGCATTACGAAAAACCAAGTGTTAAACGTAAGAAAAAATCGGAAGCTGCAAGAAAGCGTAAATATAACTAATATTAAGGAATGAACCGGTACAAATGTGCCGGTTTCTTTTTTTGAAATTTTTATTTGTAAATTGCATAGCAGTAGTATATAATAACTCTAATGGTAGCAAATTTGCCAAGCCTTATTTTTGCATCTTAGTTTTAACTCGTTTTTGAAGCAGATTTGTGCCGAGGTTTGTTGTAAAAAAAGGACGATTGAAAGGATTGGCCCGACATGTCTTCGAAGAACGATACGGAAGTAATTATTGACGGAAAGATTTACACATTAAGCGGATACGAGAGCGAAGAGTATTTGCAAAATGTTGCTTTGTATATAAATGGCAAGATTGCCGATTTTAAAGGAAATGACGCTTATAAGAAAATGAGCGCCGATTTTCAGCGCACGCTTTTAAACTTAAATATTGCGGATGATTATTTTAAGGCCAAAAAGACGGCTGACAGACTGCAAGTTGAGATGGAGGCAAAGGATAAGCAGCTTTACGACTTGAAGCACGACCTGGTTGCTGCAAATTTGAAGCTGGAATCCTACGAAAAAGAAATTGCAAGACTCAAGAAAAAAGAAAGTAAAAAATAATAACAGATACAATATTCAGCCGGAACTCTTGTCTCCGGCTGGTTCTTTGAGCGGATGTATTGCGGCAATCAATGCCGGTGCCGATGCGGTTTATCTTGGTGGTGAACTTTTCGGTGCCAGAGCTTTTGCCAAAAATTTAAGTTTGGACGAACTTAAAGAAGCGATAGATTACGCTCATCTTTTTAATAGAAAAATATATCTTACGGTTAATACGCTTTTAAAAAACGAAGAAATAAAACATAAATTGTTTGATTATCTAAATCCCATTTACGCACACGGAATTGATGGCGTTATTGTGCAGGATTTGGGAGTTATAAAGTTCATACGTGATATTTTCCCCGATTTGCCCGTTCACGCCAGCACGCAAATGACCATAACATCATATCATCAGGCTAAGATGCTTAAAAGCTTGGGCGTGGAGAGAGTTGTGCCTGCCAGGGAAATATCATTTGAAGAAACAAAGAAAATATACGAAGAAACCGGGCTTGAAATCGAAAGCTTTGTTCATGGTGCCCTTTGTTACTGCTATTCCGGACAGTGCTTACTTAGCAGCATTATAGGCGGAAGAAGCGGAAATCGCGGCAGATGTGCGGGTCCTTGCAGGCTTCCTTATGATGTTTATCTTGGAGAAAAAAAGGTTTTGAAGGAAAAATATCCTTTAAGTCCAAAGGATATTTGCGTCTTGGAGCTTATTCCGGAGCTTGTAAATAGCGGTGTCTGTTCCTTTAAAATCGAGGGCCGCATGAAAAGGCCGGAATATACGGCGGGTGTTACTGCCGTTTACAGAAAATATATCGATCTCTATTTGAGCGGCAATGAATATGCGGTTGATAAAAAGGATTTGGAGACTTTAAACACTCTTTACAGTCGCAATGATTTTTCGCGCTCTTATTACGAAAACGAGGCGAAGAATAAGAAATTATTAAAAGATATGATTTCTTTGGAAGCGCCGAATTACATTAGCGCGGACGACGATTTCATGAATGAAATTGCAAAAAAATACCTGGATACTCGTCTTAAGAAAATAATAAAAGCAAAGATCAGTATTTCAAAAACAAGCAAATGCAGCGCCATTATTTATGATGACATTCATTATGCAAGCTTTGAGACGGCGCCGGCAAAAGAGGCCGAAAAACGCCCTTTGGATGCTGATACCGTAAGAAAACAATTCAATAAAACAGGCAGTACAAATTTTGATTTTACGGATATTGAAACAGAAGTCGAAGACAATGCTTTTCTTACAATGGGTGAGCTTAACGACTTTAGAAGAGGAGCACTGGAAGCCTTTGAAAATGAGCTGTTAAAAGAATGTAGAAGAGATTATGTTAACAAAAATCTTTTGTCGGATTATTTAAATAAAATAAAGGAAGCAGGAGAAAATACAAAAGCTGAAATCAAAGCTTCCGTCACTGTATCAAGGGAAACACAATTAAAACACAGCCTTAACAGCCCTGCTGTCAGTCGAATTTATCTTAGCTTAAGCGGATACAAAGACGATATAAAATCCGCCGTTCTTCAAGCAAAAGAGCAAAAGGACAAGGAAGTTTTCATTGCGCTTCCTCGTATTTACCGCGCGCGCTTTGCGGGATTTATTAACGAATTCTTGGATGGTGAAATAGTTCAATATATTGACGGCATTATGCTTGGCAGTCTCGAATACTACAATATCGTAAATGAGTATATTGAAAAGTCGGGCAAAAATGCTACAATTTTAGAAAGATTAAATTATATCTTCGATAATAATGTTTATGCTTTCAATGACCTTACAGCAGGGGCTTTGAGAAGTTTTGGGGGACGAATAAAAAGGCCTGAACTTTCGGCAGCCGCAGAACTCAACAAAAAAGAACTTATTCATATGGCTTGCAAGGCTGATATGGAAGTGCAGGTTTACGGGCTTTTGCCCTTAATGATAAGCGAAGGCTGTATTCTTAATACGGCCGCAGGCTGTAAAGGCGAAAACTTTAAGGAAGTTTTGCGATTAAAGGACAGAAAAAACAACATGTTTCCGGTGGAAAGAGACTGTAAACTCTGTCTTAATACGATTTACAATTGCAAAACCCTTAACCTTATTTCGGAAATAATGCCCCTTAGGGCAAATGGCTTTAATAGCTTTAGAATAGACCTTTTAAATGAATCCGCCGAAGATACAAAAGCTCTTTTGGCGGCTCTTGAAAGAGTAAATGTCGGCGAAGAGGCAGACTTTGACATTCCCGATTTTACAAGAGGCCATTTCAAGCGTGGAGTAGATTAAATGTATGATATTATAATTGCCGGTTCTCGGTATGTTTTAATGATTGTCTTTGCTCTGTACGTATATCAATCTTTTAAGATGGATCTAGTAACGGGAGCGGACAAAAAGAAAAAAATGCACGCATCGCAAAACGCAATGATGCTTATTATTCTTTGTGTTGCCTTTTTGGTTATAGGAATGAGCGTTTATACAAACGGCGAAGAAGAAGGCGTCGGCGGAGTGCTGATCTTTTTTGCGTGCGTTTTCGCGTATCTTTTGATTTTCAATGTAATAGCTCCTATTATTTACGAAAATATCAACAGGGGCCTTGTGTCTATGATAAGCATGTTTTTATGCATCGGTTTTATCGAACTTACAAGGCTTTCCTTTGACAGAGCCACAAAGCAGTTTACCATTCTTTTGATATCCACCGTGGTATTTTTCTTGATTCCGGTTGTTTTAAGAATGCTTGGGGATTTGTCCAGATTTAAGTGGATTTACTGCGGAGTTGGTTTGGCACTGCTTCTTATAATGCTTTTGTTTTCAAGATTTTCAAACGGTGCCAAAATCTCCATAGACATAGGCTCTTTTTCTTTCCAACCATTGGAATTTATAAAAATACTTTTTGTATTCTTTATAGCGGCGCTTTTCCATGAAGGTGTAAACAGGCGAAGCGTACTTATCGGAACGATTTTGACCTTTACTTTCATAATGATATTGGTTCTTTCAAAGGACTTGGGAACGGCTCTTATATTGTTCCTTGCTTATCTTTTTATGCTTTATGCCGCAACCAAAAAAATCGCATTTTTGGGAGCGGGGGTAATTCTGCTTTCCGGGGCGGCGCTGATTGCCTACAAACTATTTAATCACGTAAGAGTGCGTGTTATGGCTTGGCTTGATCCTTGGACGGATATTGATTCCGGCGGATATCAGATAACCCAGTCCTTATTTGCCATCGGTACCGGCGGCTGGATTGGCATGGGTATTTATCAGGGAATGCCGGGAAAAGTTCCGGAGGTTGCAAAAGACTTTATTTTCTCGGCCATTGCCGAGGAACTTGGCGGATTTTTCGCCATTTGCTTGATACTTCTTTGCGCATGCTGTTTCATAAGTATTATGAGAATTGCCATGATGCAGGAAAATATGTTTTGTAAATTAAGTGTTTTGGGACTTGGTTGCGTTTACGGTGTACAGCTTTTCTTAACCGTTGGAGGCGCATTAAAGATGATTCCGTCAACCGGTGTACCTTTCCCGTTTGTAAGTTACGGCGGCAGCTCTATGCTTTCGAGTATGATTACATTCGGTATAATCGAAGCATTTTACATGAAAGCCTTGAGAGATGCCAAACGCAGAAAAATAGAAGAGTTAAACAAAAAACTTGACGAAGCGGAACTTGATTACGCTTTGGAAAAAGAATTGGACGAGGAAGACAAAAGACGCAGATGAAGAAAGATAAAATGATAGAAGGTCGTATTGTAAAAGACCGTGAAGCTATCAAAAATGCAAAAAAACAAAAGAAGAAAAAACGCGGCTTTAATGCGGAGATTATGAGAATTACCATAATCTTTTTTGCCATGTTTTTATCTTTGGGTGTTTTTCTTACGGTTTTCAATGTTTTTAGAGCAGAAGACGTAATAAACAACCCATATAACAAGCGTCAGGAAACTTTCAGCGAAAAAGTTATTCGCGGAAATATCTATGCTTCGGATAATTCCGTGCTTGCTTATACTCAAGTTGGCGAAGACGGAAGCGAAACGAGAGTTTATCCTTACGGCTCTTTATTTGCCCATGTTGTGGGCTATGACACAAACGGCAAACTGGGCCTTGAACTTAATTACAACTTCAACTTGCTTACTAGCCATGATAATCTTTTTACTCGTATTTTAAATGATTTTACGGGTGAAAAGGATCTGGGTGATAACATATACACAACTCTTGATGTGGGATTGCAGGAAACGGCATATGATGCCTTCGGAAACCGAGAGGGTGGCGTTGTGGCCATAGACCCTACAACGGGAAGGGTTCTTGCCATGGTTTCCAAGCCTGATTTTGACCCAAATACCGTGGCCTACGACTGGGCGGATTTGATTTTGGAAGATGAAGAAACCGGCAAGGAAAGCGGCGTTTTGGTTAACCGTGTAACCCAAGGCCTTTATACGCCGGGCTCTACATTTAAGTTCTTTACTTTGTTTGAATTTATCAGAGAGAATCCGGATTATGCCAACTATTACTATGAATGTATAGGACATATAGGCGAAGGAGAAGAGGCGCTTTCTTGCTTTGACGGTACTGTTCACGGCGGCCAGGATTTGATGGACAGCTTTGCAAATTCGTGTAACTCATCTTTTGCAAATATTGGTCTTAGCTTAAATCTTAAAAATTATAACGACTTATTAAACAAGCTTTATTTTAACAAACAATATCCGGGCAATTTTGCTCACAATGACAGCGCTTTCAGCCTGGCTGAAGATGCATCGAACTTTGAAATAATGCAAACATCCATAGGACAAGGAAAAACTTTGGTAAGCCCTATGCATATGGCTCTAATAATGAGCGCCTTTTCAAACGGCGGAGACCTTATGACACCTTATCTTGTGGATTATACGACTAATGTGTCGGGAGATGTGGTAAAAGAATACAAGCCTACAAAATATGCAACATTGTTCTCCGAAAGCGAAATAGCCATTTTGAAAGATTATTTGAGAGCAGTGGTTGAGTATGGCACCGCAACAAAACTTCAAAGCGATGCATATACGGCTTACGGCAAAACCGGAACCGCCGAAACCACAACGGATAAAGGTGATAATCTTTGGTTTACGGGCTATGCCACTAACGGAGAAAAAACACTTGTGGTATGCGCGGTTACGGAAGATGTTACGGACAGTTACAATTATTCTTTGGATGTTACAAAAGCGCTTTTTGATTATTACTTTCAGTAGATTTTTAATGAAAAATAGTGTATACTTGATACAATTATAAACTACACCGGGTTAAAAGCCCATATGCAGGAGGTGCAGCATGTTAGAAGCAACAAGCTGTGGCGGTGTCGTTATATTTCGTGGCAAGATATTGCTATTATACAAGAACTTCAAGAACAAATACGAAGGCTGGGTTTTGCCTAAGGGGACAGTTGAAGAAGGGGAAGAATATAAAGAAACCGCATTAAGAGAGGTTCGCGAAGAATCCGGTGCAAAAGCCACTATTATTAAATATGTCGGTAAAAGCACATACACTTTTTCCATTCCGGGAGATACGGTGGATAAAAGCGTACATTGGTATTTGATGAAAGGAGAAAGCTACTACAGCAAACCTCAAAAAGAAGAATTTTTTGAAGACTCCGGCTTCTATAAATATCACGAAGCAATACATCTTCTTAAGTTTGAAAATGAGCGTCAAATACTGGAAAAAGCCTATGCAGACTATCTTGATATGAAAAAGAAAAATCTGTGGGGCTGCAAAAAATATTATAATTGACAAGAAAAATCCGCAAATTATGCGGATTTTTTGTTGCTTTGAATTTACAATGTGGTAGAATAAAAATGTAGCGTAAATCCAAATAAGCTGCAAATATTATAGATGTTTAGGGTTTAGTTAAATGACATCTGAAAAAAAGAACTATCAACTTGAAATGGAAAAAACAATCAAAAGCCTGGCGGGAAAGAAAAAACTGCTCCTGCATAGTTGTTGTGCGCCTTGTTCAAGTGCGACCTTAGAACGTCTTTACCCTTATTTTGATATAACGGTATTTTATTATAATCCCAATATTTACCCTCCCGAAGAATTTAATCACAGAAAAGAAGAGCAATCCCGCCTTTTGCAAGAAATGAAAGAATTGGAAGAAAAGGTTGGCATTGTTGCCCCCGAATTTAACGATAAAGAGTTTTACGATGCAGTAAAAGGACTGGAACATGAGCCCGAAGGTGGCAAAAGATGCATAGAATGCTTTAAGCTGAGACTTGAAAAAACAGCCAAGTATGCCAAGGAAAATGGATTTGACTTTTTTACCACGACCCTTAGTATCAGCCCTCACAAAAACGCCGAAAAGCTAAACAAAATAGGCGAAGAAATGTCTCTAAAATACGATGTTTCCTATCTTTTTAGCGATTTTAAAAAGAAAAACGGCTACAAACGCTCCATAGAATTGTCGGAAGAATATGGTCTTTATCGTCAGAACTATTGCGGTTGCGTGTATTCATTAAATACAATTTTTTAGAAAATTGTGCTTAAATAAAAACACATTCTGTGATATAATGTATATTAGAGTTCGTTAAAAAAATAACGATAAATTTTTAACAATCTAATCGAGCCCTGAAAATACGCCGATTAGACTGAATTTGCAAATTTAATAAGTAGGAGGTCACTAATTATGGAAATGATTAAATTTGAACAACGTGATCATGTCGGAATCGTTACAATCGATCGTCCGAAGGCTTTGAACGCACTCAACTCACAGGTTCTTGATGAACTTAATGAAGTCTTTGATTCAATCGATTTGAACACGGTAAGAGCGGTGGTTCTTACGGGATCCGGCGAAAAATCATTTGTTGCCGGTGCGGATATCGGCGAAATGTCAAATCTTTCCGTAGAAGAAGGAGAAGCTTTCGGTAAAAAAGGAAATGATGTATTCAGAAAAATCGAACTTTTCCCTATACCTGTTATTGCAGCCGTTAACGGCTTTGCTCTTGGCGGAGGTTGCGAACTTTCAATGAGCTGCGATATCAGAATTTGTTCGGATAATGCTGTTTTCGGACAACCTGAAGTGGGCTTGGGCATCACACCGGGATTTGGCGGAACACAGCGTCTTGCAAGACTTATCGGTCCGGGCAAAGCAAAAGAAATGATTTATTCGGCTAAAAACATCAAAGCCGACGAAGCTTACAGAGTAGGCCTTGTAAATAATGTATATCCACAGGCAGAACTTATGGATGAAGCTTTAAAACTTGCGGGCAAAATCGCATCAAACGCTCCGATTGCGGTAAGAGCTTGTAAAGAAGCTATCAACGAAGGTTTGCAGGTTGATATGGATAAAGCAATCGTAGTTGAAGAAAAGCTTTTCGGTAAATGCTTCAAAACAGAAGATCAGATTGAAGGCATGAAAGCTTTCCTTGAAAAACGCAAAGTTGAAGGATTTAAAAACAAATAGTTCTTTATTTAAAAATATCATTTTTTATATATTTAGGAGGAATAAACTATGGTTAAAACAGTTGGCGTTATCGGCGCAGGTACAATGGGTTCGGGTATTGCTCAGGTTTTCGCACAGGCAGGTTGCAAAGTTATGCTTTGCGATATTAAAGAAGAATTTGCGGCAAACGGAAAAGCCAAAATCGCTAAAGGCTTTGAAAAAAGAATTGCAAAAGGCAAAATGGAGCAGGCTGATGCAGATAAGATTCTTGCAAACATCGAAACAGGTTTGAAAGATATCTGTACAGATTGCGACTTAATCGTTGAAGCAGCCATCGAAAGAATGGATCTTAAAAAAGAATGCTTCAAAGAACTTCAGGCAATTGTTAAAAAAGATTGTGTATTCGCAACAAACACATCTTCACTTTCAATTACCGAAATCGCTAACGGCCTTGACAGACCTGTTATCGGTATGCACTTCTTCAATCCTGCTCCTGCAATGAAGCTCGTTGAAGTTATCGCAGGTCTTAATACACCTGATTCATTGGTTGAAGATATTAAGAAACTTTCGGAAGAAATCGGAAAAACACCTGTACAGGTTAACGAAGGTCCGGGATTTGTTGTTAACAGAATCTTGGTTCCTATGATTAACGAAGGTATTGTAATTTTGGAAAACGGTATTTCAACTGTTGAAGGAATCGATACAGCCATGAAACTCGGTGCCAACCACCCAATGGGACCTTTGGAACTCGGCGATCTTATCGGACTTGACGTAGTTCTTGCAATTATGGAAGTTCTTTACGCTGAAACAGGCGATTCAAAATATCGTCCTGCAACATTACTCAGAAAAATGGTTCGCGGCGGTAAGCTTGGCAGAAAAACAGGTATCGGTTTCTACGATTATTCAAAATAATAGCTTGCAACCGACATTATGTCGGATTAAGACGGCACAGCCTTAAATTACGTGTTGTCGATAAAGGAGGAAAAAAACACTATGGATTTTACATTAAGTAAGCAGCATGAAATGGCAAGAAACCTCTTCAAAAACTTTGCTGAAAACGAAGTTAAACCTTTGGCACAAGAGGTTGATGAAACAGAACATTTCCCTGCAGACACAGTAGCTAAAATGGCAGAGCTCGGTTTCTTGGGTATTCCGATTCCTAAGGAATACGGCGGACAGGGTTGCGATATTCTTACATACGCTATGTGCGTTGAAGAATTATCAAAAGTTTGCGGTACAACAGGTGTTATTGTTTCGGCACATACATCTCTTTGCTGCGATCCTATTCTTACATATGGTACTGAAGAACAGAAACAGAAATACTTGGTTCCACTTGCAAAAGGTGAGAAACTCGGTGCTTTCGGTCTTACTGAGCCGGGCGCAGGTACAGATGCTCAGGGACAGCAGACAAAAGCCGTTCTTGACGGAGACGAATGGGTATTAAACGGCTCAAAATGCTTCATCACAAACGGTGAAAAAGCTGATGTTTACATCATCATCGCCGTTACGGGTAAAGTTGAAAAACGCGGTCGTGTTCAGAAAGAGATTTCTGCATTCATCGTAGAAAAAGGCACACCGGGCTTTACATTCGGTACAAAAGAAAAGAAGATGGGTATCAGAGGTTCGGCTACATATGAACTTATTTTCACAGATTGCCGTATTCCAAAAGAAAACCTTCTCGGTAAAAAAGGCGAAGGCTTCAAGATTGCTATGCATACTCTTGATGGTGGTCGTATCGGTATCGCTGCTCAGGCACTCGGTCTTGCACAGGGCGCTTTGGATGCAACAATCGCTTATACACAGGAAAGAAAACAGTTTGGTAAATCAATTGCCAAATTCCAGAATACACAGTTCCAGTTGGCAGACCTTCATACAAAAACAGAAGCTGCAAGACTTATGGTTTACAGAGCTGCAATGGCAAAAGCTACACAGAAAGTTTACTCTTTGGAAGCAGCTATGGCTAAACTTTGCGCAGCTGAAGTTGCTATGGAAGTTACAACAAAATGTGTACAGTTACATGGTGGTTACGGTTATATCAGAGAATACGATGTTGAACGTATGATGAGAGATGCCAAGATTACAGAAATCTACGAAGGTACTTCAGAAGTTCAGCGTATGGTTATTTCTGCAAACATCATTAAATAAGGAGGTCTCACCGTGAAAGTAGTAGTATGTGTAAAACAGGTACCTGATACAAAGGGTGGCGTTAAGTTTAACCCGGACGGTACATTAGATAGAGGCGCAATGCTTACAATTATGAACCCTGATGATAAAGCAGGTTTGGAAGCAGCCTTAAGACTTAAAGACCAGTATGGCGCTGAAGTTACAGTAGTAACAATGGGTCTTCCAAAAGCCGAAGAAGTTCTTCGTGAAGCTATGGCAATGGGCGCAGATAAAGGTATTCTTGTAACTGATAGATGTCTTGGTGGTGCCGACACATGGGCAACATCAACAACAATTTCAGGTGCATTAAGAAACTTGGATTATGACCTTATCATTACAGGTCGTCAGGCTATCGACGGTGATACTGCTCAGGTTGGTCCTCAGATTGCAGAACACCTTGGTATTCCTGTAATTTCTTACGCTGAGGACCTTAAAGTTGAAGGCGATAAGATTATTGTTAAACGTCAGTATGAAGACAGACATCACATTATCGAAGCTAAGATGCCTTGTCTTATTACTGCATTGGCTGAATTAAATGAGCCACGTTATATGACACCTGGTGGAATCTTCGATGCATACGAAGCAGAAGTAACAGTATGGTCAAGAGCAGAACTCAAAGATATTGATGATTCGGATCTTGGTCTTAGCGGTTCTCCTACTAAGATTGCAAAAGCATCTGACAAAGTTCGTAAAGGTGCAGGCGAAAAAATCGTTCCTGATTCACCTGACGAAGGTGTAGATTACATCATGGACAAATTATTAACTAAACATATCATATAATTGGGAAAGAGTGGTGAATTTAAGATGGCAGAAATGGATAAAGCATTAAGAGAGCAGTACAAAGGCGTATTTGTATTCGCTCAACAGGTAGATAATACACTTGGCAGCATTGCCTTTGAATTAGTCGGAAAAGCTAAAGATTTAGCAAAAGACTTAGATACAGAAGTAACAGCAGTTCTTCTCGGACATAATGTTAAAGATCTTGCAAAACCTTTGGCAGAATATGGTGCAGACAGAATCATCGTTGTTGACGATCCTGCACTTGAAACATATATGACCGAACCATATACACATGCACTTGCTTCGGTTATTAACGAGTTCAAACCGGAAATCATGTTGGTTGGTGCTACAGCAATCGGACGTGACCTTGGTCCTTGCGTATCTGCAAGAGTTAAGACAGGTCTTACAGCAGACTGTACATCACTTGATATCGGTGATTTCCCACTCGTTGCTCAGCCGGGCAAAGAGCAGCTCCACAAACAGTTACTCATGACACGTCCTGCATTCGGTGGTAACACAATCGCTACTATCGCTTGCCCTTACAACCGTCCTCAGATGGCTACCGTAAGACCGGGTGTTATGCAGAAACTCGAGCCAAACAAAGGCGCAGAAGCTAACATTGTTGAATACAATCCGGGCTTTGAAAGAAACTGCAAATATGTTGATATCAAAGAAGTTGTTAAGGCTGTCAGCCAGACAGTTGATATTATGGATGCAAAAATCCTTGTATCAGGCGGTCGTGGTGTCGGCTCACCTGAAAACTTCAAAATCTTGGAAGATCTTGCAGATGCAATCGGCGGTACAGTATCTTGCTCACGTGCGGTTGTAGATTCTGGTTGGAAACCAAAAGACCTTCAGGTTGGACAGACAGGTAAAACAGTTCGTCCTCAGGTTTACTTTGCAATCGGTATCTCAGGTGCTATTCAGCACGTTGCCGGTATGGAAGAATCAGACCTTATTATCGCAATCAACAAAGATGAAGACGCTCCAATCTTTGACGTAGCTGATTACGGTATTGTAGGTGATTTGAACAAGATTGTTCCGGGACTTACAGCAAAAATCAAAGAAGCAATTGCAAACAAATAGTCAATAATGGCTTATCGGGCGGCACTTCTCATTGAAGTGTCGCCTTTCTTATGTCTATTTGTATTTGCGATGAATATCTAAATATGATAGAATATTATTGTTAAATGCAATATATATTTGGGGTTTTTGCATTTTTGGGGGTTGCATTTATGGTTAGTAGAACTATGCTTGGGCATTCAAGCTTGAAAGCGGATAGTTTTAATAATTTATTATTCGTTTTACAGTTTGTTGAGACTGTTAATTTTGAATATAGAAAAATATTGTAATGAATCGGTTTTTTGTGACCGATTCTTTTTGTTATTTATAAACTAATACTAATCGCGAAAGGAGGGCTGTTCGCCGAAC
>JAEEGH010023730.1_pt1 | contig 12445 bp, 13 predicted proteins | sample 9134181 | NCBI WGS metagenome assembly JAEEGH01 (sample SAMN16246544, study PRJNA631951) | gut metagenome | biome: gut microbiome; feature: rumen; material: DP-attached | host: Bos | place: Iran: Karaj | collected 2018-10
CCCGGGAAGCTCGAGCAGTGGGCCGGACCTTTCCTCGGGAACCTCAGATATCCCTGTAAGGAATACATGTGAGGGGGAATCCCCCCTCCAAACTTTTTCAAGCGTTTTCGTTCAAATCGTGTAATAGAAGTTCATGCGCATGAGGGCGATGAACTCGACGGCGCACACGGCAATCCCGGCGATCCATATCCAGACGTTCCACTTGATGACCTTGGAGCCGTCCAGCGGAGGGATCGGGATGAGGTTGAACAGGCCGAGGGAGGCGTTCAGGCTCGCGAGGAGGTAGAACGGCACGACCCAGACGCTTCCGTTCACCAGAAGGCTTCCGGCAAGGCCGACCGCCGCGAACACCATGTTCACCGCGGGCCCTGCTATGCTTATCTTCCCGTTGGTCTTGTTGTCCAGGTTCCCGGCGATCATGACCGCCCCGGGGGCGGCGAACAGGAATCCCGCCAGGGAGAGGACCAGGGTGAAGGCGAGGCCGGCGGGGAACATGCGGTATTCCGACCAGTATCCGCTTTTCTGGGCGGTGATCTTGTGCCCCATCTCGTGGAGCAGGAAGCTTACCACCACCAGTCCGACGCAGGCGAGGAAGAGCCCGACGTAGGCCATGGCCCCCTCCCCGAACGTCGTCCGGAAGGCGGTCAGTATGAACGTGTTGTTCCTCGTCGCGAACATCAGCATGAACGCCAGGGACAGAACCGCCACGGAGATGGAGATGTCCCTGATCTCCGTCCTGCTGAAGCGTCCCGACGAAACCTTCCTGCCGAAATCCATGCGTGCCGATTCATTCACTCATAGATAAAATCTGATATCCCGTCCCGTCCGGTTTGATATACGTCGAGGGGCATATTCCCGGCGGTGCTTCGCATTGTCCCAGAGAAACGTCGCCAACGGAAAGGTCCCCGCCGCATGGTGCGACTCCTGCGGCACCATTCTTCTCGGAGACCGCTGCTCCGTCTGCGGCTCGTCCGGAAGGGAGTTCGAGATCAACAGCCCCGGAGACGTCAGGCCGTGCATGGGGGACAGCGTAGACATGGTCCTCGGCCTTTTCAGCGAGGCGTTCGGCACGGACTCCCCGCTGAGGGGAAAGGCGATGTTCCTCAACAAGGTCCCCGGCGAGGATCGCGCCGACGAGGTCGTCGCATTCGGTGCGGTCATAGCCGTCGTCAGGTTCGACCTCAGGCTGGACCGCATGGTCCTTGACCTCAGGCAGGCGGGCGCGGAGCTCTTCTCGGAGGAGGCCGTCAAGGGGGTGGTGCGCTTCGCAGGGATGTCCGGACACCTGAAAGGGAAGGCCATCCCGGGGCAGAGCGTCACCGAGTGCATCGGGGAGTTCCGGGAGGGCGCCCCGCTGATACTCAAGAAGGGGTCCAAGATAGGGGCCGGGGTCGCGCTGGCATCCTCCGAGGGAATCAGGGATGCGGAGAAGGCCGTGAGGATCCGCGACATAGCCGTGCCCGAATGGACGTTCGAATCCAAGGACGCGGACCTGTCCGACTTCGTGAGGTGCAACAGGGACCACGTCCGCCGCCTCGCCCGCCGCGGGGTCAGGGAGATAAAGGAGTTCATGAAGGGCTCCTGCGGAGGCCTCCCCGTCACGGTCTCATTCTCGGGCGGGAAGGACTCCCTCGCGGCCTACGGGCTCGCCCGCGAGGCGGTCGGAGACCTGGACCTGATGTATCTGGACACGGGGCTCGAGTTCCCCGAGACCGTCGGGTACGTCCGCCGCTTCGCCGAGAAGGAGGGCAGGAGGCTTCATGTCGCGTCCGGAGGCGACGGGTTCTGGAGCAACGTGGACGCGTTCGGGCCGCCGGCGAAGGATTTCAGATGGTGCTGCAAGGTCTGCAAGCTGGGTCCGGCCACGTCGATGATAGAGTCGGATTTTCCGAAGGGCACCGTCACCGTGGAAGGCAACCGCTGGCTGGAGTCCTACGCCCGCTCGGGGATAGGGTTCGTCACCAGGAACCCCTTCGTCCCCAACCAGGTCAACCTGAACCCGATACGCTCATGGCGCGCCGCGGACGTGTGGGCGTACATCCTCTATTCCGGCCTGGAATACAATCCGCTCTACGACAAGGACTTCGAGAGGATCGGGTGCTATCTGTGCCCCTCGTGCCTGTCCAGCGAGTGGAGGAACACCGGGAGGATACATCCTGGGCTGTACTCCCGCTGGGAGGACTATCTGAAGGATTATGCCAGGAGGTCCGGCCTTTCGGACGAGTACGTCCGCATGGGGTTCTGGAGGTGGAAGGTCCTTCCGCCCAAGATGGTCCAGCTGGCCGGGGACATGAACGTCAAGGCGGTTCCGGAATCGGGTTCCGGACCCTCGATGGACGTCTTGAAAGGTGCCTCCCCATGCGCCGCCGGAGGGTACTCCGTCGAGGCGGTCGTCCACGTCAGGAGGAGCAGGGACTTCTCATACGTCGAGGACGCGCTGCGCACGTTCGGGGACACCAAGTACTCCCCGGACTACGAGATCGCCATGCTCAGGACCCCCATAGGAAGGGCCAAGCTGTTCGGAGGAGGGCAGGTGTCCGTGACCGCCCCGGACGCGGGGAAGGCCAGGGAGGTCTTCTCGATGGCGGTCAAGGCGCTGGTCAGGGCGCAGATGTGCACCGAGTGCGGGATTTGCGCCAAGAGCTGTCGCAGGCGCGCCATCAGGATATCCGGCGGGATGAGGGTAGACCCCGATAGGTGCACCGCATGCGGCCGCTGCGAGGAGTCCTGCATGGTAATGCATTATTACGACAAGCTCATGGGCGGGACCTCGGGCGGTAAGGGTAAAATACGGCGACGATGTGGGCTTGGCATGGATCTGATCTTCGGCCTCGCCATGGTCCTCGGGATAGGCCCCGCGCTGGCTCTCATGTACCTAGTGGTCAGGAACTATACTTATCCCAGGGTGGAGCAGCCGTTCTTCAGCGACCCCGCCTTCTTCGGCCTGTTCGTGGTCGGGCTGGTGATAGGCTCCGTCCTGTTCCTCGCGCTGACGATGTTCAGGTTCGCGTCGAACCCCATATACATGGTCCTGTTCGCGGCGGTCGAGATGATGGCCATACTGGTCGTCATGAACCTCCGGAGGTTCCGCGGCAAGTCCGACTCCGTGTTCTACGGGTACGGCCTGGGCCTCGGGATGGCCAGCGGCCTCGCGACCGGCATATGCTTCGTCACGGCGAACGCCGCCGAGTCGTTCGACGCCTCCGCGGTGGCCATCATAGCGATATCCGTGTCGCTCTCCCTGATCCTGGGGGCCAGCGCCACCGACGTCGGGGAGGGGATAGCCAGGAACTATCCCAACCAGTACCTCCTGAAGGGGCTGATCCCGCTGGTGGCGTACAACCTGCTCCTGACCGTCGCCCTTCACGGAGGGGAGATGGGAGGCGTGATCGTGTACTACGCCTGCCTCGTCCTCATGGTGGTAATCTCGGCGCTCTACTTCTACCGCAACATGTACGTCAGGCTTCCCGGCGTCGTGAGGGACGTCCTCAAGATGGAGGGGAAGAAGCGCGACGTGCCCGGAAGGCGACGCTCAGGCCTTGTACCTGCCGGGCCTGACCTCGATGATCAGGCACCGGTCCAGCATCGCCGAGACCATCTTCTCCGCCTTGTCTCCGGCGATCTCGCGGACGTCCTCCATGGTGAACTCTCCCTTGAGCTCCGTGAGCCCCTCCGCGAGGATCTCCATCTTGGTCTCCAGCCCGGAGCAGCGCTCGTACCTGTAGACGAGCGTGGAATGGGGGTCCGCCTCGGCGATGCGCCCCTTCTTCGCGGAGGCGTCGTGAGGGACGAACCCGGATGCCTGCGCCAAGGCCTCCCTCACCGCACCCTGGTCGTTGGATGTGAAGTATACCGTGGCCGCGGAGCTGTCCAGTGGGGTTCCGCAGTAGGGGCACCTGCTCGTCTTCTTCGACAGGTCCACGACCCTGGGGCGTCCGCACGACTCGCACTTGCACAGGCCGTAGGTCATCAGATCGCCTGTACTCGCTGAATACGAGCGCGGCCAGGCAGCATCCGTAATGGTCCATGGGGATGGACAGCTCCTCGGTCAGGAACCGGGTCTCCTCGAACTCGGTCCCCCTCACGCGGGCCATCTCCGCCATCTTCCATCCCAGGATCTCCTTGAGGGACTCCGCCGAGCCGTGTATGTGGCCCTCGGCGACGTATCCTCCCTTCCCGTCCTTGCGGTACGCGTAGGCGATCCCGGCGGATATCGTCTCCCCCTCGCATCCGCGCATCTGGGCGAGGACGCAGTGGGTGACGGCGCCCATGGGCATCTTCTTCATCTCGGTCATCTCGGCGCCCTCCGGTATCACCGAGGACACCGACACCAGGTTCTGCTCGCCTATGCCGGCTTTGATGAGCGCTATGTCGAAGGCGTTGAGGTCGGAGACCTCGCTCACCGCGGAACTGCTGGTGATGAAGAATCTAGAGGGCACGAGCTCCATGGTGATGCCAACGGCAGGACGTTATTATCCTTGTCGGTCGCAGGCGCCTCCGCTTCCGAAGCATCGGCACAGTGCTTTTTGAAGGTTAATTATAAATTACCAGCATCCGTCTTGCAACCATGGCAGATGACAAGTCTCGTCCATTGTTGATAACGATCATCGCTATACTATACTTCATCGCAGGAGTTCTGGGTGTCTTGGCAGGCATCCTGCTGTTGGTAGGCGGTGCCGCTGTCGGCGAACTGGCGCTGGGAGGAATGACCGGCGGTATTCTGGTGGTCATGGGCCTTATAAACCTGGTCATAGCAGGAGGATTCTGGAATGGCTGGAAGGCCATCTGGTATCTTGCAGTGATCTTCGGGTTCATTTCGATCATCCTTTGCGTGGTCGGCCTGTTCACCACCGGCGGCGTGTCGATCGTGGGCCTCATAATACAGGCTCTGCTCCTGTACTACATGTTCAGGCCCAACGTCAAGGAGTTCTTCGGAATCTGAAGGACCGGAAACGGGGGGAACACCCCCACCTTCAATCTTTTCCGGGTCAGCCGTAGAAGGGCGAGTCGTCCACGGGCTGTTCCGGCGCCGTCAGGCGCTTGTTGATCTCCTCGGCCTCCTTCAGGAGCATGGACGTCCCGACCTTGAGCCCCGGGACTATCTTCGACATGGGCCCCATGACCTCGGCGGCGGATCCCGGGTCGGGTATGCTCTGGTTCCCCGGAACCATTATGGAGATCACGCTGAACCCCGCCAGCGGCCCGTCGTAGAGCATGACTCCGGTGGTGCCGCGGACCATGCCGCTCTCCATCCTCGGGAGCCTTCCCTTCTTGATCATCTCGGCGGCGGACGGCCCCGAGCCGCACGCGCTCATCTTGTCGTCCTGGCTCATGCGGGGGACCCCTTCGAGGCACACGATCTCCTCGGTGCCTATGGAGCGCAGATAGTCCATGATCTCGTGGGCGACCTCGTAGCACTGGTCCGGCTTGGGGGCGTATTCCGAGAGGCAGACGACCACGTCCTTGCCCTTCTTGCCCCTCTTCTCCTTAGCCTTGTGCCCGTAGATCCTTATCGGCGGATAGGCGGAGCCTTCGTATATGAAGCAGTAAGGCGGCAGGTCGGACCCGGAAATCCCGGCGACGACCTTCATCTTCAGCTGCGACACGTAGTAGTTGGCCGCGATGGAGCTGACCAGCCCGCTGCTTGGAAAACCGACGATCGCGACAGGGCTGTCCAGTTCCATGTCGGCATATCTGACGGTCCTTATCATCATGGCTCCGGGAACACGCTAAATGTAATAATGTGTTTCGCGGTCGCCCTCGCATGAGCGGTCACGAGATAACGGTCTCCAGGACCTCCGGCGGCATACCGGTGGTCGCGGAGTTGGTTCCCGGAAGCCAGAGCGCCGGATACATGATTTGCGTCGCCACAGGGTCCCGCGACGAGACCGAGGGCATGTTCGGGATATCCCACCTCCTGGAGCACACGGTCTTCAGGGAGACTGGCACCAGGGACTCGTACCAGATGGCCAAGGAGATCGAGGGCGCCGGCGGAGAGATCAACGCATTCACCGGCAGGGAGATGACCGCGTTCTACGGAGTCACCATCAAGGAGACCGCCGAGGTCGCCATGGACATCGTCGGGGAGATAGTCGCAGACCCCAAGATAGACGAGGAGGACACCGAGCTAGAGAAGAAGATAGTCCTCCAGGAGCTCAGCATGGTCAAGAGCGAGCCCGAGACCTACATCCGCGACCTTTTCGAGTCCCAGCTCTGGAGGGGGCACCCCCTGTCCCAGGACGAGGGAGGTGACGAGAAGCTGGTCGCGAGGATGACCCATAAGGACCTCCGCGGATATTACGAGGAGAAGTACCTGATCCCCAATCTGGCGGTGGCCGCGGTGGGGGCCGTCGACCCGGACGTCACCGCGGAGTGGGCCGAGGGGGCTCTGGACGGGCTGACGGGAGGCTTGAGGAACGTCCGTCACGCTCCTGAAGCGCCCAGGTCAGGGTACAGGTTCGTCAAGAACGACGCGGACCATTTCCAGATAGCCATGGGGTTCCCGTCGTACGGGGCGTCCCATCCCGACAGGACGGCCGCGTCGATGCTGAGCGCGATTCTTGGATCCGGGACCAGCTCCAGGCTGTTCCAGGCGGTGAGGGAGCGCAAGGCGCTGGTGTATTCCATATACAATTCCGTGTCGCAATGCAGCGACGCCTCGTCCATGGCCACGTACATGTCCTGCACGGGGTCCAACGTCCGCGAGGCCCTGGGGACGGCGGCCTCCGAGATGTCCAGGCTCCTCCGCGAGGGCTTGGAGAAGGGCGAGCTGGAACGTGCCAAGAGGCTGGTGAAGGGAGCGAACGTCCGTGCAATGGAGTCCACCGAGAGCAGGCTCTACAGGCTCGGGGTGAACTACATGCTCAACGGGTCCGCCGAGCGTCTGGAAGACCGCCTGGCCAAGATAGACGCCGTCACCGAGGACGACGTCATGCGCGTGGCCCGGGACATCCTCAGGCCGGAGCGCCTGAACGTGGTGGTCCTCGGGAAGGACGGCAAGAAGCTGGGCGACGTCGACCCTCTGGCGCTCGGCCTCTGAGCTCCTTCAGGATGTGGAGCACGGCGGATTTCCCGCTCTCCACGGCGGCCTCGACCGCGGGGGTCATGGTCTCGCTCATGGTGCGGATGTCCTGGACCTCCACGGCTACGAACCTGATCTCCTCAGGCATGATGCCCGGGTCCATCTGACGCCCTATCTTCACGGCGGTGGGCAGGTTGACGTCGTGGCATGACGCCCCCGCCACGGCCTCCTCGAAGTCGGCCTCTTTGAACAGGAGGACGGTGCCGGGATCGTACTTCATGGTCTGGATGGCGTCGACGATCACGGCGTATCTGTAGCCGTGGATGACCGGGAGGATGTCCAGCCCGCCCACGGCTTCCTGGCAGCAGTCCACCCCGGGAAGATTCAGGGCCTGTACCCCCTCGGATATCCTCAGGCCGACGGCGTCGTCGCACATTATGGGGCTGCCGAGACCTACGACCACGGAGTCCGCATCGCGCTCGCAGAATCCTTTGCTCATCGTCTCCTCATCCCGGGGGTCCGATAATACCGTTTCGTCCGCGCCATCCTTTAATTCGTGGGAGCGCCTCACGTCCGTCATGAAGATAGCCGCGAAGGTGTCCCTGGAGGTGAACGGCACGGCCGTCACCGCCCGCCAGCTCGAGGCCCTCCTTGCCGTCCAGGAGTGCGGCAGCCAGTCCGAGGCCGCCAGGCGGCTGGGCATCTCCGTGCCGGTCCTCCACAGGTACGTGGCCTCGGCGGAGGCCGCCGCAGGGACCGACCTCCTCAAGACGACCCCCTCGGGTTCCGTCCTGACGCCGGCGGGCCGGGAGCTGGCCGAGTACGCCCGCGCCATGTCCTACAGGTGCAGGGACGTCCGCGGGTTCACCGTCTGCTGCAGCCCGGTCATGGAGGACCTGATGCATTTCGCGGTATCGTCGGCTAAGCTCACGAAGGCCTCCGTGGTCGTCTCCGACGACGAGAACAGCATATCCATGATGCTGGAGGGCCGTGCGGATTTCGCCCTCATCGACGATCCCCTGTACCTTTTCGACCTGGAGGGCTTCGAGATGCAGGAGATAGGGTACATGGGGATGGTCCTCGTGGACAACGGGCCATCCTTCATCCGGTACAAGTACGGGGCGCAGAGGGTCGCGTTCATGTATCTTGATTCTTTAGACAGGGAGTATACCGTGGATGCCGAGACCCCCTCGGTCCAGGAGCTGCTGTCGTCCGGGAAGAGCTTCTTCGTGGACGAGTCGGTCCTGACCAGGCGGAACCTGCGCATCAAGAGCGCGGTGGACCCCAAGATGCTCCGCCATGCCGTCACGGCCATCTACCGCAAGGAGACCCGCAACGTGTCTAGGCTGATGGTGGCCCTGGTTTCCAGGAATTTCCGAGGAATGTTTTACCTATAACGGTAATACATTTCCCGTTCTACCTGTCTGTATTATATACGCTGTATCCGTTCCTCGTCTCGATACTATGGTAACGCCCAACCCCGATTTTGCCAAAGAGATCGCCGCGGCCGGCGGTGAGGAAGTCAAGATGTGCTTCCAGTGCGGAACCTGCACCGCGGGCTGCCCCTCTGGCAGGCAGACCGCCTACAGGGTCAGGAAGCTCATGAGGATGGCTCAGCTCGGACTCAAGGAGCAGATCGTCAACAGCGAGGAGCTCTGGCAGTGCAGCACCTGCTACACCTGCGTCGAGAGGTGCCCCCGCCAGGTCCCCATCGTCGACATCGTCATCGCCCTCAGGAACATCGCCGTCGCAGAGGGCCACATGTACGACAACCACAAGAAGACCGCCCAGAACCTCGCCAACTACGGACACACCGTCCCCGTTCAGGACAAGATCTCCGCCCTCAGGAAGGAGCTGGGTCTCCCCGAGGTTCCCCCGACCGTTCTGGCGAACGCCGCCGCGAAAGCCGACCTGGACAAGATCCTCAAGGCCACCGGCTTCTGCAAGATCGTGGAGTGATTACAATGGCAAAATACGCGTTTTTCCTTGGATGCATCGCGCCCCTCAGATACCCTGGAATCGAGAAATCCACCAGGGAGGTCTGCAAGGCTCTCGGAATCGAGCTTGTCGACCTGACCGACGCCAGCTGCTGTCCCGCCCCCGGAGTCATCAGGGCCTTCAACAAGAAGACCTGGCTCGCGGCCGCCGCCAGGAACCTGGCTCTCGCCGAGAAGGCCGGGCTCCCCATAGTCACCATCTGCAACGGATGCTACGGATCCCTCTTCGACGCCGCCCACGAGCTCAAGGAGAACCCCGAGCTCCTCGCCGACGTCAACAAGATCCTCGCCGAGATCGGAATGGAGTACAAGGGAACCACCGTCGTCCGCCACTTCGCCGAGGTCCTGTACAAGGACGTCGGATGCGACGCCATCAAGGCGAAGATCACCAACCCGCTCGAGTACAAGGTCGCGGCGTTCTACGGATGCCACTTCCTCAAGCCCAGCGCGATCAAGGAGCTCGACGACCCTGAGAACCCCCACATCCTGGACGACCTCATCGAGGCCACCGGCGCCAAGAGCATGCCCAGGGCCAACAAGATGCTGTGCTGCGGAGCCGGAGGAGGACTCAAGGCCGCCTTCGGAGACGTCTCCAAGAAGTTCACCCAGACCAACCTGGAGAACATGAAGGCTTCCGGAGCCCAGTTCATCATCGACGTGTGCCCGTTCTGCCACCTGCAGTTCGACGGCTCCCAGAAGGACCTCGGATTCAACATCCCCGTCCTCCACCTGTCCCAGCTCATGGGACTGGCCATGGGCATGAAGGCCGACGACCTCGCCCTCGCCGTCCACCAGACCCCTGTGGTCCTCTGAAACCTGAACGAGGGGGACTCCCCCTCTTTTTTTCTCCATCATTCAAGCGTCCGGCAAACCATAATTACGGCGCGGGCGATTTCCCGGCGTGGACAGGGAGTCTCGCATCATACGTACCAGCGCCGTCGGGATAGTTGTCAACGTCCTTCTGTCGGCATTCAAGGCGTTCGTGGGAGTCGTGACCGGCTCCATAGCCGTCACTATGGACGCGGTCAACAACATGACCGACGCCTTGTCCTCCGCGATCACCATAATCGGGACGAAGCTGTCCACGAAGAAGCCGGATCGCGAGCACCCCTATGGCTACGGCAGGATAGAATATCTGAGCGCGATGGTCATCTCCGTCATAGTGCTCTATGCGGGAATCACCGCCTTGGCGGAGTCGGTCGGGAAGATAATAGACCCGGTCGTCCCAGATTATACCGTCCTGTCCCTCGTCATCATCGCGGTCGCGGTCGCGGTCAAGGTCTTGCTGGGACTGTATTTCAAGAAGGTCGGGAAGGAGGTCGGCTCCAAGTCACTGACCGCCTCCGGCGTGGACGCGCTCATGGACTCGGCGGTCTCCGCCGCCACCCTGGTCGCGGCGTTCGTGTTCATCGGCCTGGGGCTGAGCCTGGAGGCGTGGCTGGGGGCGGTCATCGCGGTTCTGGTCATACGCACCGGCATCGAACTGCTCAAAGACACGCTCTCGGACATCTTGGGGAGGAGGATGCCGCCGGAGGAGTCCAAGGCGATAAAGAGACCGTGTGCTCCTTCGAGGGCGTGCACGGCGCCTACGACCTCATCCTCCACAGCTATGGGCCGGACGTCTCCATAGGGTCTATACACATCGAGGTCTCCGAGGACATGACCGCGGGCGAGATAGACCTGCTCGAGCGCCGGATATTCGAGAAGGTCTTCAGGGAGAACCACGTCTATCTCACGGGGATAGGGATCTATTCCACGAACCATCAGGACGAGGAGGTCAAGGCCATATGCGACGACATCCGGGAGATCGCGGCGGGATACCCGGACGTGGTCCAGACCCATGGCCTGTTCGTGGACAAGGAGCGCAGGACGATAACCGTGGACACCGTGGTGTCGTTCGACTGCGACGACCGGGAAGCCGTCGCCGGCAGGATCAGGGAGGAGATACGCTCCAGGCATCCCGGGTACGCCGTCCAGGTCCAGATCGACTCCGATGTCAGCGATTGATCCATCGCTCCTGCGACGAGGCCCGCGACATCTATTTGTATGCCACGTCGGCTGATATCTGCATGGAGATCAAGGCCATCAAGTTCAGGAAGGACGGCTTCGCCACCCAGGCGTTCGCCTTCGGCGGAGAGGAGGGCGTCGAGCGCTTCGATCCGAACATGCGTTACAGGTCGGGCCTGACCAACTATCTCATCGATACCGGGGACGAGGTCATCCTGGTGGACACGGGGATCCCGGCCGGCACGCCGGAGGAGGTCCCTGACGAGAAGACCTTGATCTACACGGGCAGGGACATCTGTACCTACATGGAGGCCTTCTCCGCCCTGGGGTACAAGCCGGAGCAGGTGACCAAGATACTCTTGACCCATAAGCACAGCGACCACTCGGGAGAGCTGAAGTCCTTCCCGAACGCCAGCATCTACGTCAACGAGGACGAGCTGGATGCGGAGGAGCTCAAGGGCATCCCGAACATCGTTCCCGTCAAGTTCACCGACGGCCCCTATTACAACTTCCCCGAGAGCCAGAAGATAGCGGACGGGGTATACTACATCAAGGCCAGAGGCCACACCAAAGGGAACAGCCTGGTGGTAGCGGAGAGCGATGGGCTGTTCTACATGATGCACGGAGACATAACGTACGTGGACGAGGCCTTGTACGCGAACAAGCTCTCGGTGGTGTACGAGGACCTCCCGGCCGCCCGGGCGACGATGGACCGCGTCAGGGAGTTCGTCACGCGCCATCCGACGGTGTATCTCTCCACCCACACCCCGCAAGGATACGAGAACCTCGAGGGAAGGAGGGTCGTGGACCTGAGCAACCCGCCCGAGACGATCCCTCTGGGGGAGGTCACGTTCAAGACGACGACCGGGAAGTATGTGTGCTCCGTTTGCGGGTACGTATACGATCCCGCCGTCGGAGACACTGCTCAGGGAATCCCGCCCGGGACGGCCTTCGAGGACCTTCCCGACGAATGGCGCTGCCCCCGCTGCAAGAGTCCCAAGGAGAAGTTCAACAGGGCTTGAGCCGCAGGCGGCCGGCCGTATCAGAAAGGCGCCGGCCGCCATCCTTTTCATGGCACTCCACAGGCTCCCGCACGGTCTTCACCGTTGTGCGCGCTCGAATCCGGAACCGGTATTTTTCAGATAAATTTTTAATATATGCGGTACCATTTTTTTGAGGATATTGTTATCCTTAAAATGATAAAATAAAATGTCTGGCTATCGTCGTCATGTGGCCCCTTCGAAGAGGGCCCTGTTTGAGAACGTTTTAATACCTTCAGAGATTGGGCGACAATCAGTACAGGAGCTGAACAAATGGCACCCGCAAGGAAACCCAAGGCGGCCGCAGGCCGTAAGGTCAAGGACAAGTGGAAGGCGAAGGAGTGGTACAAGATCCACGCTCCCCGCATGTTCAACGAATC
>JAEEGH010023732.1_pt1 | contig 12444 bp, 10 predicted proteins | sample 9134181 | NCBI WGS metagenome assembly JAEEGH01 (sample SAMN16246544, study PRJNA631951) | gut metagenome | biome: gut microbiome; feature: rumen; material: DP-attached | host: Bos | place: Iran: Karaj | collected 2018-10
TTCCGGAGCTCAAGCTGCCGGAGGTTGCGAAGACGCTGTGCGACGGCGTTGACAAGGGCTATGATTTCATCGTCACGAACTTTGCAAACGGCGACGTCATCGGACATACGTCCAGCGACACCGCAAAACCGATTGCCTGCGAAGCAATCAGCAAATATGTCGGAAAAACGGTTGCATACGCGCGCGAAAAGGGGTACACTGTACTTGTCACCGCAGACCACGGAAACATCGAAATCCTGCACACGCCCGAGGGCAAGCCGCACGTATCGCACACGACGAATCTCGTCGCCTGCATCGCGCTCGGCGACGGCACCGAAAAGCTCGAATCGCACGGAAGACTCTGCGACGTCGCGCCGACGATCCTGTCCGCAATGGGACTCGAACAGCCCGCGGAGATGACCGGCAAGCCGCTGTTCCGCTTCGCGCATCCCGGCAAGGTCCTGCTTTTGATCTGCGACGGCTGGGGCCTGGACGCAAAGACCGAGAACAACCCGATCTATACCGCCTCGACGCCCGAATGGGACGCGCTGCTTGCAAACTATCCCTATGCGGAGCTCGAAGCGAGCGGCCCGGCGGTCGGACTGGCGCAGGGCAAGACGGGCAATTCGGAAGCCGGACACATCAACCTCGGCTCCGGCCGTGTCGTTCTGCAGGACGACGTGCGGCTGGACAACGCGATGAAGGACGGTTCGTTTGCGGAGAATCCGGTATTTTTGAAAACGCTCGAAGGCGTGAAGGAACGCGGCACGGCGCTGCACCTGTTTGCGCTTTTGACCAAGAAATCCTCGCACGGATCGATCGACTATCCGCTGGCGCTCGTCGATATGGCGAAGAACGCGGGCGTCAAAGACGTGTTTGTGCACGTGATCTTCGACGGCCGCTCCACCGAGCCGGGCAGCGCGCCGAAGCTGCTGCGTGAATTCGGCGAAACGCTCGAACAAAAGGGCGTCGGACTGATCGTGTCCGGCGTCGGCAGAGGCGTCGCGCTCGACCGCGACCAGAACTGGGCAAAGATACAGCGCACCTATGACTCGCTCGTTGCGGGCAAGGGCGCGCCGTACTGTGAATCATTCAATCAAATTTAAGGAGGAAACACATGGTTAACGTAGGCATCATCGGCGCGGGCCGCATCGGACAGGTCCACGCAAAGAGCATTCTCACCGGCGTTCCCGACGCGAAGATTCTCGCGATCGCGGATCCCTATATGAAGCCCGAAGTCGCCGCATGGGCGAAGGCGCAGGGCATCGAGAACGTCTGTGAAGACTACAGAACAATCCTCAACGACGAGCGCATCGACGCGGTTCTGATCTGCGCGTCGACCGACCAGCACGCGCCGCTTTCGCTCGAAGCGATCGCCGCGGGCAAGCACGTCTTCTGCGAAAAGCCGATCGATCAGAGCATCGCAAAAATCGAGGAGGTCAAAGCGGCTCTCGCGGCTTCGCCGAAGAAGCTCGTCTATCAGGTCGGCTTCAACCGCCGCTATGACCACAACTACCGCGCCATGCGCAAAGCGGTCGAGGAAGGCAAGATCGGCGAGGTGCAGTTTGTACGCATCTCTTCGCGCGATCCGGAGCCCCCGCCCGCCAAGTACGTCAAGGTTTCCGGCGGCATCTTCATGGACATGATGATCCATGACCTCGACATGGTGCGCTACCTGTCCGGTCAGGAGATCGTCGAGCTGTATGCGCAGGGCGCGTGCCTCATCGATCCCGCGATCGGCGAAGCGGGCGACGTGGACACCGTCACGATCACGCTGAAGCTCTCGAACGGCGCGCTCGCCACGATCGACGGCTCGCGCAAGGCGGTCTACGGCTATGACCAGCGCGGCGAGGTGTTCGGCTCCAAGGGCTGCGTGATGAACGCAAACGATTCGGAATCGAACATCGTGCTGTCCACGGTCGACGGCGTGACCGGCGAAAAGCCGCTGTGGTTCTTCCTCGAGCGTTACATGGGCTCGTATCAGGCCGAAGTGCGCGAGTTCATCGACTGCGTGAAGAACGGCAAGGATCCGTGGGTCGGCATCGACGACGGACTCCTTTCGATCAAGCTGGCGCTTGCGTGCGCGAAATCCCTCAAAGAAAACCGTCCCGTCCGGATCGACGAGATCACCGAATAAGGAAAGGAAAAGCATATGGCAAAAATCAGAGTCGGTGTTGCCGGTTACGGCACAATCGGTCAGCGTCTGGCTGACGGCGTCGCCCTGCAGGGCGATATGGAACTCGTGGGCATCGCGGACCTCGCTCCCACGCTGTCGATCCGCGCGCTGCGCGAAAACGACATGATCGGCGCGAACAACGTCAAATACAACCTCTACCTCGTCGACGGCGCGGACAGAGCCGCGTTCGACGCGCTGGACATTCCGGTGGCGGGCACCTTTGAGGAGCTTTGCCGCAGCGTTGACATCATGCTCGACTCCTCGCCGGGCGGCGTCGGCGCCAAGAACAAGGAGCTCTACAAGAAGGTCGGCGTCAAGGCGATCTTCCAGGGCGGCGAGAAGAATTCCGTCGCGGACGTGTTCTTCCACGGCTATGCGAACTACGAAAAGGGCGTCGGTCAGGACTATCTGAAGCTGACGAGCTGCAACACGACCGGTCTCATCCGTGCGGTGGACTGCCTCGACCGCATCATCGGCATCGAAAAGGTTGCGATCACGATCATCCGCCGCGTCGCCGATCCGGGCGATTATCACCGCGGACTGACCAACGCGCTGCAGATCGACAAGGCGCCGTCGCATCAGGCGGTCGACCTCATGACGATCATGCCGCACGTCGAAGCGACGGGCATTCTCGTCCACACGCCGGTCACGCACGGACACATCATCACCGTGCTTGCGACCGCAAAGGACGGCAAGAAGATCACCCGCGAGATGGCGCTCGAAGCGTTCCGCAAGCATCCGCGCATCCGCACGGTCACGATCGACGAGGGCTTCAAGGGCAACGCGAGCCTGTTCAAGTATGCGCGCGACCTCGGCAACCGCCGCGGCGACATGTACGAGATCGGGCTTTGGGAGGACAGCATCGTTGAGAGCGGCAACGACATCATGTTCGCGATCAACATCCCGCAGGAGAGCGTCACGATCCCCGAAACGATCGATGCGATCCGCGCCGCGATGAAGATGCAGCTGACGCGCGAAGAAGGCACCGCCAAGACGAACGAATACCTGAAGATCGGACGGTTCAAGAGACTGTAATCGTTCGGGAATTCTTCGCCTGTCGGCGCAGAATGACAACACTCCGTCATCCGAAGGATCACGGATCGAAACATAAAGAAAGAGGTTCTAACATGCGATTCGGAATCAGAACGCTGGACGAGCTTCCCGTGCGCGGCAAGACGGTTCTGTGCCGTGTGGACATCAACCAACCCGTGGATCGTGATGCGGGGACGCTGAAGAGCATCAACCGCATCACGGCCTGCGTGCCGACGATTCGCGAGCTTTCCGACAAGGGCGCTCGGGTTGTGCTGATGGCGCATCAGGGCAGCGATATTGAATACAAAAACTTTTATACGACCAAGCCGCACGCCGCGGTGCTGTCGAAGCTGTTGAACCGCGAGGTGCAATGGATCGACGACGTCTGCGGTCCCGCGGCACGGCAAGCCATTCGCGATCTCAAGGATGGCGACATTTTGCTTTTGGACAATGTGCGGTTTGTCGCGGAGGAACAGACGCTGTTCGAAAAGAATCTGCGGTTGAGCCACGAACAGCAGGCAAAGACGCTGCTGGTACAAAAGCTTGCGCCTCTTGCCGACCTCTATGTGTGCGACGCGTTTGCGGCGGCGCACCGCGATCAGCCGAGCCTTTGCGGATTCGAGCAGGTGCTGCCTTCCGCGATGGGACGGCTGTTCGAAAAGGAATACTGCACGGTCTCCTCGGTCATGGAGGAACCCGCCCGTCCCTGCGTGTTCTGCCTGGGCGGCGCGAAGATCGCCGACGCGTTCCAGATGATGCAGACGGTTCTCATGCGCGGCATCGCCGATACGATCCTGACCGGGGGCCTGGTTGCGAACATCTTTTTGATCGCGCTCGGGCACGACATCGGCAAGGGCAGCTATGATTTCATCGTGAAATCGAACTACACCGAGTTTTTCGACCGTGCCAAAGCGCTCTACGCGCAGTACGGCGAAAGGATCGTTCTGCCGACCGACCTCGCGTGGGTCGAAGACGGCGAGCGCAGGGAGGCGGCTTTGGGCTCCGTTCCCGCATCGATCGGCGCGGTCGACATCGGACACGAAACCGCGGACGCCTATCGCAGCATCATCCTTGCGGCAAAGACGGTGTTTGTGAACGGTCCGATGGGCGTCTTTGAACAGGCGCCGAGCGAATACGGCACGAAAGCGCTGTGGCAGGCGCTGGCGGACACCGAAGGCTTTACGGTGCTCGGCGGCGGCGACAGCATCACGGCGACCGAGAAATACAAGCTGACCGATCAAATCGGCTATATCTGCACGGGCGGCGGTGCGCTGATCCGCTTCCTGAGCGGCGAGGAACTGCCGGTGGTCAAAGCATTGCGGCACGGATCAACAATACCTTTAGCATAAGGAGGAACATATGGAAATTCAAGAAAGAAAATCGATCGAGGCGTTTGCTCTCAAAATCCGCATGGCGGCGCTCGAAGCGATCCACTCGATCGGCTCCGGTCACGTCGGCGGCGTGATGAGCATCTCCGACACGATGGCGGTGCTTTACGGACGCGAAATGCGCTTTAATCCCGCCGATCCCAAGTGGGCGGATCGCGATTATCTGGTCGTCTCCAAGGGACATGCGGGTCCCGCGGTGTACGCAACGCTCGCCTTGAAGGGATTCTTCCCCTATGAGGAGCTCAAGACGCTGAACCGCGGCGGTACGCGGCTTCCGAGCCATTGCGACCGCAACAAGACGCCGGGCATCGACGTGACGACCGGTTCCCTCGGTCAGGGCACCTCGCAGGCGGCGGGCCTCGCGCTCGGCAACAAGCTCAAGGGGCGCAAAAACCGCGTGTTCCTGATCGTCGGCGACGGCGAGATGGACGAAGGTCAGTGCTGGGAATCCTTCCTGTTCGCAAGCGCGAAGAAGCTCGGCAATCTGGTCGTTCTGATCGACTGGAACAAGCGTCAGCTCGACGGCTATCTCGATGAAGTCCTGCCGATGGGCGATTTCGTCGCCAAGATGGAAGCGTTCGGCTTTGACACGGTCAAGGTCGACGGCGGCAACGTGGAAGAGATCGCCGCCGCGCTGGAACGCACGAGAGCCGGCGGCGACAAGCCGTACGCGATCGTGCTCGACACCGTGAAGGGACACGGCGTGGATGAGATCGAAAACACCGCCATGAACCACAGCATGCCGGTGAACGACGAGCGGTTCGAACGCTGGACCGCGGAACTCAAAGCGAAACTGGATGCATTGGAGGGCTGAAGCAATGAAGATCGTTTATAACGGAGAACTGGATCCCCGCCTCTGCAAGGACGTATTGGGCGCAACGATCGCCGAGATCGTGGACAACGATCCGAACGCGATCTTTCTGGACGCGGACCTGATGAGCTGCTCCGGCACACTGAAATGGTCCAAGACGACCGATCGCGCAATCGACTGCGGCATCGCGGAATCGAACATGGCGGGCGTCGCGGCAGGTCTTGCCGTTGCGGGCTTCAAGCCGATCATTCACAGCTTCGGCACGTTCGCTTCGCGCCGCATCTATGACCAGATCTTCCTGTCCGGCGGCTACGCGAAGAACGACATCACCGTGATCGGCACCGATCCCGGCGTCGCCGCAACGATGAACGGCGGCACGCATATGCCGTTTGAGGACGTCGCGCTGTACAACGCGCTGCCCGGCGCAACCGTGATCGACGCATCCGATCCGGCGTGCCTTGCAAGTGTTCTGAAGCAGTGCCAGAATCGCCCCGGCATCAAGTACATCCGCGTCGGCAGAAAGCAGTACGCGCGCATCTACGAGGACGGCAGCGAGCTTCCGATCGGAAAAGCCGTCACGCTCAAAGAAGGCACGGACGCGGTCATCTTTGCCGCAGGTCTGATGCTCAACGAAGCGATGAAGGCCGCCGCTTCCCTCGAAGCGCAGGGCATTTCCGCCGCGGTTTTGGACTGCTTCACGATCAAGCCGATCGATGCCGACGCCGTCGAAGCGTGGGCGAAGAAAACGGGCGCGGTCGTCGTTGCGGAGAACGCAAACCGCCACGGCGGTCTGTACGATATGATCCTTGAAGTGCTCGCGGAGCGCTGCCCCACCCCCGCCGCGGTCGTTGCGGTCGAGGACGAGTTCGGCGAAGTCGGCACGCAGGGATACCTGATGGAACGCTTCGGACTGACCGCCGCGCACATCGAAGCGCAGGTCAAGGCGGTCCTTGCAAGGAAAGAATAAGATGAAGCTGCGTTTCGGATTCGGCACCGGCTTTCAGGAAGTCGAGGTGCCGGAACAGAATCTGATCGGCGAACTGCACGCAAACGAGGTCCCGACGGGACTCGTCGGCGAGGCGGAAGTCGTTCGCGCACTCGAAAACCCGATCGGCTCGCCGCGTCTTAAGGACATCGTGCATCCGGGCGAAACGGTTGCGATCATCACCAGCGACGTGACCCGCCCGATGCCGACCAAGCTTGTCATGCCGGCGCTGCTCGACGAGCTGTACGCCGGCGGCGTGCGCAAAGAGGACATCACGCTCGTGTTCGCGCTCGGCAGCCATCGGCATCAGACCGACGAGGAGCGGCAGCGGCTCGCAGGAGAGCGCGCATGGAACGAGATCCAATGCGTGGACAGCGACCCGGACGACTGCATCGGCTACGGCACGACGAGCCGCGGCACGCCGGTGGACATCACCCGCGTCGTGGCGCAGGCGGACCGGCGCATCTGCCTCGGCAACATCGAATACCACTACTTTGCCGGATATTCCGGCGGCGCAAAGGCGATCATGCCCGGCGCATCGACGCGCGCGGCGATTCAGGCAAACCACAGCCGCATGATCCTGCCCGAAGCGAAAGCGGGCGCGCTGGAGGACAACCCCGTGCGCCTCGACATCGAGGAAGCGGGCGCGATGGTCGGCATCGACTTTATCGTCAACGTCGTGCTCTCCGAGCATAAGGAAATTCTCAAAGCCGTAGCGGGCGACGTCACGAAGGCGCACCGCGAGGGCTGCAGGTTCCTCGACACGCTCTACCGGAAGGAGCTCGATGCGCCTGCGGACATCGTTCTGGTGTCGCAGGGCGGCGCGCCGAAGGATCTGAACCTGTATCAGACGCAGAAGGCGCTGGACAACGCGAAACATGCGGTCAAAGACGGCGGCGTGATCATTCTGATCGGCTCGTGCAAGGAGGGACTCGGCGAAAAGACGTTCGAGGAATGGATGACGACCGCGCCGACGGCGCACAGTCTGATCGAACGTATCGAGCGCGAGTTCCGCCTCGGCGGGCACAAGGCGGCGGCGATCGCCATGGTGCTCGAACGCGCCGAGGTCGATCTCGTATCGGAGCTGGACGACGACTTTGTGCGTTCGATCTTCCTTACCCCGCAGCCGAGCGCGCAGGCGGCGCTCGATCACGCATTCGAAAAACTCGGCAGGGACGCGACGGTTCTTGCCATGCCGTACGGCGGCTCCACCCTGCCGACCGTTCGAAAGAAAGTTTAACAATCAAAAGAAGGAGTTTACTATGGATTACGCAAAAGAATCGCTCCGGCTGCACGGAGAGTGGAAGGGCAAAATCGAAGTCATCGCAACGGTCCCCGTTGCCACCAAGGACGACCTGAGCCTGGCATATACGCCGGGCGTGGCGCAGCCGTGCCTCGAAATTCAGAAGGACATTTCGAAGAGCTATGAGCTCACGCGCCGTCACAATCTCTGCGCGGTCATCACCGACGGCAGTGCGGTGCTCGGTCTCGGCGACATCGGTCCCGAAGCCGGTATGCCGGTTATGGAGGGCAAGTGCGTGCTGTTCAAGTCGTTCGGCGGCGTGGACGCGTTCCCGCTGTGCATCAAGACGCACGACGTCGATGAATTCGTCAACGCGGTCTATCTGCTGTCCGGCTCTTTCGGCGGCATCAACCTTGAGGACATTTCGGCGCCCCGCTGCTTTGAGATTGAACGCAAGCTCAAGGAAAAGTGCGACATCCCGATCTTCCATGACGATCAGCACGGCACCGCGGTCATCACGCTCGCGGGACTGACGAATGCGCTGAAGGTCGTCGGCAAGAACAAGGAAGACGTCAAGGTCGTCACCTCCGGCGCAGGCGCGGCGGCGGTTTCGATCGTCAAGCTCCTGCTCTCCGCGGGCTTCAAACACATCACGATGTGCGACCGCAAGGGCGCGATCTACAAGGGCCGCGAAGGTCTCAACTGGATCAAGGAGGAGATGGCGGAAGTCACGAACCTCGAGCGCAAACCCGGCACGCTGGCGGATCAGCTCGTCGGCGCAGACGTGTTCATCGGCGTTTCGGCGCCCGGCACGGTCACGACCGAGATGGTGAAGACCATGAACCGCGACGCGATTATCTTTGCCTGCGCGAACCCGACGCCGGAGATCTTCCCCGACGACGCGAAAGCGGGCGGCGCGGCGGTCATCGCGACCGGCAGAAGCGACTATCCGAACCAGATCAACAACGTTCTGGCGTTCCCGGGCATCTTCCGCGGCACGTTCGATGTGCGCGCAAGCGACATCAACGAGGAGATGAAGATGGCGGCGGCAAAAGCGCTTGCCGATCTGATTTCCCCGGAGGAGCTCTCCGCGGACTACATCATTCCGAAAGCGTTTGATCCGCGCGTGGGCAAAGCGGTTGCAGCGGCGGTCGCCGAAGCGGCACGCAGAAGCGGCGTCGCGCGCATCTGAAAGGAGCACAGCATGGCTATGTTTGACGCAAACAAAGTGCATCTCGGCATCGCGCCGATCGGCTGGTGCAACGACGATATGCCGGAGCTCGGCGCGGAAAACACGTTCCGCCAGACCGTCAGCGAAATGGCGCTTGCGGGCTTTACCGGCTGCGAAATCGGCAACAAGTATCCGAAGGATCCGAAGGAATTGAAGTGGGAGCTCGACTTGCGCGGCATGCGCATCGCAAGCCGCTGGTTCTCCTCCTTCCTGCTGACAAAACCGCTCGAGGAGAACGTCGCGGACTTTGAAAAGGAACTTGACTTCCTTGCCGCCGTCGGCGCAAACCGCATCAACGTCTCCGAGCAGAGCTGGTCGATTCAGGGACAGGTCAACACGCCGATCCTCACCGGCAATCACAAGCCGGTGATGAACGACGCGGGCTGGGCGCAGTTCTGCGAAGGGCTGAACGTGCTCGGAAAGATCGCCGTCGAACGCGGCTTCAAGCTCTGCTTCCACCATCACATGGGCACGGTGGTGCAGACCGCCGAGGAAACCGACCGTATGATGGCGAACACCGATCCGCGCTATGTGTTTCTGTGCTACGATACCGGTCACTTCACGTTTGCGGGCGAGGATCCGCTTGCAATGCTCAAGAAGTATGTCGACCGCGTGGGACACGTACATCTGAAGGACATGCGCCTTCCGGTCGTCGAACAGGCGCGGCAGAACAGCTGGAGCTTTTTGACCGCCGTGCGCAATGGCGCGTTCACGGTGCCGGGCGACGGCGACGTGGACTTTGATCCGGTGTTCAAGGTGCTGTCCGACGCGCATTACGAGGGCTGGCTGCTCGTTGAAGCGGAGCAGGATCCCGCAAAGGCGAACCCGCTCGAATACGCGATCAAGGGACGCCGCTACATCCGCGAGCATACGGGACTTTGACAGGAGTGAACCATGTATTTCAAAAAGGAACTGCATCGCGGCTATAACGCGTATATCGACGCAGACGTCGACGATCTCGGCATGCTGATGGACATCGGGCTGCTGGTCTTGGAGGACGGCGACGTATTCACGATCGAGGAACCCGAAAAGGAAACGGCGGTGCTGCTGTTCGAAGGCGCCGTGACGATGCAATGGGCGGGCAAAACCGTCGAGGCGAACCGCCCCGACACGTTCCGCAGCGAAGGATACTGCCTGCTCTGCCCGCGCAGGGTGAAGATCACACTCACGGCGCACAATCACGCGGAGCTGTTCGTTCAGAAGACGATCAACGCCCGCGATTACGAGCCGGTGCTCTACACGCCCGAGACGGTGCAGGTGCAGCACGCGGGCGCAAACGGCGAGCTGATGGGCGCGATGCGGCGCGAGATCAAGACGTTCTTCGACTACGAGAACGCGCCGTTCTCGAACATGGTGCTCGGCGAGGTGCTGAACTTCCCGGGACGCTGGTCGAGCTATCCGCCGCACCATCATCCGCAGCCGGAGGTGTATTTCTACCGCTTCGATCATCCGCAGGGCTTCGGCGCGGGATTCAGTAACGGCGAGATCTACAAAACCGAGCATAACGGCATGGCGACGATCAATCACGGCTTCCACTCGCAGGTCGCCGCCCCCGGTTACGCGATGTGCTACGCATGGGCGATCCGGCATCTGGACGGCGATCCGTGGCAAAAGACGCGCATCGACGATCCCGAACACAGTTGGCTTTGGAAACCCGACGCCAACGAACATATCTTTCAGGGCTGAACAGGAGGACACTATGAAAACCGTTCGTTTGACCATGGCGCAGGCGCTCGTTCGCTTTCTCGAAAACCAGTACATCGCCTATGACGGCATCGAGCATCCGTTCGTCGAGGGCGTCATCATGCTGCCCGGACACGGCAACGTAGTCGGTCTCGGTCAGGCGCTGCGTCAGGAAACGCATCGTCTGAAGGTCTGGCAGGGCAAAAATGAGCAGGGCATGGCGCACACCGCCGTCGCGTTTGCGAAGCAGATGAAGCGCAAAAAGATCATTGCGGTGACCTCGTCCGTCGGTCCCGGCGCCGCCAACATGGTGACCGCCGCCGCGACGGCAACCGCAAACAACATTCCGGTACTGATCCTGCCCGGCGACGTCTATGCCTGCCGTCAGCCCGATCCGGTGCTGCAGCAGATCGAGCAGGTGCACGATCTTTCGATCTCCACCAACGACGCGTTCCGCGCCGTCTGCCGCTACTGGGACCGCATCGTGCGTCCCGAACAGCTGATGAGCGCGATGATCTCCGCGTTCCGCACACTCACCGATCCGGCGAACACCGGCGCGGTCTGCATCGCGATCCCGCAGGACGTCGAGGGCGAAGCGTACGACTATCCCGAAAGCTTCTTTGCAAAGCGCGTCTGGCGTCTTGCGCGGCGCCTGCCCGAAGCGGAAGCGATCGCAGAGGCCGCCGAAATCATCAAGGCCGCAAAGAAGCCGATGCTGATCTGCGGCGGCGGCGTGGTGCGCGCCCGGGCCGACTGGGAGCTTGAGGAGTTTGCCAACCGCATCGACGCCCCCGTGGGCATCACGGTGATGGGCGCGGGCGGCTTTCGCGGGCTGCACCGGCTGGCCACCGGGCTGGTGGGCATGCACGGCAGCCAGGCCAGCAACATGGCCGTGGACGCCTGCGACCTGCTGATCGCCGTGGGCTGCCGGTTTTCCGACCGCGTGGCGCTGAGGCCCTCCAGCTTTGCCCGCAACGCCCGGGTGGTGCAGATCGACATCGACCGCTCCGAGATCGGCAAGAACGTCCGCACGGACCACCACATCATAGGCGACGCCAGACGGGTGCTGGAGCTGCTCCTCGACATGGTGGAGCCCATGGAGCACACCAAGTGGAAGAACTTCGTGTTCTCCTATCCCAGACGGGTGGAGTATGAGGACCGTCCCGGGGAGCTGACGCCCCAGCAGGTGCTGGAGACCATCCGGCAGCTGGTCCCCGGGGACTCCATCGTCGCAACGGACGTGGGCCAGCATCAGATGTGGACCATCCAGCACTTCAACTTCGACTATCCCGGCCAGCTTCTCACCTCCGGCGGCTTCGGCACCATGGGCTTCGGCCTGGGCGCCGCCCTGGGGGCCAAGGTGGGCAACCCGGAAAAGGCGGTCATCCACATCACCGGCGACGGCTCCTTCCGCATGAACTGCAACGAGCTGTCCACCGAGGAATTCTACAAAACACCTGTCCTGACCTTCGTCTTCAACAACCACCGGCTGGGCATGGTCCGTCAGTGGCAGGAGCTGACCTATGACAAGCGCTTCTACATGACCACCACAGACCGGGGCCCCGACTTCGTCAAGCTGGCGGAAGCCTACGGCCTCAAGGGCGCCCAGGTCCACACCGTCGAGGAGCTGGAGGCCGCCATCCAGGAGGGCATGGCGGAGGCCAAGCAGGGCCGCGGCTACATCGTGGACTGCATCATCCAGGAGGGTGAGCTGGTCCGGCCCATGGTCAGCGGCGGCATGCACATCACCGATTTCCTGGTCAACTAAGAAGGAGGCAAGCGTCATGGAAGAGAAACTGCGCACTTTATCCGTCCTGGTGGAAAATGAGGTTGGCGTGCTGTCTCAGGTCTCCCGTCTGTTCTCCCGGAAGGGCTTCAACATCGAGGCCCTGGCGGTGGGCACCACCGACGATCCC
>JAEEGH010023735.1_pt1 | contig 12442 bp, 8 predicted proteins | sample 9134181 | NCBI WGS metagenome assembly JAEEGH01 (sample SAMN16246544, study PRJNA631951) | gut metagenome | biome: gut microbiome; feature: rumen; material: DP-attached | host: Bos | place: Iran: Karaj | collected 2018-10
GCTAATAGAGCAGCGCAGGAAGCTCAGACTGCAGCAAATGCAGCTAAGGCAGCAGTTGAGGCCGCTAAGAGAGCACAGACATTGTCTAATGAAGAGCAGGCAAGAGCTCTTGCAGAGGCACAGAGACGCGCAGAAGAGGCAGAGGCAGCAGCAAGAGCAGCTCAGGAAGCAGCTGAAGCAGCACAGCAGGCAGCTAATGAGGCAGCAAGCCAGACAACGACTTCTGAGACAACTGCAAATCAGACAGCTTCAACTGAGACAACAACAAACCAGACTGTAGCTTCTGAGACAACAACAAACCAGACAACTACATCTGAGACAGCTGCAAATCAGTCATCAGCAAATCAGACAGCTACATCTGAGGCATTAGTAAGCCAGATAACAACTTCTGAGACAACATCTTCAGATGATACTATTGAATACTCAAATGAGAGCATTGCACAGACAGCAATGAACGCAATTGCAGCAATTAACGCAGCTGGCACAGGAAACGCAGCTAGTACAGTAAATACAGCTGAGAATGCACAGGTACTTGGCGCTAAGAGACCTTCTACTCAGACTGCAGTAGCTTCAGTTAAGTCTGCTAGCCAGAACTCAAATGCCGTTGCAGCTACAACTGAGAGCAACAGCACAGACAACAGCATCGATAACAGCGCAAATGCTACAAATGAGACAGCGGTAGTTTCTGAAGATACAACAAACGTTGAGGAGACTAAGGAAGAGACTGTAGCAGAGACAACAGCAACAATCGTTGACGAAGATACAGCTAAGGCAGCAACTCCTGTTGAAGAGCAGAAGAGCTTCCCTTACTGGGTAGTTGTTATCCTTGCAGCAGGCGCAGGCATCACTGTTGAGGAGTATTGCAGAAGAAAGAACATCAAGGTTAAGGCAAATTCTTCAAAGAGAAACAGAAAAGCTAGCTAATTATCAAACACTCATTATATAAATGGAAAATGGCGGATCCCAATTTGGGTCCGCCATTTTTCACGCTATTGTTTAATTGAGTAATTAACCTGCGTACATAAGGCCTTCGAACAGGTCATCCACATCCTGTCCATCAATCTGTGCAGGATATTTGCTGCTTGAATAATTAAGTCTTATCATTCTTCCGTCGTCAAGTGAGCAATCAACATAGCTTTCGTTATCGGTCTTTACAGGGGTGATGCGTGTCTTTACGGGAAGAGTTTCTTTTGAAAGTTCATTGCCGTCATTATCGATTATTGAAACCGAAAGCTCTTTTGCCAAAGTAATCTCTTGTGAGCACCAGGCTATGGTGTAATCCTTGTCCAAAAGCTCCGGCAAACCATCAGAGCCAACCTTGTATCTGCCATAGCAGCTGTAGGTTCCAAGAAGATCACCAACATGTCCGAAGTACAGATAGTCGGGATCGGTAGGAACTATTTCGCCGCTGTAATCGGTGGTGTTATCAAGGTATACAGAATGGAAGGTGTCCTGGCCAAGGAGTTTGATGTCACCGCCTGTAATTTCAAAGAAAAGGCTTTCAACATAGTCGTTATAGGTCAGAACATTTACGTAGACAAATTCTCTGCCATCGGCTGTCACTATCTTATAAGGCTGGATGTGGTTCATATTGTAGTTGTAGTCAAAGTCGATTTCTGCCTTTGCAGATTTGTCTTTTTCCTTAAGAGCAAGAGATTTGCACTGAACATAATCTGAGGTGTCGTCTGGGTCAAGAGGCTCGTAAACAAGGTGCAGATCAGAGGTGTCATCGTCCCATTTAACGTCGCAGATCATGAGGTTTGGTGAAGATACGTAGCCCTTTGATTCTGGCATAGTGTATTTCTCGTTTACAGCACTTCCAAGCTCATCGTAAGGGATAAAGACATCTGTATCGCCGTAAGCATAGTTGGCAAGTACGTAAGGCTCAAAGTAGAAGTGGATGCCATCATTTCCCATATACCAGTTGTATGGATATTCGTAGTTGTCGATGTCTGTGCTGTCGGTGTTTTCTTTAGGATTGTACTTGTACTGGCTCAGGGTCTTTTCCAGATCCCAGAACTGGTCAGGGTCAGGAGATGACTCGGTAATCTTCTTATTAAGAATGGAGTTTAGCTCGTCTTCCGTTATAGTAATTACATCTGTGAGCTCAAGTACAGTTCCAGTCTGGGCGTCGTAGGTCTTGCCGTTGGTTCCGTACATGCCATGAGCGCCGCCCATGAATTCGTAGTAGTGGTTTGCGATGCTAAAGATCCTGTCGTCGGCTCTCATTATTGAAACAGTATCGTTGCAGCTGTAAGGACCAAAGAAATCAAAATCATTTTGGACGGAGTACTCCAGATCCTCAGTTGCTATTTCGGCGGAGTGCTTGGCATCACTTTCTGCTGTATTAAGGATGCCAACCGCATCTTCATAAAGGGCATTATAAAGAGCCGGATATGCATCTTTACATTTATCAGCCATCATTATGGCCTGAGTCTGGCCCTGGAAAAGAGGTGTGTACTCTATGCTGTTACCTTTTTTGTCCTCTTTTATAGATCCCTGGTAGGTTTCGCTGAAATACTTGGTCACAGTCTTGAAGATTGGAGTAGCAACTTCCTCACTCGAAGAAGCTTCGGCATCTGTGGCGGCCTCGGCATCTGTGGTATCCGCAGCAGCAGTCTCACCGGCGCTTTCAGGCTCGCTCTGCACAGCTTCACTGGCCGTGCCTTGATCCTCACCTGAAGCCGGAGCCTGAGACGGCGCTGTTCCTCCGCAGGCTGTAAGTGTGATTGCAGTAAGAATTGCCAGAATAGATAGATATTTCTTTTTCATAATAATTCTCCCCTCTCTATGCAATTTCATGTTGGTATGTCATTTATTCATAATCTTAATATAGCACATTTGAAAAAAATAAAAAAAGTACTTGCATTTTGTTTCAATTTGTAATAATATAAACAAGTCGCCAAACACGACAGCAATAAATGCCTCGTTGGTCAAGCGGTTAAGACGCTGCCCTCTCACGGCAGAATCAGCGGTTCGATTCCGCTACGAGGTACTGCTATTTTGAATAGCCCAACCCGAGAAGCTAGAACATTTAAGTGTTCTGGCTTATTTTTTGTATGGATAAAGATTGGAAAGTCCCCAAAATAAGAAATGAAAAAGACATGTGACTGCTGACTGCTCGAATTTCTGTGAAAAATTCTCACCTGTTGGGCTGATTTTTGTCAGTGGTTGTGAATGCCTTTTTCGGCTTCATCACAAGTGCTTGAAATCAGGGACAAAGGAGTGAATTTCTAGTTGTGAAAAATTGTGAAAAATTCTGGTGCTTTGGCCAAAGCATGACAATAGACTTAAATTCGACCTGAAGGTGAGAAAAAGTTGGGGCAGAAGACCGGGAGGCGAATAGAAATAGTCTTCTTCTGCTTTTTGATCATCTGAGAATTCACATCAGTTGAGGCCTTTTTGATCAGTTGTGATGATTCGAAAAAGTGAGTTCTTACATACTGGCAAAAAAATGGCGTCATGGTGTGAAGCCGCGCAGAAAAAAGCCACCTACTGAGCCCCTCTCATAATCAAAGCTCGCTTAGTTACCTGATAACTATCCCCAGATATCTGTCAATGGAACCGTGGAATAAACCGGACCGCCCGGATGTAATACCAGAATACATTACACTATGCCGATGTGGGTGGGAGGATTTATGCCGCGAAAGTCCATTGATTGATATCTGGGGATGGTTACAATCATTAAAGCGGTTCTTGATTATGACCTTGTCTACAGTCTGGCTCAGAACAATTTGTTCTGGGTTTTTTTGTTTTTATCATATGGCAGAGCAGCAAATCATAAAATATAATATTAGTGTAACCTGTAACAGATATTTGATACAAGAAAACCGGATGACGTGCTATACCGCTGCAGATTCTGTGGAAAGACAAAGTGGTGTAATTGGTAAGATTTTATTCTGGTATTTTTATACATATTAAAAGACTCTTAAGATTCTCTAAAACACCGTACTTTCCCCTCCTTACCCTGTATAATAATTTCATAGCAAAGACGAATTATAGGAAGTTATTTTCAAAGGAGGGTTCAGTTATGCGTAAGACGATTTTATTAGTATTATTATCATTGATGATGGCATTTATGTTACCTGCCAGCCTGCAGGTTTATGCTAAGGGTACAACAACTGCAACAGAGGTGAAGTATCCTACAAAGGATGAGCTGTTCGCAAAGGTATTTACAGAGAAAATCGAAGCTACTCTTACTGGTAAGAATGGCGAAGGTTCTTTCACTCAAAGTGATACACTTCCGGACTTCCTGATGACACAGGATATGATCGATGCATATGATGAAAAAACCGGAACACTTACCATGACAATGACAGATGCCAATGGGACAACAACTTCTACTCTGAAATTTACCTATGATAAAAAGGGTAAGATTGTGTACAACGGAACCATTAAGGCAGATGCACCTCAGTACACAGCAGAGGGCACTTTAAGCGGAGCAATGAAATAAACGCGGCGCTTAAGCCAGGTGAAGCATAATGGCATATTGAACAATAGCATATGGAATAATTTACAAAGGGAATGAGTCCTAAAAAGGGCTTCATTCCCTTTAATTTTTCTGAAAATTATTAAAAAATCATAAAATTATCAGCAAACGACAAAAATTCAAACAAATATGATGAATCGTATGATTGACTACGTTTTATAATAAAAATATCAGAAACACTATACTTAGGATGATAAGGGGTATGAAAAAATGTTGGAGAGAAGGACAATCAATCGAGTAGAGTTTTTGGCAAACAGTGTAATCGTTGACAGAGAGACACTGGGAAGGTATTTTGGACAGGTTAAGAACATCAGTCCTCTGGGAATAGCCATCACAGTTGATGAGCACATTCCGAACATGGTTGGAAAAGACGTAATTATCGTGGCAGAAACAATGATCATGTACGCCGAGGCAGTCCGTGAGGATAAGGAAGAGGGCGGCAAGAAATCTGTAGCATTTAAGGCAAGAAAGTTCACACCTGACGTATTGCAGTATCTGTTTGAACACATTAGTGATGAGGATGAGGAGATCGGTGATGAAGAAGAACAGCGTAAAGAATAAGAATGTTTTATCAGCGCTAACAATTGGTATTTCTGCAATGATGTTCCTGCAGACACCTGTTTCGGCGTTCGCTGCAGAGAATGGAGAGCTTGGTGAAGATCCCGGTGCAGCTGGCGGCGAGCCTGATGTTACTGTTGATACAGCTCAGGAGGCAGAACCTTATGTAGAGGTATGCAGTGACGCTCAGTATGAGGCCCAGGAAGCACTCGATGCATGCACGGGAGCAGGCATTCAGGTAGAGGCAACAGAAGAAGCACCTGAAGCAGGAAGTGCTGGAATAGAAGCGGCTGAGGCGGCTGACATAATTCTGAACGGCGACGAGGATAAGAACATACCTGCAATAGGATCTGAGGCTACTTATGAAGGCGCAGCTGAGGCAATAGAGGCACTTGAGAATGCAGCAAATGCGGTAATTACAGACGACTACGTAGCTCCACAGGCTGCTGCAGGCGAGCAGGCAACTGAAGGTGAACAGCAGGCTGCAGGCGAGCAGGCAACTGAAGGCGAGCAGGCTGCCGAGGGCGGACAGGCCGCTGAGGGCGAGCAGGCAGCAGAAGGTGGACAGGTTGCAGAAGGCGAGCAGGCAGCAGAAGGCGGACAGGCAGCTGAGGGCGAGCAGGCAGCAGAAGGTGGACAGGTTGCAGAAGGCGAGCAGTCACAAGAAGCAGCCGGACCTGAGAATCCATCTGCAGTTACAAGCCTTGAGGAGGCAGCAAAAGACGTTGCAGGTGCCATGATAGATCTTGGAGAGGCAGAGGAAGCTAACAAGCTTGCAGATGCCGCTGACAAAGATGCTGTTGAAGCAGTTTCAAAAGCTGCTGATGCTCTTGAAGGTGATTATGGTCTTCTGGAGACAGCTGTAGTAATAGAGACAATAGTCAGTGATGCTAATGATAAGGTAGATGAGCTTATTCAAGCTATTGAGAATGCTGGCTCGCCAGAAGAGGTAAATAAGACAAAGGGCGAACTCGACGAGTATATCTCCACTAAGACAGAGGATCTGGGCGGCCAGATTGAGCTGTACACAAGAATAAGTGAGAATTATGCTAGTGCTCTTTCTGATCTTGCTGATGCACAGGAAAGACTTAAGAATGCAGAGAACACCTTTGACACTGAGCTTGGCGAAGCAGCCGATAAGACCAGAGAAGCTCAGGCTGATGTAGCAGCAGCTAAACAGAAGGTTGACAACCTGGCTGATGCTATGCAGGCAGTTCAGGATGCACTTCCTGATGCAGGAAATGCGGGGGCTGATGGGCTTGAGGCTACAAGAGGAAATGACTGGCAGAATCTCTTTGGCGGCAACTATCTTGATAGCCGTAATGTTATGAAGCAGGTTCTGGTAGATTACTATCTGTCAGAGGTTATGGGCTATAACCTGCTTATAGATGATGAACATGAAGTTACAATGGATACTAAGCAGGATCGTAATCAGTATGAGAAGAATTACACCTGGGTTGAGTTCTCTTATATTGATGATGAAGGTAACGAGCAGCGCACAACCAAGTATTTCAACTGGGATAACATTGCAAAGACAGACGTAGATCATCAGAACCAGGATAAGAGACAGATCCCTGAGGCAGCAACAGCAATTGTTATTTATGAGAAATCAGAAGATGAAGTAAAACCTAAGACCACAGAGAGTATAGCAAAAGAGCTTCTGGCAGCTCATGAAAATGATGAATTGTATTCGAGAAACGGAACATTCATTGATAATGATGCCAACCGTTCAAGATGCAAACAGCAGGGTATGTACAGGCTGTACCAGTATACTGATGACAACGGCGAAAGACAGTATATTACACAGTTTGAGCTTTATGGTGGCACTCCAAATCTGATTGACCCCAGTCTTGCGAATAAAAATAAAGTTTATAACGACCAGGGTGATCTCACAGCAGTATTTACTCAGCACCAGAATGAAGATGGCAGCGTAGACTATGAGAACCCGTCTACTCAAAAGAAGTTCAAAAATCTTACTTTAGTGACAGATGAGATGCTTGCCGTTACCCAGAACAAGAACGGACTGTATCGTGATGCCAACTGCCTGATCCTTGGCGATAATGAGACAATTAAGAACGTTCTCACCGGCCAGGGCGGATACAGCTTTGTAAAAGAGAATGTGGTTGACAGATACGGCATTAGCGAGGATGTAGTCAACAGACTCATTGAAGACAATGCCAAGCTCAATAACTTTATTGACACCAACACAACAAGCTATGTCACTGCTGTAAAAGCACAGTACGCTGCATACGCAGAGCAGGTAAATGAAGCCGAGATAGCTGTTAACAATGCGGTAGATCAGGTCAATGATCTTGCAGATGCAATTGACGCAGTAAAAGACAAGACAGTAAGAAAATCCAAGACAATGCCTGCAACACAGGCCCTTGGTATTACCGACATCGCAACATACCTTGGCATCCAGGATGCAGTAACACCTGAAAGGGCAGAGAAACTCAATTCTCTTACAGTTATTGGACTTATAAGTGAGCTTAATAAGCTTAAACAGGAAGCAGATGGCAAGGTTGAAGATGCTAAACTTGCATATGCTGATGTTCAGACAAAATTTAACGGTACTGCACAGATTGTAAGCGACGTGATTGAAGCTCTTAACAAGGGATCCGGAGATGAAGGTTCCGGCGTTGTAGCAGGTGACAATGTAGTTGAACCAGCAGGTGACAATGTTGTAGAACCGGCAGGTGACAACGTAGTTGAGCCAGCAGGCGGCAATACAGTTAATCCAGCAGGTGACAATGTAGTTGAACCAGCAGGTGACAATGTAGTTGAACCGGCAGGTGACAATGTAGTAGAACCAGCAGGCGACAACGTGGTTGAGCCAGCAGGCGGCAATACAGTTAATCCAGCAGGCGGTAATACAGTTAATCCAGCAGGTGACAATGTAGTAGAACCGGCAGGTGACAACATAGTTGAGCCTACAGCCACTAACATCGCAGATCTGATTACAGGTGGCGGCAATGGTAGTGACGGTAATGTAGGTGGTGGCAGCAGCCTCATAGATCAGATAACTGAGTCAAACGTTGTAGCTCCTGCAGGAGGAACTGTCCTTGACGGAATCGCATCACTTATTTCCGGAGAGGAAGCACCTGCAGCACAGGTACAGCCGACATCACCTATAGCACAGATACAGCAGGCAGCACCTGCAGCAGAAGTTCAGGCAGCAGCTCCTACAGCCACAATCGCAGACGAAGCAGTAGCTACATCAGCAACTCCAGAGGCTCCTGCAGCAGCTATAGCAGCTGCACAGGCTAATGAAACAGCGATAGCGGCAGCAGACATGGCTGGTACCACAGTAACATCTGTAGATGGAGATAGTGGTGCATTCGTAGATGCAGAAGCACCTGCAGCTGTTTTCGCAGCAGCACTGGTTGATGAAGGCGCACAGGCAGAGGACGTTGCTGTGGCAGCTACAGAATATGAAGCTCAGACGGATGCTCCTGCAGCCCAGGCAGATGGCGAAGTAACACAGGATGCAGCTTTGCAGGGCGGTGCAGCCCAGGGAGCAAACGTTGTAACAGCTGATATACCTGATGGAGATGTGGCAATGGCCGAAGATCCTGGCACATCACAGACATCTGCAGCTCTGACAGGACAGTCTGTAAATACGGTTAACATAGAAGAGGATACTGAGCAGGTTAAAGTCGATATCGCTGAAGGAGACATAGCTCTTGCTTCAACTTTTGACGATGTAACCGAAACCCAGAAACCTAACTGGTTGTGGCTCCTTTTAATCGCAGCTCTTGGTGCAAAGGGCAAGCAGATGTATGATGAGCACATGAAAAAGAAAGAGGAAGAGAACCTCGAAACCGATAAATAACAATAAAATACGCTGCATGACTTGACGAAACCGCGCAAACATGGTATTGTCAACTTGTAATTGGAAGTGGGCTTTGAAAGAGCCCACTTTCTTTATGCCAAAATGGCATAAGGAAAGTTAGGTAGTGTGTTTTTAGTGAGGAACACTTTATTATGAAGAAAAGCGAAATTGAATCACGCACCGAAGCAATGCTTTTACCCATCTGCGAAGCTCATGGCGTTTCAATCTACGATGTAGAGTACGTCAAGGAAGCAGGGGAATGGTACTTAAGGGCCTACATTGATAAGCCCGGAGGAGTCAACATTAACGACTGTGTAGATGTCAATCATGCCTTGTCGGATGCCCTTGATGCAGACGACTTTATTGAGGAGGCTTACACACTGGAAGTCAGCAGCCCGGGTCTTGGAAGGGCACTGAAAAAGGACAGGCACTTTGCAAACAGTCTTGGATCTGACGTGGAGCTTAAGCTCTTTAAACCAAGAGACGGTGTTAAGGAGTTTGCCGGTACACTAAAGGCGTTCGACGATGCCACAGTTACCGTAACTATAAATGACAAAGATGAAACTTTCATAAGAAAAGAGATATCAGTTATTAAACTTGCTCTGGATTTTTGATCCGGACGGAAATGGAGATTACGATGAGTAAAGAATTAATGGATGCCCTTGAGCTACTGGAAAAAGAGAAGAACATCAGTAAGGATTCCCTTTTTGATGCAATTGAGAATTCTCTTATTACAGCTTGCAAGAACAACTTTAACAAGGCTGAGAACATCAGGGTTGAGGTTGACAGGCAGAGCTGCGATTTCAAGTGCTACGCAGACAAGGAAGTAGTTGAGACTGCTGATGATGTAATGGATCCCAATCTTGAGATCAGCCTCGACGATGCCAAGAAGATCAGCAAGAAGGCTAAGGTTGGAGATATTGTTCCTGTTTCCTTAAACTCAAAGGAGTTTGGGCGTATCGCAACACAGAACGCCAAGAACGTTATCCTTCAGAAGATCCGTGAGGAAGAGCGCGGCACAATTTACAACGAGTATTTCGAAAAAGAGCATGACATCGTAACAGGTGTTGTTCAGAGATTCATCGGCAAGAACATCAGCATTAATCTTGGAAGGGCTGATGCGATTCTTAATGAGAACGAGCAGGTTAAGACTGAAGTATACAGACCAACACAGAGACTTCGCGTATATGTCCTTGAGGTTAAGAATGGTTCAAAGGGACCAAGGATCCTTGTATCCCGTACACATCCTGATCTTGTAAAGAGACTCTTCGAGCAGGAAGTTGCTGAGATCCAGGACGGAACAGTTGAGATCAAGTCAATTGCAAGAGAGGCAGGAAGCCGTACCAAGATCGCTGTTTACTCAAAGGATCCTAACGTTGATGCAGTAGGCGCATGCGTAGGTGTTAACGGAAACAGAGTTAACCTTATAGTAGATGAGCTTGGCGGAGAGAAGATCGACGTCATCAACTGGGATGAGAACCCTGGTAACCTTATTCAGAATGCTCTTTCACCTGCAAAGATCGTTGCAGTATTTGCTGATCCTGAGGAGAAGAGTGCCAAGGTTGTAGTTCCTGATTACCAGCTTTCACTTGCCATTGGTAAGGAAGGTCAGAACGCAAGACTTGCAGCAAGACTTACAGGCTACAAGATCGATATCAAGGATGAGACCCACGCTAAGGATGCTCCCGGATTCCGTATGGAAGATTACCTGGATGATGAAGATTACGAGGATGAGGAGTACGAAGGCGAGTACGAGGAAGAGTACGAAGAGGCTCCTGAAGAGGGCGCTGAGGAGTAATACCTTATGCAAAAGAAAATTCCCATGAGAAAATGTGTGGGCTGCGGCGAAATGAAGGAGAAGAAGGAACTTATAAGAGTTATAAAAACTCCTGAAGATGAAATACTTCTTGATGTATCAGGTTGCGCAAACGGCAGAGGAGCATATATCTGCAAAAGTGCCGGGTGCCTGAAAAAAGCCGTAAAGAACAAAGGTCTTGAGAGATCGTTAAAATCAAAAATACCGACAGATGTGCTTGAGCGAATGGAAAAGGAGCTTGGCTGAGGTTGGATTCAAATAAAGTATATTCGCTGCTTTCACTATGTATGAGAGCAGGTAAGTTAAAGAGCGGAGAGACAGCCGTCATGGATGCGATCCGCAAAAAGAAGGCATGTTTGGTAATAGTAAGTTCAGATGCATCTGACAATACCACCAAACAGTTTACAGACAAATGTAAGTATTACAATGTCCCCGTGGTGATCTTTGGCGACATGGAGAGCCTGGGACATGCAATTGGTAAGGATGTTCGAACAAGTCTGGCAATAACGGACAAAGGTCTGTCTGAGTCACTTTTGAAGAACTTAAACGAAGAAACAAGTGGAGGAAATGTGAATGGCAAAAATTAAAATATCCGAACTTGCTTTAGAGCTTGGATGCGAGGCAAAAGAGCTTATAGCTTTTTTGCAGGAAAAAGGAATAGAAGCAAAGCGCTCTAACAGTTCAGTAGAAGAGACAGATGCAGACATTGCCAGAAAGAGATTTGGTAAGGCCTCTGATAACAGTGCGCCGGCTGAAGTAAAAACAGAAGCAGTGCCTGAGGAAAAAGCTGAAGACAAGCCAAAGACAGAGATAAGGCATGATGCCAGACCTGAGGCTAAGTCAGAGGATAAGCCTGCACTTCCAAAGAAGAAGAAAAAGACAATCATCGTTGTCACAAATAATAATAACTCTCAGCAAAGGAGTAGCCAGGGCAATCAGAATCAGGGCGGTAACAGGTTTGATAACCAGCGCCGTGACAACAGAAATAATGCTCAGGGCGGCCAGGGCGGTCAGAGAAGAGGTACTTTTGCTCAGTCACAGAACGTGTACCATCCTATCAAGCCACTTACAGCACCTTCACAGCTTGAGAGCTACAATACACCGGTTGTCAAGACTTCAGCTCCAAAGCCACAGCCAAAGCCACAGCCAAAGCCAGCAGCACCAGTTGAGCCAGCAGCACCTGTTGTAGAAAATGTTGCTCCTGTTCAGCAGGCACCACAGCAGCAGGCACCTGTAAGAAACACAAATGAGGCTCCTGTTCAGAGAAGAGATAACAGGGACAACAATAGAGACAATAATAGAGACAACAGGGATAACAGAGACAACAGAGATAATAGAGACAACAACAGAGATAATAGAGACAACAACAGAGATAACAGAGATAACAGAGCACCTCAAAGAGGTGACAGAAATAACTTCCAGGGAGACAGAAACGGCTTCCAGGGTGGCAGAAACGATAGAAATGACAGAAACGATCGTCCTGCTCAGGGAGGTAATGGTAAGTTCCAAGGCGGCAAAGACAACAGATTTGCCGGTAAGAACGGACAGAAGGGCGGATTTGATGGCGCTTCTGATAAGCCAGAGGGCGGACACGACCAGAGACGCCGCCAGAACCAGGAGAAGGATAAGAGAAACAAGAAGGACTTTGCTCTTGAGCAGGAAGAGATGATGCCAAGAAGCAAGAGAGTCGGCAGATTCATCAAGCCTGAAGTTAAGAAGGTAGAGGAGCCTGAGGAGCAGATCAAGG
>JAEEGH010023737.1_pt1 | contig 12442 bp, 12 predicted proteins | sample 9134181 | NCBI WGS metagenome assembly JAEEGH01 (sample SAMN16246544, study PRJNA631951) | gut metagenome | biome: gut microbiome; feature: rumen; material: DP-attached | host: Bos | place: Iran: Karaj | collected 2018-10
CGCCTTTTCAAGGTTTCTTGCCTGCATCGGAGAAAGAACTCCTCCGACAACCACCAGGTCAATGTCGAACATATCAAGAGAAGCGGCAATTTCTTCTACTTTACCGCTTCCTATGTAGGTGCTGCGATCGGGAGATGGCAGGGACTGAGTAACCGTCAGGGCCGTCTCAATGTCGATTGCTTTCGCAAGCTCTTTCAGCTCATCCATGGACCTGTCAAAGTCGGATGAACTTATTCCTGTATTAAGTCCCACCAGAACTGCTCTGGTGGGACGTGTCTGTGTAATGTTTTCTATCATGTGTTTACTCGTTTCGTCAGATCATTGCGTAATCAGGGGCAAGGCCCTTCTCATCTACCTTGCAGGTAAAGAGGCACCCGTCATAATCTCCGGAGAGCTCATTTCCGCTGGTTGTGATAAAAAGTTCGTCCAGGTTATCTCCAAAGAAGCAGCAGGAAGATACGTGCTCTGCAGGAACTTCTACAAGTGCAAGAAGTTCGCCGGTCTTTGAGCTTCTCTTTTCTATGCGCCTTCCGCCCCAGACTGCTATCCAGAGGTTATCCTCGCTGTCGATGCACATTCCGTCGGGCACTCCGTCTTCAATGTGGATCAGCTCCGTGCGATTTGCGATATTTCCTGTCTCTAAGTCATAGTCATATACGAAGACTGCATGGTACTCGGAATCGGCAAAGTAGAATTTGGTCCTGTCAGAGCTCCATGCCATTCCGTTGGCAATGATGGTATCAGGCTGCATAAGGGCAACTCTTCCGTGTTCATTTCTGTATAGATCACCTGAGGGTTCAATCCCCTCACCCTCTGCCATTGAGCCAAACCAGAGTCTTCCTGCCGGGTCAGCCTTGGCGTCGTTGGAGCGGTGGTAAGTCTCATAGATGTCTTTTAAACTGCGGTTTAGAGAAATCTCTTTTCCGTCATAAACATAGAGACCATCGGCCGCTGCAACCAGATAGGAACCGGCCTTCTCCGAAGGAACTGCTGCTCCGATCTTCTGGCCAAAGTTTGCCTGTTTCATAAGGCCACCGGCTTCTATTATGTAGAGCTTGCCTGCGATAATGTCTACAAAGGAGCGGCACTTTGTTCTTGGATCATAGAACGGTGACTCGCCCAAAAGATATTTTCCAAGTCCGAAAGGTTCAGCTTTGTATGTCTTCATAGGTTGGCCCTCCTGTATTGGTCCTAAGGGGGTACCGCTTGCGGTGGATTCCTTAGGACGGTCTACTGTTTTCACAACTTGCTTTACACTACCATGATTAGTTTACGCGGCGATTGCCTGCAAGGACTTCACGGTAGTCCTCAAGGTTCTTTCTAAGGAGAGTCGGTATCTCAAGCTCGTACGGGCACTTTGAAAGGCATGCTCCGCAGCCAATGCATTCCTCAATCTTATTCATCTCTGCCTGCCAGTGGTCAGAAAGCCAGCTCTCACTGGGTGCACGGCGAAGCATCAGCGACATACGGTTACACTGATTTATCTGAATGCCCACGGTACATGGCATGCAGTAGCCACAGCCTCTGCAGAAGTCTCCCATAAGGTCTTTTCTCTCGGATTCGATGAAGGCCTTAAGCTCATCATCAAGCTCAGGGGTGTTGTCCATAAATGAGAGCCACTCATCAAGCTCTTTTTCCTTCTGAATGCCCCAGATGGGAACTGCTCCGTCGAATTGGCTGATGTAGGCCATTGCTGCCTTTGAGTTGGTTATAAGTCCGCCTGCGAGGCCCTTCATGCAGATAAAGCCCACGTTGTTCTCGTTGCACATCTTAATGAGGTCAGCCTCCTGGTCGGTTGCAAGGTAGCTGAAGGGGTATTGGACGGTCTCATAGAGTCCGGATTCTATCAGCTCTTTTGCAATGCCGATCTTATGGGCTGTTCCACCGATGTGACGGATCTTGCCCTGCTCCTTGGCCCTTAGCATGCACTCGTACATGCCTGTGCCATCGCCGGGCTTCCAGCACTGTCCCATGAGGTGGAACTGGTAGATGTCGATGTAATCGGTCTTTAAGTTGTTAAGTGACATATCAAGGTGCTGCCAGAACTCCTCAGGTGTCTTGGCGCCAGTCTTGGTGGCGATCACGATCTCGTCTCTCTTTACGTATCCGTCGCCAAATGCTGCGCCAACCTTCTCCTCGCTGTCGGTGTAGGCTCTTGCTGTGTCAAAGAATCTCATTCCGCCATCGTAGGCCTTTCTGAGGATCCTGACTGCATCCTCCAGAGGAATTCTCTGGATAGGAAGTGCTCCAAAGCCGTTCTGTGGTACGGTTATGCCTGTGCGTCCCAGTGTTATGTTCTTCATAAAAAATCTCCTTCCGGATATCAAACTATGTTTAAGGTGTCCGGTGTAACTTTGCATTTAAGATGCAGGACCTGAACTCCTGCACTTATCGCCTCGTAAAAGGCCTTGGCAAATTCAGGGTCTGTCTCTACGTTGGGCTCAACATGGTCAATGCCCTCGCCCTGGATCACAAAGGCGATGATTGCCTTGTAGCCATGTTCCTGTGCCTGTATGAGTTCGCGAAGATGCCTTGCTCCGCGCTCGGTTGGTGCATCGGGGAAAAGACCTATTCCATTTCTAAAGAGAGTACACCCCTTAACTTCCATGAGGTATTTATCTGGGCCTTTCTCCATGTAAAAGTCTATTCGTGAGTCGCCGTATTTGTGCTCAGGTTTAATCAGGTCATATTCGCCAAGGCGCTCAAGATACTCTTTTACCACCTTGTTGGGTGCCTGGGAGTCGATGTTTATGATCTTGCCATCATGTTCAACTGCCACCAGGTCGTAAGGTGTCTTGCGCTCGGGGTTTTGTGCCTTATCAAGATACACTGCAGCTCCGGGAAGCAGGAGTTCTCTGCATCTTCCGGTGTTCTTGACGTGAACGGTGAGCTTTTTGCCATCAAGTTCTACCTGAGCAATGAAGCGGTTCGGGCGGGATATGAAATTGGCCTTAACTATATTGTCATAGGTCATAATGGTTCTCCCGGAAATCAGCCGCCGAAGATGCTGCCAAGATCAAGCTCTTTACCGGTGTGATTGTAATAGATCTCATCAAACGTGCATCCCTGATCCTGTGGGTCAAAATCCACATCCTTAAGGCGTTCTTTCATCGGATCATCATCTTCGACCAAAAGGTAAGCCAGATTGTGGACCTCCCACTCGTAGACCATGTCGTCTGCCGTGCGGTAGCTCACCATATCTTTGCCATGAATCTGGTGCAGATCGATCAGAGCCTGGCAGATTATATGCATGTCAGCTTCGTTGTTTATGTCGCAGGAATCAATTATCTTCCAATGATCCGTCTTATGAATAGCCGTGTATTCCCTGCCGTCATAGGTAAAGCTGTAATATCCGTCTTTATCACCCTTAGGAGCGATATTCAGGTCAGCGGCGGAGGTGAGAGTTCCGGGTGTGGTTGTAGTTATGGCATTCAGGGCTTCATCAGGCTTATCAGTATAATTCTCTGCTTCTTCCAGGACCTGTTGTTTGGCATCCTCAAAGGCCTGTTGTGCATTTTCCGCAGCCTGCTGAGCCGCCTCTTTGGCAGCTTCCTGTGCTATCTCTTTTACCTTGTCACCGGTCTCTTCGATTGCCCGGCTTGCAAGGCTCTGTGCAGTATCTGAAACCTGCTCGGTAAGAATATCCTCTGGTATCATGCTGCAGCCTGCAAGTGCGGCGGAAAACACAGCCGTTGCTATTGTTGTTATGACTTTTATTTGTAACCTGTTCTTCATTTCTGATTAAAGATTATCCTTTATCTTCTGAATCAGTTCCTCGTACTCTGCATCAGTGAGGAACTTCTGCTGTGGGTTCATCTCGAATACTCCGCCCCACTCAAAGCCGTCCTTGTACTTTGGTACAAGGTGCATGTGAAGATGGCATCCTGTGTCACCGTATGCTCCGTAGTTAACCTTGTCCGGATTAAATGCCTTGTGGATTGCCTTTGCAGCTCTGTTCACATCTGCAAAGAATGCGTTTCTGTCCTCATCTGAGATATCAACGATCTCACTTACGTGGTCCTTGTAGGCCACGATGCATCTTCCAAGATGGCTCTGCTCCTTGAACAGGATGAGCTGGCTCACTCCAAGGTCACATATCTTGATTCCGAACTTTGCAAGAGGCTCTCCTCCTACGCAGTATCCGCAATTGTTGTCTATAGCCATTTTTATTTTCCTCCGTGTTTTACTTTTCTATCATATTTTACTCTGTTATAGCTGTTGTAAAAAGAGTTTTATGTGTTTTCCTTAACCACATAGTTGTTATCCGAATTAAGCACAAGCTCCAGATCAGCTTTCTTAGAATGTTCAAGACACAGTCTCACGTTTCGCATATCACTGAAGTCCACAAATTGCTCAGCCTTTTCGCGACTGTTGCCGCTCTTTTCCTTGCGGTCGATAAGGCGGCTTCTGAGCATATCCGGGTCTGCCATGATCTTAATGGTGTAATCAGCCAAGTCAGAGAGTTCTGACCAGCCGGGTTCCTTCAATAGCAGGTAGTTGCCTTCAAGAAGCAGGATATCCGCATCGATGGCGATGGCATCCTCTACCGGATTGTGAAGGTGCCTGTCATAGGTTGGCCATGTGCTCACTGTCCCGGCCAAAACGCCTTCTATGCTCGCCCTGAGTTTATCAAGATTGAAGGTTTCCGGGCAGCCTTTTACATCGACCATTCTGATCTCTGCCCCCTCTACCATCATAGTATGCGCAACAAGATATTCCTGCCTGCGGTGGAAGCCGTCCATACCGATGGCCTGTACCTTAAATTCCGGAATAATGTCTTTTGCCAGGTATTCAAGAAAGCTTACAAGCGTGCTCTTCCCGGCACCGGGAGGCGCAGCAAGCATGACGAGAAGTTTTGCGTTCTTAGTTCTTCGCATGTCTGAAAACTTTAGGAGCAAAGGCTTAAAGATGGTTTCTATAGCCTCCTCGCTATAGTTGGCATGTACATCTATTCCATTTATGTTGATATTATAATCCATGTCGTCTCCTGTAATTCAAATAAAGGGCCGACATCTGTCAGCCCATGGTCTCTTTCTCTTCTGTCTATTATTCAGCGTCAGCCTTCACCACATCCGCATACTTAAAGCCCACAACAGACTGAAGGTCTGCCGGTGTCAGCTCAACCTGAAATCCCACTTTGCCCGCACTGACAAAGATATGGTCATAATCCTGCGCTGCTGTATGAACAAAGGTCGGGAACTGCTTCTTCATACCTACAGGCGAGCATCCGCCGTGAACATATCCTGTAAGAGGTAACAGATCTTTCTGCTTGATCATGGCAATTGCTTTCTCGCCTGCCGCCTGGGCAGCCTTCTTGAGGTCCAGCTCAGCCTTTACGGGAATAACGAAAACATAATATGCTCCGCTCTTGGCCTGGGTTACAAGTGTCTTAAAGACCTTGTCCGCATCCTCGCCAAGTATTGCAGCGATCTCCTCGCCTGTCATGGTTGCATCAGGCTCGTAGGAGTGGCTCTTGTATTCTATTTTCTTCGAGTCGAGGACTCGCATTACGTTGGTTTTGTCGTCTTTTTTCATGGTTACTCCACAGCATCACGCACTTAGTTTAGATTTCATATGCTCATACGCTGCATGCATCTTCTTGAAAGTATCTGAGTCTCCGCTCTGTCCGTCAGGATGGAAGGTCTTGCAGAGATTCCTGTATCTTGCATTAAGTGTATCAAGATTATCACATCCTGCAAAGAACATCTCTTCTACGCTTATATTCTGATCCGGTTCAGGCTTTCTTTTCCTTCCGGCATTTTGATCTTGTGAATCCTGCCCGGAGCTCTTTTGCCTGTATTTCTCAGGTAGTACATACTGTCTCCCCTGTCTCACACACTCATAGGCGTCACAGATATCGATAGGATCATCAAGGCGTACCAGTATCTTACCAATCTCCTGATCTTTCCAGCAGATGTTGTTGCCCTTTATTTCAAATGCGTCATACATACTGACCATGTATGTCCCCTCGGGCCAAAGTCCCATTATATGCAAACCATTGCTTTTGATCAACAAGCCTCTTCCCGCGCAGCCCTCTGCATAAAAAAAGGAATACGGAAATTTCTTGTACTTAAACTGCTCTCGATGCCTCATATTGATCATCTTCTGCTCTTCGGTCATGTTGATAAGGGGTAAAAGAGCTTTCTCAATCTTTGCCATGTGCTGAGATCCCAGCATATCAGCGTAATTGTCATACTCGCCTCTGGCCTTTGCATTCAGAAGCTGATCAACCTGCTCAATAAAGCTCTGGGCTAAAGCTGAGTTTTTACATATCTGATACGGACCAAGTCTAAGTGTATCAATCGTATCAGTCGCCATATTCCAGTTGATATCACCATCTCCTGCAAGGACAACATAGTTCAAATAATATGGATTTATGTCCAGATCGGCTTTTTCATAAAGGTAATGATCCAGAGCTGAAATGTGTTCATTATTCTGCATGAGCGGATTATACACAACACTTCCGGATCCATCAGAGCTATATAACTCCCAGTCGTGATCAGAAATATGAGACATCATGAAATTCCCGCTTCGGTTTTTGGCCTCGATAACAAAAATTATCCCGCCAAAAATCATAAGAGCATCGATTTCCTGAAAGGACTGTCCATCCCGTTCTGGTATCTGAAGATTGTAATAAATTCTCGTCTGAATGCCGGGACGTGCAGCCAATAGATGCTGATAAGCAACGTCCACAAGGTATTCTCCCATCTTTCCTTTGTCAGTAGCCACTGCTTCAAAGGGATAATGAGTCTGATTGTAATAATTGGAATTGTAATAGTTATGAACATAACGTTCCGGATTGTCATAGCGAGTAGCACTGATTCCCGCCGCAACCAAAGAACCCAAAAATCCAAAATTAGTTAATGCATTTCCTGCATAAGAAAGATAATTGGGGCCAATAATAGATGCTCCACAGAATCTGCAGTTCAGATCCCCATACTGAGCCGCCCTGATCCTGTCAACGTAACATCCGCATTTAAAGCAGTAATAGCCTGCCATATTTGCAACTTTGGTAAGTGACGACTTAGCCATCATTGCTGTCTGATTCTGATAGGCCATGTTATTATTCATGGCTCCTGCCGGCCTTGCATTCCCCATTGGCCTTGCTGTAGCGGCCGTTCTTGTAGTTCCTGCTGCCTGTGCTGCACCTGATGCCTGTGCGGATCCTGATGCCTGCGCGGATCCTGATGCCTGCGCAGTTCCCGATGCTTGCGCGGATCCTGCAGTCCCCACTGCTCCGCTTCCTGCCTTTACAACCTTTCCACACTGGTTGCAAAACTTAGCAGCATCTGGAAGCCACCCTCCACAATAATTGCAAAACATTATAGTTTCTCCTCCAACTCTAAGCGATATTTAGAGGGTAGCATGAAAGGTGGGGTGTGGCAAGGGAAACCGGGGTGCATGTATGGTTTTACTTTATACACATATCTTGACGTAAACTTCACAGGGAGGATTTTTCTACAATAGTAAGCGGAATATTACCAATTGCAGCCGCCACCTCAGAGAATGAGCTCCAGTAGCTGCCATATATCTTAGATGTCTTTGCCAGTGTAAACAAATCAACTACTGCATCAATCACACCTTCTTTAGTATCCCTTCTATAACAAACATCATTCCAACGAACTCTTCCATGATACTTAGAAACCAAAGACCTCTTAACATTTTCATCATCAGTAGATATAAAGAATCTTATCTCAGGATTATTTCTTATTTCATCTTCAATAACATCTTCAAACATGCTAACTGGAGATGCCTCAATTGCCTTTACATTATCAGTGCCTCTTATATGTATTCCAATTGTTTCACCATAAAAATTGTGATCCTCATCATTTAATACTGTTTGTATCGAATCAAGTGGTTTCAGCCAATCATAAGAGCCCTCACAACAAAATTCATGACATGTGCTAATGTAAGAACCACTTATATTGTCTTTAATTGATTCATATTCATTTCGATTGATATTCTTATAGTATTTGCCTATAACACAATGACCTAGTTTAGTTGCTTTATTGACAATCATATTTGTTTTTGATGTATCAAATTCCAAATATTTCTCCAACTCCTCCGTCATCTCAAACAGCTCATAAAATGAGGCAAAACATGCCATATCTTTTTTCCATATAATCTTTCCAACATTATTTGTTTCTTCAGCCCAGGAGAGTGCAGATTTTATTACTCTTAATCGATTACACAGTCCCCCACATACTTCAAAATAAGTATTTCTCATTTTTTCACCTTCTTTAGCTGCAATACAATAGCCCTTAACTCATCAAGGGTATTTACTACAACCAAATGTAGTAATATTCCTAAAAAAGCTAAAAATATGGCGCAAAATATCAACCCAATCCATCCCGTCGGGTCTAATACCACCATAATTGCTTTAAAAATAACTACCATTAGCAATTCGGACACGATATTTCTAATAATTGAAGGATAAAAAGTACTTGGCGGAATCTCTAAAACATGAGCCATATACAGCGGATTAGTCACAAAGTTAACAACCATCATCACTATCAATGTAGTCAATGCTACTGCAAAAACTCCTAGCGATGTATGCCTTATTAAGATGACCATACCAATAGCATTTAATGCCCCTCCAGCAACAGTAACAAAGCTTGGAACCATTTTTTTTACTGTAAGTGTGTATATGTAATACAGTGGTTGCATGGGGCCATTGGGAATATTCACAAGTATCGTTAATATGGTTAATAAATACACTTTATTCAGGTTCTGATTTGGAAGCCACAATTGATAAAAGTTCGCTCCAAGTGCAACAAATAATGCAACACCAAGATTGCCAACCATACCAGATATTTTCATAGCTGCTTTTAAATCACTAAGCAGCAATCCCCTATCTTTTTCCGAATAGTCTTTTAAAAAAATGGAATGGAATGATTTATTAATGATTCCATATACATGTTGAAATGCTGCTTGGATCAGCTTAGCTATAGCTAGCTCTCCCATATCTAATGGGCTTAGAAGAAGGTTGCAAAACAGAAGATCCAAACCATGATTCAAGATATCCCCTATGCTATTTATTGACCCCCAAATACCATTAATAATCAAAAGTTTAACTGCTTTAAAGTCAAAGTATTTTCTAGTAATTCTTACACAAGGAAGATATCTTGTATGCATAACAATAATCGCAGCTGTATTAGTAGCTGTAGCTATCAGCATACCTATACCAACATAGTACAGTCTTGGTTGCATATTTGAGTATGCCACAAGCAGAAAAAATGCTTGCAGAAGAAACGCCAGGCAATTGATTGCCCCCATGGTAGGAAGTTTATGTTTTATATACACTACAGAATTGAATACGTAAAACCACGCATTCACAAAAAAATCCGCAAAAATCAACAAAAAAAGGATTTTAACGTCTATCAGATATTCCTTAGGTATTACTATTATTCTATCAATATTAAAATATGAAAGCAGCGTGGCAATCAACACAATCAAAGATAAACCCACGCCGCCATAAAAGACAGAAGAAAAGTACGTTTTAACTTTCTCTGAATCATTATGATAATACTCAACAGTTATGTACCTTATGGAAAAAGTATAAAGTGAATGCATGAAAATATATGCATACTGCGCAAATTGCTTTATAAGTGATACATAACCAAATGATTCCGTTCCCATTCTTGCTGTAATGTATGCAGTCAAAAATAGCGATGTAATATAGCTTATTACATACGCCATACCTCCTGTGAAAACTGTTTGAAACACATTAGTGTATTTACTTTTTTTGTCCATTGTTCCTCGTGTGAATTAACTTGACAGTAGATCTTCATATATTTCTTTATACTTGTCTCTTAGGCCATCTTGAGAAAGAAATACTTCAGCATAATTAATTATTTTTTCCCTTCTCTTGATGAACCATTCACCTCTATTAACAAAATCATTATAGGCTCTACTGATTTGTTCACATAATCTAACTACATGCTCGTTATTATCCGAATACTCATAACTGTATACAAATTCATCAGGCATATCCAACGTAGTTCCTATAGCGGGACAAACAACTGTTGTTCCAACTGAAATTGCCAAAATGACAGATGCCGAATTTAGCATTGAGTCTACTTGATACGGAAGCACAATACAATCCGCACCTTTTACCACTCCAATAATTGATTCATCTGATATATATCCTGGCTTTATATCTATGTTATCCAATTTTTCAACCATCATCTGAATTTCATTTAAATATTCCTGATCTCCACCACCGGCAATAGAAAAATGAATATCAAGATCATGCAATCTTTTTGCTGCTTCCACCAATATTTCAATATTTTTATATCTCGAAATATTGCCTATGTATAACAATTCCATTGTCTTATCGTTTCTTTTACCAAATAGTTTTTCAAACTCGATTATATCCGAATCAGGATACTCCCCAATATAATTTGGATGATATAACACATGACTCTTTTCTTTAATTGATATGTTATACCTTTTATTCATTTTTTCATCAAAGTAAGATAGCGACTCTTGACATAAATGAATAACAACATCTGATTCTTTTATAAGCCATAGGAGCGTTTTTTCTGCCAACTCTCTATTCTTATTTTCGTGACTAATCTTGTTATGAATCGTAACAATAATTTTCATTCCAAACAGTCTTTTAACCAAAATCACAACCAGATGTTTCTTGAGATACTGAAGCATATTCGCCATTTTGCTATCATAGTAATAATTCTCATACCAATTCAAATTAACTATTCGTGCCTTATTAAAAGAAAGATAAGTGCTCAGCTTATTGAGAGGACAAACCTCGTACCCGTTCTCCTCTAATAGTCTTTTCACAATATGTATATATACATTATTTTGGGACTTAATCGGTCTTAATATTGTTTTTATACCCATAGAGCCTCACCATGATAACTTAATTCTAACTCTTTTTGATATTTGTTCTATATCTTGTCCTATATTATCCGTAGCATAAAGTGGAAATGATAGTGCAATCAAAAAGAAGTTTTGCGTAATTGCAAAAAAACTATTTTCCATTATCCCATATATTGCATACATAGAAAGAACTATTACCATAAAATGATTATTCTTCTTTAAGCAATAGATCATCGCAACTATATACAATATTGAGAATATCAAATAAACTCCAATCCCATACCTCACTAAGATGGCCACGTAAGAAGTATCAATATAAAAACGACGCATTAAAACACCCATTCTACTAATGTACAGATTTATTTCCTGCCCCAAAAGCTTTATTCCATAATATTTCAATGTTCTAAAACACGTTGAGAATCTATATGACATTCTTTTATCGATCATTGCTAAAAAAGGATATGCTTTGACATTTATAATAGACAAGATAACGCTCAAAACATTCACTACGATAGCAATAAGAACAAGAATTTTGGTAAAAAAAACTTGACCTCCGACAAACCAATTCTCTGCTTTGTAAATCAAAAGCATTGCTCCAAAAATTACTAAGCCAAAAAAGGCAGTTTTACAATTTGGAACCCTATAAACATACCAGCTTGCCAACGCTATTATCCCATAATCAATTATTGTAATATGCTGTTTTCTCAGATAGCAATGCGACAGCACAAGCTGAAATACTCTGACACCTAGCACATTAGGGTGTGTGAATCCCCACGAATGACGTATCATGCTTCCTCTGTAAATAACACTATCATCTATTTGCCCGGTATAATACATAAAAAAGATAATTGCCATTGTTAAAATGAGAATCATGTATGAAATCTTAATCACCTTATCAAAATTCACATACTTACTTGCTATCACAAACAACCAAGTAGACATCATTATATTGTATCCAGAATTGAGTGTAGCAATAGCAATGATTATTGAGCACAATGACACTATCAACACTTCGTTAATGCTATAATGCTGAAAAAAAACAATTTGAATCATCAATGAATACAATGTAATCATTGCCATCGCACTATTAATCGATGTTCTATCCCACCACAGGATGCGTTCCAAATTCGAGCTAAGCAAAACTTCGCCAGCCAACCACATTCCAAATGTCAAATACATGAAATATTCACTAAACTTTTCTCTACGTTCAGCCATATTGAAACCTTTCAGCAAAATCAGCTTCAGTCTTCCCTGACAGCACACAGCACCGTCTCAACCTTCCCCATAGAATGGTGCTTTATATACAACCTATACTCCGGGTATAATTCATGGATTTTCAAAGGTATTTGCAACATATCATCGTTACTGTGAGATATGCATATAGCAAGTTTGGGCAGATTTGATTTAATTATCCTTTGTGCTCCAGCAAGTGCACGTGTTTCAGCGCCTTCTATATCCATCTTGATAAATGTTGCCCCTCTGCATTCTGATATATCATCTAGGCAAATTGTCTCTATCACATCTGACGCTTTAGTAGGGTCTGTAACTTTCCTCGACTTAGGTCCCTGATCAGCAAACATTATTCGTTCATTTCTATCAG
>JAEEGH010023744.1_pt1 | contig 12438 bp, 14 predicted proteins | sample 9134181 | NCBI WGS metagenome assembly JAEEGH01 (sample SAMN16246544, study PRJNA631951) | gut metagenome | biome: gut microbiome; feature: rumen; material: DP-attached | host: Bos | place: Iran: Karaj | collected 2018-10
ATCGTCGTATAGTAAGCCGACAAGCCATAGGCCAGGTACACCCCGGCCATGGCATCATAATAGAGAAACACGCTCTTTCCGTCATTTCCGTGCTCTTCCAATGAAATCACATTCTTGTCCATATCTGTATTTTTTATCTTCAATTTTAATTTCGCGCTGCAAAGGTACAATTTTTTTTTCCAATAACCAAATAATTGATGAATATTCGTAAGCCAGCATATATCCACAATTCATTTGTGGATCAAATTATGGCAATTATGCGTATTCGTTTCCTTACCTCTCCATCAGGAATTCCGTTCCTTGCGGGTCATACTTCGTGTTCTTGACCTCGATAATGACTGTGCCGCTCTCCAGGCTCTTGCATGTGTGATACTGTCCTATCGGGATATGAACAGCAGGCACATCACCCCCTGTAGAAACCAAACAGCGAGAGACCTCACGTCCCTCGTTGTCGTAAAACACTTCCTCCGCCTTTCCGCGCAGGACCGCCATGTCTTCAGATGTCCACAAATGCCGGTGCACAGGTATCACCGTCCCCGGCTCAATGGCATTCAGCATCCGCTGACTCTCGTCCTCAGCAGAGTCCCGCAGATCATAGTTCGCCCGGAGCCGCGGAGAGGCCTTCGCCTTCTCCGTCAGCTCGTCCAGTAGTGTCTTGTCTATCAGCATGGATTCACATCTCCTTTCTCCACACCTTTGAAGCCCCTTGGTAAGGGGCTGGCCTAAGCCAGGGATTCAATTCTTTCTCCAAACCATACGGTTTACAATCCCCGTATAGCTCTGTATGATCTTCACCACCTTCGTACTCACATTCTCCTCGATGTAGTCAGGTACCGGGATGCCATAGTCCCCGTTCTGATTCATCGTCACTGCCGTATCCACTGCCTGTAACAAAGACTTTTCGTCGATACCCGCAATAAAGAAGCAAGCCTTATCCAACGCTTCTGGCCTTTCCGTCGAAGTGCGGATGCAGATGGCCGGGAACGGATGACCGACTGAGGTAAAGAAACTGCTTTCCTCTGGTAAAGTACCACTGTCGCTAACCACGGCAAATGCATTCATCTGCAGACAATTATAGTCATGGAACCCAAGAGGTTCATGCTGAATCACACGCTTATCCAGCACAAATCCCGACTGCTCCAGGCGTTTCCTGCTCCTTGGATGACACGAGTACAAGATCGGCATATCATACTTCTCTGCCATCTTATTGATTGCCGTAAACAGACTCATGAAGTTCTTCTCCGTATCGATATTCTCCTCACGATGGGCACTCAGCAGAATATACTTCCCCTTTTCAAGTCCGAGTCTTCCGTGTATGTCCGATGCTTCAATCTCTGCCAGGTTCTGATGCAGCACCTCCGCCATCGGGCTACCCGTCACATACGTCCTCTCCTTCGGCAGTCCGCAGTCGGCCAGATACCGACGCGCATGCTCTGAGTACGCCATGTTCACATCACTGATAATGTCCACGATCCTGCGGTTCGTCTCCTCCGGCAGACACTCGTCCTTACACCTGTTGCCAGCCTCCATGTGGAAGATGGGGATATGCAGGCGCTTGGCCCCGATCACGCTCAGACACGAGTTCGTGTCGCCCAAGACCAGCACAGCATCCGGTTTCGTCTCCACCATCACCTTATAGCTCTTGTCGATGATGTTACCCATCGTGGCCCCGAGGTCATCCCCCACAGCCTCCATATAGATATCAGGATCTGCCAACTTCAAATCCTTGAAGAACACCCCATTCAGGTTATAGTCATAGTTCTGACCCGTATGTGCCAGCAGACAGTCGAAATACTGCCTGCACTTGTTAATCACCGCTGCCAGCCTGATAATCTCCGGCCTCGTTCCCACAATGATTAACAACTTTAATTTTCCATTATTCCTAAAACTACTCATATGCTTTTTTATTTCTAATTCCTAAAACATCTAAAAACACAAAACACCCGAAAACTACATCAGGTTTGAATTTAATACCCGTACGGGTTCCATGTATAGTTCAATTGCCAAGGCTTCTTGATACACCTTTTCGAGCAGTCCAACGCCTAATCGTTTATGAACTTCAAATATCGCTCCAACTATCTTTGCGGACTCCTCTTTATAAACAATCATTTTCGTTCCTTTCGTTTTTACGGGCAATTTCGGAATCTAAACCTTCTCAAAAAACGTATCTGGTTTGTTCGGATCAAAGATCTCATTACAATACATGACCGTCACGAGATCTTCTGTTTCACTCAGATTAATGATATTATGTGTATATCCTGGGAGCATGTGAACGGCTTCAATCTTGTCACCGCTCACTTCCCATTCCAACACCTTACCCTCTGGATCATTCAGGTTACGCTGCTGAATCAGTCCGTGGCCTTTCACCACAATGAACTGCTCAAACTTGGTATTGTGCCAGTGCTGACCTTTGGTGATCCCCGGCTTCGAGATATTGATGCTTACCTGACCACTGTTCAGCGTATGCACCAGTTCCGTGAAACTCCCCCTGTCATCCACATTCATCTTCAGCGGGAACGCCACCTTCTCCTTCGGCAAATAGCTCAGATACGTGCTATAAAGCTTCTTGGCAAAGCTCCCCTCCGGTATCTCCGGCACCATCAGCGTCTTCGGCTGCTCCGCAAACTGCTTCAGCAGCTCCACTATCTCCCCCAGCGTCGCCTTGTGCGTAAACGGACAGACACAATATCTACCATCATCTTTTACCTTGACATCCAGTCCATCAAACTCACAACGATGTTCATGACCTGTCAAAGCAAGAATCATTTCATTTACCAAGTCATCGATATACAGCAGTTCCAGCTCCACTGATGGGTCATTGACGGTGTAAGGAAGATCATTCGCAAACGCATTGCAGAACGTCGCCACTGCACTGTTGTAATTAGGGCGGCACCATTTACCGAAGAGATTAGGGAAACGGTAAACAAGCACTTTTGCACCAGTTTCCTTGCTATAATCGAGAAAAAGATCTTCTCCAGCCTTTTTTGAACGGCCATATTCCGAATTACCAAAGCGACCAGTAAGACTAGCTTGCTGACTGCTACTCAGCATTACAGGGCAAGTGTTCTTATACTTCTTCAGTGTATCAAGAAGTGTGGAGGCAAACCCGAAGTTTCCTTCCATAAACTCCGACGTTTCCTTCGGTCTGTTCACGCCCGCAAGATTGAACACAAAGCCTGCGTCTTTGCACCATGCATCCAACTCCTCGGGCGTTGAATCCAAGTCATACTCGTAGATCTCCTCAATCTTCAATTCAGGAAACCTTCTATCTTTTCCGTCGCGAATGTTCCGCAGGGCCGCACATAAGTTCTTCCCTACGAACCCCTTCGCCCCAGTCACTAATATTTTCATATCGAAAAATATTTGTCTTTTTACTTTATTCCGAAAACATCCTCAAAATACGAAATGTACGAAAACTAATTTTATGTAGATGAGTCATCTGCATAAAATTTTAGTCCATTTTAGTTATTTCGGGTATTTTCGGAATCCAATTAGACCAAATTAGGAATCCCATTCAACTCATTTTGGATATAAGTCAACGAAGCGATTTTCGCTTTGGTTTCTTCGAGATTCAAACGACGGGTATTATTAGAATTGAACTCTTCAATAGTGGCACGCTTCACATCACCTTCCTTAAAGTACTTATCGTAATTGAGGTCACGGTTGTCAGCAGGCACGGCGTAGAAATTGCCCATGTCAATCGCTTTTGCTGCTTCTTCCTTGGTGAGCAGGGTTTCGTACATCTTCTCACCGTGACGGATACCAATGACACGGATTTCCTCTTTCTTTCCACCAAACAACTCGCACACCGCCTCTGCCTGCGTCTGTATCGTGCATGCCGGAGCCTTCTGCACCAGTATATCACCGTTCTTACCGTTCTCAAACGCAAACAGCACCAGGTCCACCGCCTCTTCGAGCGACATGATAAACCTCGTCATCTTCGGCTCTGTCAGCGTGATCGGATTGCCCTTGCGGATCTGGTCGATCCACAGAGGAATCACGCTTCCGCGGCTGCACATCACGTTACCATATCGTGTACAGCAGATCTTCGTGTCCCCGCTCAGTCGGCTCTTCGCCACGGCAATCTTCTCCTCAATGGCCTTGGTGATACCCATCGCATTAATAGGATATGCCGCCTTGTCCGTCGACAGACAGATCACGCACTTCACGCCAGCATCGATAGCCGCATCCAGCGTATTGTCCGTGCCGATCACGTTCGTCTTCACGGCCTCCATCGGGAAGAACTCACAGCTCGGCACCTGTTTCAGCGCTGCCGCATGGAACACATAGTCCACGCCCTTCATCGCATACTTCAGTGTGCTCTTGTTCCTCACGTCACCGATATAGAACTTGATCTTATTCGCCACCTCCGGCATCCGCGCCTGGAAGTCATGACGCATATCGTCCTGTTTCTTTTCGTCACGCGAGAAGATACGAATCTCCCCGATGTCCGTTCTCAAAAAACGGTTCAGCACGGCATTGCCGAACGAACCCGTTCCACCTGTTATCAACAGCGTTTTGTCCTTAAATACACTCATTATTATAAACTGATTTTAACTCTAAATTCTTCCTCCTCATCCACAATTTATTTGTGGATAAAATTATGGTTATTATTCAAATTAGTTTCCCTTCTGCACCTGTCTCATATAGCTTTATGTCTCAGTGTTGTCCTAATCCCCGCGACTGCGATCACTCCTCCGATCATCGCGCCCAGCGCATTATTGAACAAGTCATTCACATCAAACACGCCCCTGTGCCAGATCAGCTGCGAGAACTCTATCATCAGACTGACCAACAATCCCACGAGCAAAGCTTTCGCCAGCCTGTGTTTTTCGAGAAGCAGCCCTACCAACAGTCCCACAGGGATAAAGCAGACGATATTCAGAATAAGGTCTTTGTAACCCTCGGGCCCTGGTTCAAGAAAGTCCTTGAACAAACATAGCCGAATGGTACACTTGTCTGAATACTCTCGAAAAAGAACAGCCAATGAGAAAAAGGCGGCAATATACGCTATCAGCCACAGTAAGACAATACGCTTCTTTCTCATATCGAGCTCGGTTCCCTAATCCCAATCCACAATTTATTTGTGGATCAAATTATGGTAATTATGCAAATTCGTTTCTCTCAGTGCCACAGCCTCCAGCACCAGTGCCAAACCTTCCAAGGTATCATCCACAACACTTCGCTTGGATAATGCCTTACCATCGTACGAAAACGCACCAAGCTATTCGTCGGCATTTCTTCACCCACACGCTCATAACCGAAGTTCCCTGCTGCCACGATCTCTGACAACAAGAACCTACCTTCGACCTCATTAGCAGGACATAGCAACATTTCTTCTGTCGCACCGCAGGCCTCCTTCAGCACATACATCATTGCTCCGAGGAACTTATACAATCCAATAGATTTGATCGTCTCTACCGCTTCCCTGATTATCAATTCCCCATGATCCGTTTTCAGTTTGCGCACGATATAATAGTAGTCTATCACATGCCTGAATCCGATACCACATTCTAACAGATGGTGAAAGCTATGAACCAACGAATACACCGCATTAAACCCTGCCGAAGGATATCCGAACCCTTCCGGACGATCTTTCATCTGTGCCAGCTTCTCTTCTTCAAAAAAAAGTTGCAACCTCTTGTTGCGTAACGGATTGAACAGCCATGTGGCATGAAAGTGAATCTCCGTCTGTACATCATCAAAAACCAGAGCATCCACATGGTGCCACCTTACTTCGCTGATATCATATTTCGTACGCAGCCACTTCATGACATCCTTTCTGCGCCCACTCACCCATAGGTCTATATCTCCACAGGCTCTTCTTAGTGGGTTTGGATAAAGCGTAGCCGTACCCACTCCCTTCAAGACACAAGAACTGAAGCCGGCATCATTAAATATTTTCGTCAATTCACACGCCCGATTCTGATGTAGCCCTACTATTTTCTCATTCACCTGAGTTTCGCCAATCCATTCCAGCAGCAAGTCAATCGGTGGTCTTTGCTCCTTTGGCAATCTCTCAATCCCATCCAGCATCACCCCTGTCACTGCCTGACGGAAACTCTCTTCGAACATCGCGGCCCATTCCTCTGCAGTCGGTATACGGTCAAAACACTCCCGTGTCCCCAGTGACACTTGTATCTGTTCAAAGAGCATCTCCTTAAAGCTATGAGTCATATCACTTTAAATGATTCCTAACGACATCCTCAAGAGAAATTTCCACATCCTCCTTTGATGATTTTATCGTAGAAAGTTCCTTGACTATTTTCCACACCATCTTTCAAACGATAGCTCAACTTATGGAAATAAGTGCGTTTCTTCAGTTCCTGCATCCATTCGTCATCATATTTATCTCCCATCCTTCTTGACAAGTAGTGTGGTATCCTGTTTCCATGTTTTGGCATCTTTGCCGCCACCTCTGGGTGTTTCTCCATGATCATACCAAAGAACAAATGGAATATATAATAATGAACCACACAATCATAATCCCTCCAATAATGGTAAAGCATATCCCTAAGTATCTTCAATGCCCATTGGTCTGATACTGAAGTGATAAACCAGTTTGATATACCCAGGAATCGCGTTTCATCTTTCCTCAACTGCTGAAACAAGAACAGATCCGCATCCAGCATATCCGATTGATTCGTATTATCCGTGTTTGCCTCAGTACATAGTACAGTAGCGTCTATCCATGTCCCTCCATACTTGACAAGCAACTCCAACCGCAACAAGTCTGTATAATGTGGCATGGGTATCAACCCTTTCCGGTGCTTTTCTTCTATGAAATCAGGAAACCATACATAGTCTTTAATGTTATCTTCCGTCAACAGAATCACCTCGCGCCCAGTCAAGTTCTTGCATAGCGAAGCATAGCACACCTGTACTAATAGAGGGGCTCTCTCCATACCTTGAAGCCAACATACCCATACTTTATTTGAATGTTTTCCTATTTCGTGATCATTGCGATATTGATTATCGAGATCATTCATTACTGATTGATACTTGTGTTGTAATTTCTGACCAGCGCGAACCATGATGTTTCCATATGCATCTATTGCCTGTTTGCGTCGTGTCAAGATCGCTACAAATTCTTTACAACACAACGGCAACAACCCTATACGAGTATATTCTTTCACCAACTTAATGCCGCCAAAGTCACAAAACCTTCTGTATAGCCGTTTAAATTTCATTTAATACAACATACTCAAACTTCACAAATTAAGCCATCTGTGTATAGCATGCCTAAACATTGAATTATTCACTCTCAAACTCAATCGCATCCGTCCTTGGATGCACCCATTCGAACTCCAGCGTCCGAGACAGGCCTTCGGCCAGCGTATACGGTGGCTTAAAGCCGCTCGTCATCGCCTTCGTCGAGTCAAACTGTGTCGTGGCGCAGAACTTCTTCACACGTACAGAGGAAACAGTGAGTTTCTTCCTTGTAATGAATGCCAGCAAGTCAAAGCAATAGCCACCCAACATGCCCAGCCAATACGGGAAGTGCGTCGACGGGATATGCTTGTTCAGCACCTTACTCACCAGCGGCACCAGTTCATTCATCGTCATGTCGGGCTTGTCGATATAGTTGAACACATTATAACCTATGGTCACATTGTCGATCATATACTTCACGAACGCAACGATATTGCCGACATACGCCATTGACTTCTTGTTGTCACCCTTTCCCACCATCGCGAACTTTCCGCTGGCGATCTGCTTCAGCAGGTTATACACATTGCCGCGGTTCCGCTCACCGAAGATCACCGTCGGACGGATGATGTCGATGTTCCAGTCCTTGTGCTTATCAAACCACACCTCTGCCACGTGCTCGGCCTGCAGCTTACTGATGCCATAGTGGTTGAACGGCTCCTTCGGCTCATAGTCCTCCTTGGGATTCGGTTTGTTCAGGCCATACACTGCCACCGACGAGAAGAACACCAGCCGTTTGATGCCGTTCTTCTCCATCGCGTTCAGCGTCACCTTCATGCCTCCCACGTTCGTATCGTAATACAAGGACGTCGGTGTCACGTCATCCCGATGCTGGGCAGCCAACAAGACCACCAGGTCAAAGCCCTTCAGCTTCTCGTCCATCTCTGCCTGTTCCCTCACATCTCCAATCACCGTGATGTCGTTGAAGAAATGGCTCGGCAGCAGGTCGATATTCGTCATTTCATACTTCTGAGGCTCATTCCTCAATAAGTCTATCAGTCGTGTTCCGACAAATCCGGAAGCACCAATTAATGCTATTTTCATTCTAACTATTGTAACTATTATTTTGTATTGTGACTACCTCAATTCTTTATTCTTCACTCCGCTAACCTCATTATAGATTTTCAAATGACGTCGGATAACCTCATCTATTGAAAATTTTGAAACGGCAATCTTACGAGATTCTTTTCCCATAGAAATACGTAAAGATTCATCATTAATTAAGAGTTCAATCTTCTCAGCTAAAGCCTTAGGCGACTTGATAGGTATTAAAAAACCATTTACATTATTAACTACTGCTTCTCTACACCCAATCCAGTCAGTTGTGATAATTGGCCTGCCTATTGCAGTCGCCTCTATCAGTGATTTGGGTATTCCCTCTCGATAATATGAAGGCAACAATACGATGGCCGAATCCATTAACAACTCTTTCACGTCGTTACGCTGTCCTAAATACTGTATATACTTCCCGTCACATTCTCTGTCAAGTGTCTCTTTATTCACAGCCTTCGGATTTGTTTCGAGAAGTCCACATAGCAGGAAACATATTTTTCCCTCATATTTGGGTTTAAGTAATTTTGCAGCGTCAATAATATCAAGAACACCTTTCTCTTCGACCATACGAGAGGTGAAGAGCATCTTTAGCGGATATTCTTTTGCTATAGGTGTCTCTTTAAAGACTTCTATATTGACTCCAGATCCATTTATTCTTCTTGTTTGTTCCTGCTTGATGGCACCTCTGCTCACAAAAAAATCACAATCTTCACTGTTCTGGAAAATAGTTAGTACATTTCTTCTTTTGTGAGCAATACGAACCAACTCAATAAAGATTCGTTTTACAAGAGAGTCTACCTCACCGCTCTCGAAAAATACGCCCAGCCCATTAATTGCATTAACCACACCAGACACTTTGGCGAACTTTGCAGCCAAACCACCCCATAAAACGACCTTCATACTGACGTGATGGACAATATCCGGCTTCTCTCTTTTATAAAGCTTATAGAGGAATTTGAATGTTTTCATTTCCTCTATAGGATTTGTACCTACACGATTGATTGGGAGTTCAATAAACCGAACTCCCATGTTTTCAATCTCTTTCCGATAACCAGTATCTTCAGCTACTACTGTCACTTCATAGCCCTCCTTGACAGCAGCGGCTACGACATCCCTCCTATGGGATATCAACTGATAGTCAATACTAAAAATATAAAATAGTTTCATTATTACATTTTTTTATCTGTAGTCTAATCTTTCTGCCAACCTTACACAAAAGTATACCTATTAGGCATCCTATCCCGTTATGCATCACATCGTCAAGTAAGCGTCCAATTTTCACATCCGTTCTCCAAAGATGCCGATAAACAGGGACATCTAGCGATGCTCCAAAATCAGACTGGACTAAAATTTTAATTATTTAACTGGTTGGCATAGCAGCATAGGGGTCAGATTCTTGCGTCCCGTTGGTAGCAAGCGAGACAAGCTCGAGCGCTCATAATCTGTACGTCCATTAACACATGCCGTGAAAAATTGCTTCAGATATTCACACACCGAAACTGCCTGTGCTTTGCACGTGGCTATAATGGTGTGATAGACTGCAGAGATCTCTACACCTTCATGACTACCAAAAGATTTCGAGTTGGATCTTTCTATCGTCATCGGTCTGATATTGCGTTCTGCCTCTGAGTTGTCTATATTGTAACGACCGTCGTTTCTCCAGGCCATGACCTGATCCCAGGAGTTGTCGAGATAGTTCAGGGCTTTCGTCAGCAAATCGCTCTTCTGTTCTTCCATTGTCAGCAGCCTTGTCAGTTCCATCCTCATCTCAGTGATTATCTCGATCGTTCTTGCATTGTGCCTTTCTCCTTTAATTCTATCTGGCGGAAATTTGTTTTTCTTGTAAAAGGCCTCCATCGCGTATAGCTCATTAATCCTGTCAAGGAAGAATCTTGCTCTTTCATCCTTTCCCTGGATGAGAGCTTTCAGGAAGCGAGCTCTGACGTGAGCCATACAGCAGACGTGCTCTATCTCAGTCAGCTCGCTGTCCAGATACTTATATACATTGTAAGCATCAGACTGCAGGGCAGCTATCTCTGCCTCACCGATGAAGTCGGTCAACACCTTGCGTCCACGGCTGCCGTTGTCATAGAAGAAGATAATAATCTTGGCCGACTTGTTCACCAAGCACCAGATATAAGCCTTCTTGTATTTGTCCATTATCTTGACGCGGCACCATGTCTCGTCACAGTGCACGATGGAATCCTTCTCCAGGGCAATCTCCTTTAGTACGGGGACAATGTGCTTAAGGTGCTTTGCACCTCTCGCCAGCCAGTTCTGGACTGTCTGACGGCATGTCTTGAATCGCTGTTCCATAAGTCGTGTCATCTCGCGATACACAGGAGTCTCCATTACGTATTTGTTGAATACCAGTTCCACAAGCATGTCTATTGTGGCATGGGTGCCAGGAAACCATTCGGGGGCAGCACCTTCCATCATTTCAACATCCTCGTCAAGTCCGAGTTCCTCTTTCGATTCCTGGCCAACTATGGCTGTTGCGATATCCCTAACAGGGAAGTATTTTGTATGAGCCTTGCCCTCAGGATCCACATAAGTAATGTATTCACAGAGTACTGTCACCAGCCGTTTCTCCTCATGTATCCTCTTACGGAATTCCACTTTCGTGATTTTGCAGCCTTCCGGTATCAGTGACCGGTCGCACCTGTAGGCTTTCTTTGCACCGTCGGCATGCATCGTCTCATATTTCTTTCCCTGACGATACGGGCGAGGTTCTGGCTGCTTCTCCGAATTGGCCTCTGGTGAGGGATTTTCAGCTTCTACAGGAGTTGACTCTGATGCTGGTGTTGACGTTCCGTCCCAATCATCTTTGTCATCATCCCGTCCCTTGGTCTTACCCTGCTTAGACTTCTGGCTCCTGGTAACAAACTTCTCGTCGCGAAGCACCTCATACAGTTCCCTGTACTTCTTTGCCTCGCGCTGAGACTTGCGCAGCTCTTTCTGAGTCTTTACGAGTTCATCCTTCATTACGATCAACTGAGCTTGCATATTATCAAAGCCCTTCTGCAGTACTTCCTTCATCTTGTTCGATTCGGCAAGCTGACTGCTGATAGCATCGAGCGTAGCCTGTAGCTTGTCAAAACGATCCATCTGAGCATCGAGCTTAGCATGCAGAGCCTCGTTCTGAGCCTCTCGCTCCTTAAGCTGGCCATATATAAAGTTGATGAAGTCATTCTTCTCCGAATCGGTCATTCCGTCGCATGAAATTAAGGCTGGAAAGTCAGGGCCGCCCTGCCGTTCCAATTGCTCTCTGTAGAACTTGCGTCTTAATATCTCTTCTAATTCCATGCCTTAATTTTACTCTGCAAAGGTACGAAATTTTCCGCACATATGCAAATTTTAAGGCACTTAATTTATTGATTATCAATGACTTAAACAAACTTTAACTTATCTCTTTTTTAAGTTTGTATTCCCTTATCACAGGGCTTTCAAGGATAGCCAAAACGTCTTTCCATTCTACCTTGTAGACGCGTTTATACCCCTCGGTTACAATACGCATAAAGCGGTAGCCCTTGTCGAAGGTATAGGTATGAACGCAATACTGATGATGCTCGAAATTGACCATGCGGACTGTCCGCTGGTTCTTTGACATGTAAAAATATACATCGCCATCATAAGGGTCACGACCATACACTGTTCTCACTATTTCCATGATGCGGTTGTAGCCACATCTCATATCCGTCATATTCGGAAGAAAATAGAAGTTGCGGAGTCCTGAGATCGTCAACATAGACCCTCCAGCTTCTCTACCAACTCCTTGAGCCCGTGGTAGCTTAAATTCTTCTTCTCGATCCTGAGTTCGTTCCCGAACACCAGCTTCACATACTTGACACAAGATGCTCTTTTTGGGCCTTCAGCTTTTTTCTCTTCTGCTTCGACCTCTGGCTTGGAATCTTCGTCACGTCCCACAATCTCAACAGGAACAATCCGTTTCTTACGATCCCGGAACCACTTGTTAAACACCTGATAGGGTACACCCTGCTTGATGCAGAACTGCTCTATCGAAACTCCCTTCGGTTCGCCCTCCAATTTGTAGAGGAACCACAACTTTTCACAATCTTCACTACTGCACATAATCTCAAAATTAAAGACTGTGCAAAGGTAGCTGTTAAATCGAGGCTATGCAAGATGTGAAAATTGGACGCTTACGTATTATCT
>JAEEGH010023745.1_pt1 | contig 12438 bp, 9 predicted proteins | sample 9134181 | NCBI WGS metagenome assembly JAEEGH01 (sample SAMN16246544, study PRJNA631951) | gut metagenome | biome: gut microbiome; feature: rumen; material: DP-attached | host: Bos | place: Iran: Karaj | collected 2018-10
GAATGTGCAGATTGTGATGGTAGGAGCGATCATCGGAATCTTTATCTCGAAAAGAGTCTGAAGAGGCTTAGCACCATCGATGGCAGATGCCTCAAGTACGTCGCCGGGGATAGTATTAAGACCGGTGATGTAGATGAGCATTATATAACCTGCATACTGCCAGATATATACGATAATAATAGCAAGGAATGCTGTTTTTGTATCCGCAAGCATAGAGTACTGGGTATGTAAGAGCTCTGTAACTACATTACTGAAAATGAAGTTCCAAATATAACCAAGTACGATACCTCCGATAAGGTTCGGAAGGAAATAAGCGGCTCTGAAGAAGCCAAGTCCCTTTATTCTGGATGTGCACAGAAGTGCAAGCAGGAAAGCTACCAGATTAACAAGGATCATATTAAATACAACGAAAAGGAATGTGATGAATATTGACCACAGGAAACTTGCCTGAGTGAACATTCTTGTGTAGTTGGCAAATCCAACTGCATTTTTAACTCTGATTCCATCCCAGTCTGTAAAGGAATATCCAATACCAAGAACGAGAGGAATGATTACTGTTACCGCAAAAGCAAACAGAAGCGGGAACAGGAAAATGATATTGATGATAGTACGGTGGTGTTTGATAGTCGGATAGAAATATAAGCCGGCAATGATGCCTACAGCTCCAAGCACCAGTGTAGCTCCGCGATATGATACACCTGAACCCATGATATCCATCGCCAAAGACCATATAACAAGTGCAACACCGGCAATCAGGAATAGGATTGACATAACTTGCTTACTAGCAGATGGTGTTTTCATAACTTAATCTCCTTTAATTGAAGAAGCCTTTTGCTTTTGCCTCAAATGATCTGAAAATAGAAACTCTTAAAATTAGTGAAAAACTGGGGCAGAGCATCTAGCCCTGCCCCGGTCAAGTTATTATTAGTTGTTGTAGTAACCAGCAATAACCTTAGAAATCTTGTCTGTGAACTCAGCAGCGTCCTTAATTGTGCCCTTAGCATAGTCAGCGAATACCTGACATGTCTCGTTCTGAAGACCATCCTTCTTAAGCATTGTGTGCCATCCGCTGTAGTTACCAGCATCGATGTAGCTCTTCATGCTCTTGTAGAAAGGATTTGTAGCCTCATACTGGCAATCATCGAAAGGAGATACAAGACCAGCCTTGTTAACAAGGATGTTCTGAGCTGAATCGCCTGCGCACCAGTTGAAGAATGCCTTAGCACCGTCTACGTTACCGTTTGAATATGCTACCCAGTATGAAGGTGGTCCTGCGATGATTGTGTTGATTCCATCCTCAAATGCATAAGGAGCAAATCCACACTCGAAGCTTACGTCGTCAGGAGATGTTACACACCAGTTACCCTGTGTGATGAATGCATACTTGCCTTCCTTAAATCCTGCAACCTGTGTGTCATATGTTCCGTCGATAAGAAGAGCAGGATCTGAGTACTGGTTCATCATTCCGATGAACTCTGCAAAGTTCTTCATTCTTGCTTCATCAATCTTTCCACCGTCGTTAAGAAGATCGATGTATGTTGTGTCGTCGGCCTTAAGACCTGCATCAAGATACTGACCAAATACGTGTGTACCTGAAGACCATCCAAGGTTTGTAGGCTCTGCACACCATCCGAATACAGCTGTGAGACCAAGCTCGTCCTTCTTGGCATCAAGTGTCTCGCAAGCTGCCTTCCAAGCATCAGGGCTTGTAAGAGAAGCAGGATCAACACCTGCAGCCTTAAGAACATCAGCGTTGTAACCAAGAGCTGTTGCCTCAACTGTGTAAGGGAATCCGATTGTTCCCATTGTGTCGTTTGTAAGTTCAAAACCTGTCTTGTTTGTCCAGTCTTCACCGGCGAGATCAGCAAGCATGCCGTCCCAGTTAGCTGCCTGGTTAGCTTCGATTACGAAGATGTCAGGCATGTTGTCAGCCTGATACATTTTCTTGAGCTCGTCAGATGCGTTTGTGTCGCCACCGATTGTCTCAACGATAAGAGTGTTGCCTGTCTCCTCGTTGTACTTAGCTGCAAGAGCCTGCATCTGATCATTGATCTCAGGCTTACCGTTAAGAAGACGAACCTCTCCGAGATCACCTGTAGCTTCTGTGGCAGCGGGAGCCTCAGTAGCTGCTGTATCTGCAGGAGCTGCTTCCTGTGTTGTAGCCTCTGCGTTGTCAGCAGGGGCAGCTGTTGTGTCGGTACCGGTAGTACCTGTAGTTCCACAAGCTGCAAGTGAAAGAACCATTGCGCTTGCAAGAACTGCTGAGATGAGTTTCTTTTTCATTTTGTTTCCTCCTTTTGTGCATTCTGCCATAACATGCAAAAGTTTTGGCGGTTACTTTTGCGCATAAGTTGTACGCTAAATTCAAAATATCACACTTCTGCACAAAATTCAATAGAACTGATCTAAAAAGTCTCGGCTCTTTGCATACTTATGCGCAAAAGTTGGCGTGCCTAGTGGGCTTAAACGATTACGTTAAAAACTAAAAAAATAATAAAACGTTTATAAAATTTATGAAAAAGCATAAAAAAGACCAACTTATGCGTTTAAGCTTAAGTTGGTCAAGTTTAACAATGGGTTATGGATCTTTTAGTTAATCTTTCTGACAGTATCACGAATAACCAGGTGAGTCGGAAGCTTTATCTGGTTAGGTGTCTTTTGTCCTGCGAGCTGCTTAAGAAGAGTGTCTGCAGCAGTGATACCTTTTGCTTTTACATCCTGATGGACTGTGGTGAGCGCCGGTCTGTGGAGCTGGCCCAGCATGTTGTCATCAAATCCAACAATGGAAATATCTTCGGGAACATCAATGCCTCTGTCTGTCAGAGCGCTTATAAGAGTTACTGCATAGAGGTCTGATACGCAGAAGATAGCGGTAAACTCATTTGACCTGTCACAGATCTCTGCGAGGGATTCGTCAATCTCATCACTCTTAGGGTGGATCTGCAAGAAGTTTGAACTCTTGTACTTGATACCTGCATCCTTAAGGGCTTTCTTGTAACCGTTAAGTCTTGCCAGATCGACGCCACTCTGGTTATCGGAGAGGAATGCGATCTTTTTGTGCCCCTGGGATATAAGATACTTGATCATGTCGTAGGTGCCCTGTTCATCGTCAAGGCCGACATTGGTGAAATGCTTAAGGCCTTCAAGTGAGTAGGTGTCTATGCAGACGATAGGCTTTTTGTATTTCTCGCTGACTCTTATACCGTCATCGTTGAGCATACCAAAGAGGATCAGTCCGTCCACGTTCCAGGTGGACACATGTCTCATGATCTCATCTGTATCACTTGAGATATACAGCATCATGAAGTAACCGGCGTTTCTGATGGTCTCCTCAACACCTCCGATGAGTACCGAGACGAAGGGATCCATGATCAGGTTCTCGTATTTATCAGCACGGGCCTTCAGGGCCAGTCCGATGATCTTTGACTCATTCTGTGCAAGGTTCCTGGCATTTATGTTTGGAACGTAGTCGACTTTTTTTAAAAATTCCTCGACCTTTCTCTTGGTATCGTCAGAGACTTCTCCGGCTTTTCCGTGAATAACATTTGAGACCGTCGTAGTGCTCATATTTAGTTGTTTGGCGATTTCTTTGATCGTGATCATTTTTTCAATTGGCTCTTTACAAACAAAAAAAGTTAGTGTATTTTGTCATCAGCACGAGGAGAAATTTTTCACCCCGTCTTTTTTTTCAACATAACATGCAATAATATGAGTTGTCAAAAACTAAATTTCAAAGAGGAGAAATCGAAAAACATGAACACTAAATATAACAAAGTGACTGTTTTTAAAGACACTGATGATAAGCTTTCAAAAGCTGTAGAAACTGTTTCTAATATAAGTATTCCGGATGACATTCCTCACGGTGATATGCCCGGAGATAAGATCGAGATCGGAGAGAGCCACATCGCCAAGGCCAGAACAATCTTTCCTTTATTGGTAAAAGAGCTTTCGGAGAAGATGGCAGCTAATCCTTATAAAAGAGCTGTTGTTGCTGTATGCGGAGGATCCGGAGTCGGAAAATCCGAAATTGCATCACTTCTGTCATATTTGCTTGAGAGTGCAGGAATAGGCAGCTACACAATGTCCGGTGATAACTATCCACACAGAATTCCAATGTACAATGATGCTGAAAGGCTTCATACATTTAGAAAAGAAGGCATCAGAGGAATGGTTGACGCAGGTGTCATGAATCCTGATACAGTAGCTAAGATCAGAGAGTGGCAGGCAGCTGATGATGACGCAAACAAGGCACATTTAGAGACTGACACATGGTTCAAGAGCTATCTTGAAGCAGGTTCAAAGGGACTTGATGAGTACCTCGGTACACCCAATGAGACAGACTTTGCAGAAGTTGATCAGATTATGAAGGCATTTAAGGACGGAGCAGACAAACTCTGGCTTAAGAGAATGGGACGTGATGAAGCATCCCTCTGGTATGACGAAGTAGACATGTCAGAGAAGCAGGTTTTAATAGTAGAGTGGACTCACGGCAATAGTGACTACATGAGTCAAGTTGATATTCCGGTACTTTTAAACAGCACTCCTGCTGAGACTTTGGAGCACAGAAGATCAAGAAACCGTGACGGTAAGCTGGACAGCCCATTCACAATGCTGGTTCTTGAGCTTGAACAGGCCAAACTTGTTAAGCAGGCTCACAAGGCAAAGATCATCATTTCAAAGGCCGGAGACATAATCAGTTTTGATGAATTTCAGGAACTTATGAAATAACATTTTGACAGGTTTTAAAATTGTCAAAATCTGCCACATTAACTGTCTATTATAAATAATGGAGTGAATTATTATGAAAAAAAATTTTGTAGACAATGGTCCGATGCTAAATGCTTACCCCGATAGTATGGGTGGAACAATGGCAGATATTGTTTCTGTCCTTTCAAAAGAAGAGTTTAAAGATGTATTTCAGTCTTTTTACATTCTCCCAAGTATTTTTAACACAGACCTGGACAGAGGATTTTCTGTAATTGACTACAGCATCAATGAAGAGATGGCAAGCGCCTCTGATATTGATAAGCTCGGCGAGCTCGGAATTGACCTTAAGCTGGACTTTATCTTAAATCATGCATCAGTTCTTTCTCCCCAGTTCCAGGATCTTTTAAAGAACGGTGAGAATTCCAAGTATAAGGATTTCTTCATCAACTGGAATAAGTTCTGGGAAGGCTACGGAGAGATGACTCCTGAGGGTTACATCCAGCCCGAAGAGAAATATATCAAGGATATGTTCTTCAGAAAGCCCGGACTTCCGATCCTTATGGTGAGAATGCCCGATGGAAAAGACGTTCCTTACTGGAACACCTTCTATCAGGAAGTTCAGTATAAGCGCCCTGATGCTCAGGACCTCATGGAGAAGATGGATATTCAGTACCTGGCAGCAGACAGACTCTCAAAGAGAATCTGCTCCGGCCTTGATGAGGGCAAGAAGCCTTCAGAGATTGATTTTACAGGTTATGAGAAATATAAGGATGCAGTAGTAGAGCTCCTTGAGTCCGGAAGACGTTATCTTGGTCAGATGGACCTCAACATCAAGTCAGACCTTGTTTGGGAGCACTACAGAAATACATTGAAGAGCCTCTCAGGCTACGGCGCAAGGATTGTAAGACTTGATGCTTTCGCCTATGCACCCAAGGAGCCCGGCAAGAAGAATTTCTTAAACGAGCCTGATACCTGGGACGTTCTTGAGAGGGTAAAAGAGCTTGCTGACGAGTTTGGAGTATCTCTCCTTCCCGAGATCCATGCAAGTTACAGCGAGAAGATATATGAGACTGTTGCAAACAAGGGCTACATGACCTACGACTTCTTCCTTCCCGGACTTCTCATCTATGCAATTGAGAACAGAGACGGTTCTGTCCTTGAGAAGTGGGCAAACGAGATCCAGGAAAAGAAAATCCGCGTAGTCAACATGCTTGGCTGCCACGACGGTATTCCGCTTCTTGACCTTAAGGGAATCCTTGCGGAAGAAGATATTCAGAAGATGATAGACACAATCGTCGGCAGAGGAGGCTTTGTAAAAGACCTTCACGGTGCCAAGAACATGTACTATCAGGTAAATGCTACATATTACAGTGCTCTTGGAGATGATGACAAGAAGATGCTCTTTGCAAGAGCAATCCAGATGTTCATGCCCGGTAAACCTCAGGTTTGGTACCTCGACCTCTTTGCAGGTAAGAATGACCACGAGGCAGTTAAGAGAGCCGGAGCAGGCGGACATAAGGAGATAAATAGAACAAACCTTACCCTGGATCAGATTGCTGATGCTATGAATAAGGATGTTGTTAAGAAGCAGCTTGAACTTCTCAGATTCAGGAACACAAATCCTGCATTTGGATTTGATGCGAAGCTGGATGTTAAGGTTGATGGAAGTGTTATGACCTTCACCTGGACAAACGGTGAAAATAAGGCCAGCCTTAAGGCGGATTTCTCAGACTATAGCTTTACGATTGAGTAAAAGACTGCACCTGAAGCATAGGTTCAGCTTCATTCATCTCTTTTGCCAGAGAAATTTCATAACCGATTCTTTTTGACAGATATATAAGGCCTGCGCCCCAGAGGACATCTCCTGTGGCGTGGGCTGTTTCTACGCTGCTCTCTATTCTTGCAACGAGTTCATCATGAGGGTATTTTTCAAGGACCACAACTGCTTCTTCAAAGTAAGGCTTCTGGATATCTTTCAGGCAGTCAAAGAGGAACTGTACTCCCACTTTGTTTGCCGGGTATCCGAGATTTTTAAGGAGCTTAACACCGTTGCAGATGCACATATCATCTTTGAAGGATTCAAGCCTGAACCATTCCGAGATGTTTTTTATCAAATTCTGATCGATCGCATAGGCAATCTCATGTATCTCCTCGTCCATCAGAACTCTGCTGTGGAGAGCTTCATCCGCAATACGCTTGTTGCGCAATGCTTTGGCGTGGTCTCTTGAATTTTGTGCATTCATGTTTCTTACTTCAATTTCCGAGAGCTCTTTTTCCCATCTGTATCTGAACTCATCCCAGTCAGCTGTTGCGAGGTTCTGGTAATTTCCCTGATAGATTCTTTTAAAAGCACGTGCACAGTCACCGGTGGAGATCATTGTGTGGTAGGCGTTATCCAGGCGAAGTGTCCTATCAGCATTCAGGTATTCCATGAGACCACCGATGAGAATGGAGTCGAACCTCCAGTCGCCGGCTCTGACCTGCGTTCCGTCAATCATGGTAATATCGCCGGTTGCTCCGTTGTAGTCATAAACCAGGTAAGTGGGGTAGTACTGGCCTTTTATGCAAAACCATCTGCCGCTTTCGCTTACCTCTAATCCGCGTACTTTCCTGCCTTTTTTATTTACATAAGGCTTAAACTTGTCCTCCGATAGGAGTCTGATACAAAGATCGCGCCCGAATTTGTTGCCCCAGTAGGGTACGGTTTCGACATTTTTAAAGTAATTTGCTACACGATTTTTGTACTTCTTAAAAAATGAAAAGCCGCCTATTGCCAAAAATGGCAGAGAGTCCTTCCCGGCAGTGCCAAAGAAAGCTAAAAGAGTCATGACTGCAACAAAGACAAATGAGCCAAAAAGAAATTTCGTTAAGAGGCTTCCGTTCCTGATAAGTCCTTTTATATAGTTCCACATTTCTAAACAATCAATCCTTTAAATAAATCAAATAATACATTGCTCCCACGCAGAGAGCGCCACCTATTATATTCCCAAGTGTAACGGGAATCAAGTTGGTGACAAAGTAGCCAAAGAGCGTTAGACCATCTGCTGCAATCCCGTAAACGGATGTTGCGATCATACCTGCGGGAATGAAATACATATTTGCAACGCAGTGCTCAAAGCCTCCAATAATGAATAGCATAACAGGGAGCCAGAGTGCAAGTACTTTTCCTGCCAGCTCGTCTGCTGCAAAGGAGCACCAGACAGCCATGCAGACCAATATGTTACAGAGAATTCCCTTGAGCACTCCGTCGGCAAAAGAGATACCGGACTTAGCAACAGCTGTGCTGACAACAGCCTTGGCAAGAGCTCCGTCCGCAAAGGCATAGGTATGCGAGAAATTTGCAAGGAGGGCAATGAGAAGTCCGCCCACCATATTTCCAAAATAAACGATAAGCCAGTTCCTGAGCATTCCCGAGAGTTTAGCCTTCTTACTAAGTACAGGAATGATGATAAGGCAGTTACCTGTAAAGAGCTCAGCGCCACCCACAAGCACCATGAAAAGACCTATCGGGAAAACCACGCTGCTGACAAGCCTTCCTGTTGACGGATCCGGAGCACATACCGATGCTATCTGGCTTCCGAGACCTCCAAGAGCAATGAAAGCTCCCGCCAGTATACCCAAAAGGAACGTCTTTTGGAAGTTCATGTTGGTTTTGGCGGTTCCGACAGTTTCATAAGTGGTTGCGATAGCAGCAGGTGATTTCATGAAGAGCTCCTTTCAGATGTGTATTTTCTACATCATATAGTAGCTCAAAATAATACGAAATACAAGATATAGTTATACGGTCTTTTCGCGCAGCTGCTTCATGACAAACACATATAGTATGATTGAGAATACGCCTGCTGTTACCCAGGCAGCAGCATCACCTGCAACGGCCATATTAAAGCTATGCAGCTTCATTGACAAAAATGCAGTTCCAAATCTTGCAAGCAGTTCCACAATGCCCAGCATTAGAGCAGTCTTACCGTATCCGCAGGCCTGCATAGCATTCCTGTAGATGAAGATCATAGCCAGCGGAATGTAGAAAGGAACGCAGGCATATACATAAGCTCTTGCATAGGGCAGGTAAGATGCCACATCAACTCCGGGATCAAAGAAGAATCCGATGATCACCGGCAGAAGAACAACGCTCAGGATACCGTTGATGATCGAGTACACAGCAGCAATCTTCATGGCATCCTTGGTGCCCTGATTTACCCTGTCAAGATCGCCGTAGCCGAAGTTCTGTCCTGCATAGGCAGCAATTGTCTGGCCTATGGAAGGCATTCCTGCGGTCATGAGGTTTACAACCTTACCTGCTGCAGTAAATCCGGTAACGGCAGTTGATCCGTAGATGTTGATTGAAGACTGCATAACCATCGTTCCCGACGCGGTTATACCAAACTGAAGAGCCATGGGAATACCGATGTTGAGCTGCTTAAGCGAATATTCTTTGTGCAGATGCCAGTCCCTGGCCTTGGGGCGCAGTACGGAAACCTTTCTTACAATATAGAACATGCAAAGGACAGCAGAAGCAGCCTGTGAAAGATCTGTCGCCAGCGCAGCGCCGAAGGTCCCAAGATGAAATCCTACGATAAATACCAGATCAAGAACAATGTTCAAAAGAGCTGAGAAAATCAGGAAGTACAGTGGAGTCTTGCTATTTCCTATAGCCCTTAAGGACGCTGCAAGAAGGTTGTATCCGATAAGCGCAATACTTCCTGCGCAGATTGTGGAGATATAAGCATAAGCATCATTGTAAATATCCACAGGTGTGTTCATCAGCCTGAGGAGCGGATGCATAACAGAGAGCGCAATTACAGTAACCACTGCAGTACTTATGATTCCTAATAGGATCGCATTAACAAAGGCAATTCTTGCACCTTCGTAATCCTCTGCGCCGTACTTCTGGCTGATAAGCACCGTGTAACCTGTTGTCATTCCGTTTGCCAGTCCCATGATCATGAACATGATGGTTCCCGTTGATCCAACGGCCGCAAGAGCAGTGGGAGACACATATCTTCCTACGATAACGGTGTCCACCATGTTGTAGAACTGCTGAAATATAAACCCTAAGAAGATAGGGAGAACGAACTTTAGTAAAAGAGTAAGAGGCCTACCCTTTGTCATAGATGATTCCATAATTATCCTCCGAAAAACAGTCAGCTTATCCTGTCTAAAATAGTGTCAAGAGCTTTTTTGTGATAGTCTTTTTTATCAAACTTTGCCCATTTCGGCAGCTCTTTTCCCTGCTTGATGGCCTTCTCGATATGGCCGTAGTAGTCAAGCTTTTTGAGAATATGTTCATAGGACTCGTAAGCCTCTGCGAATTCTTCCAGCATGATCTCGCTTCGTCTTTTTAAAAGACTCATCATATCATCGATACTTTTTGCTTCATCTTTTTCATATTCAAAAAAGTCTTTTATCTCATTGATGGACATCCCGGCCTTCTTAAAGCAGTTTATTGCCTCGAGTTTTCCGATATGGTCTTCTGAATAAACCCTGTGTCCGCTCTCAGCTCTTTCGACATTTCTAAGAAGCCCGAGGTCTTCATAATACCTCAGGGTAGATGCTGCAACGCCGAATTTCTCTGATATCTGCGCTATTGTATATGTCATTTTTGCCTCCTGAAAAAGTCCTTCGAAAAATGTTGTTGACTTCAAGTGTACTTTAAGTATTAAGCTTTGTAAAGAATCAAAAAAAGAAATAAAATTGTATATAGATAAGGGAGGTTTACCATGTATACAGCAAACGAAAACAGATATGAAAAGATGCAGTACAACCGCTGCGGAAACAGCGGACTTAAGCTTCCGGCAGTGTCTCTTGGACTTTGGCACAACTTCGGTGATACAGGAAATTTTGAGAATATGAAGCAGATGTGCTTTACTGCTTTTGACAACGGTATCACACATTTTGACCTCGCCAACAACTATGGTCCTGCTGAGGGCAGTGCTGAGAGAAACTTTGGCAAGATTTTAAAAGAGGATATGGCTTCCTACAGAGATGAGATGATCATTTCAACCAAGGCAGGCTACTACATGTGGCCGGGCCCTTACGGCGAGTGGGGAAGCAGAAAGTACCTCATCGCAAGCCTTGACCAGTCCCTTCAGAGAATGGGCCTTGAGTATGTTGATATCTTTTATCATCACAGACCCGACCCTGAGACTCCCCTTGAAGAGACCATGGAGGCACTTGCACAGATTGTCAGAAGCGGAAAAGCGCTCTACGCCGGACTTTCTAATTACGATGGACCAAGGCTTGAGAAGGCTACTGCCATTCTTACAGAGCTTCATGTTCCATTTGTGATCAATCAGAACCGTTACAATATTTTCGACAGAACCATCGAGAAGAACGGTCTCAAAGAGAAGGCAAAAGAGCTGAACAAGGGCATCATCTGCTTCTCACCTCTTGAGCAGGGCCTTTTATCCGACAGATATCTTCAGGGAATTCCAGAGGACAGCAGAGTTCGCACAGACGGAAGATTCCTTCAGGAGAACAGGATCAATGAGGATGTCCTTGCCAAGGTAAGAGCCCTCAACGAAATCGCTTCAAAGCGCGGACAGACTCTTGCAGAGATGGCACTTGCATGGATTCTGAAGGACGGCTATGTAACATCAGTCCTTGTCGGAGCATCCAAGCCTTCACAGATCCTTGACAACATCAAGGCAATTGAGAACATCACATTCTCAGAGGAAGAGTTAAAAGAGATTGACAGAATATCTCAGGGCTGATTCCAAAACAGAAATTGTGTAGGGACAGTAGATTTTTTTCGATTTTATTCAATATTTCGATAAGTGCTACGGTTTCTAAGAGGATTTTCTTCTGGGACAGTAATGCTTGATTGTATTTCACCATGAAATCGGCATTTTCGTACTGTCCAGGAAGAGATTTAGTCAAGAGACAGTTACAGTTATCCAATATTATCAGTAATTTGGCAAGAAGTTACGGTCTCAAAGAAAAAACATTCAATGGACAGTAAGGTTTGATAAAAAAAGAGGTCGCCTGAATAAAATCAGGTGGCCTTTTTTAAATTGTTCCATTCATCTATAACTTTTCCCATGTATTTGTATATCTTGGCGGTTACTACGCTCTGGTCATCTTCAAACATGGATTCAATACCTGACACAGCTCCGGCGCCGGTGGAGTCGAAGGAGTAGGCTTTATCTTCGGAAAAGTAGAATCTGACACTTCCGGAGAGTTCGTTACTTGTTGCTGATCTGTCATAAAGATTTGCCAAATCCCACATCTCTTTTACACAGGCTTTCATGGCTTTATCGTCGCCAAGAGCGGAGAGCCACCAGGACTTAAGGAGCAGCATGATGGTCTGAAGTTTATGAAAATATGTGATCTGCCCGGGCTTACTGTAGAGCTTGGTGAGAGCTATGTTCATATCAGCCAGTTCTATGGCCTTTTCAAGATCTTTTTTTCGGCCGCTTGCAGCAAGTGTCATGGCCATGTTGGTGATCGCCCCGTATTGATCGGCGCATATCCTGATTATGGCCATAGTCCCGTACTTTAGCGACTCCTCAAATTTGCCGGAGTTCATAAGGACGGACGCGATGGAACTGTCGTTGCAGCCGTCGTAATTGATCTGCTTTAGCTCATCCAGAGCTTTCTCCGGGTCTTTTTTGGTATAGAGTTTTGCAATCCTTCGACGTATGGAGTACTCGCTGATATGCGGATCCGTATTCTGCGAAAGGTGTTCCATGCTGCGCTGGTAAAGGCTTATGGCTGTATCACGGTCTTTATCGT
>JAEEGH010023753.1_pt1 | contig 12437 bp, 9 predicted proteins | sample 9134181 | NCBI WGS metagenome assembly JAEEGH01 (sample SAMN16246544, study PRJNA631951) | gut metagenome | biome: gut microbiome; feature: rumen; material: DP-attached | host: Bos | place: Iran: Karaj | collected 2018-10
CTCGTCTATAAATATAATAATGTCTGGGTTCGCCTCCAGCTCCTTTATCAGGTTCTTGATGCGTTCCTCAAACTGTCCTCTGTACTTGGTGCCTGCCACCATGCCAGCCATGTCCAGTCCCACCAGTCGCTTGTTGTGCAGTATTGGTGACACCTTCTTGTCGGCTATCATCTGTGCCAGTCCTTCCACTATGGCACTCTTGCCCACGCCAGGCTCGCCTATCAGTATAGGGTTGTTCTTCTTGCGTCGGCACAGTATCTCCTGCAGTCGCTGTATCTCTTTCTCTCTGCCCACTACAGGGTCCAGTTTGCCTTCCTCAGCCGCCTTGGTGAGGTCTATTGAGAAACGGTTTATCGTAGGCGTCTTAGTGCTCTGCTTGCTGCCCTCAGCCTTCTCCTGCTGGGTAGCAGTGTCCTGATGCTCCTCGTCTATGGTGTCCTCATATTCCTCCTCATCATCTGAGAGGTTTATTGCCTTTATGTGCATATATTCTTTCATCATTCTTAATCCTTTGTACCTTGTCACTTTGTACTTTGTACTTTGTCACTTTGTCCCTGTCCTTACAAAGAGTGTGCCATAATGGTTATTTCGGCATTACCTATGCCATAAATTCCTAACATTGGCGCATCAGCACGCATTTCCTCGAGCAGAGTCTGACAGCTGGGTGTGCCATCGGCACTGACAAACTTCTTGTCTGGCAGTCTGAATTTTGTCACAAAGTAGGCATACACATAGTTAAGGTATAGCGACAGGTCGTGTGTCACCACTTCCTCAGGTATCTTCTCATACACTGCCAGTGCCTTGTCAGGCTTCTCGGCATAGAGCAGAGCCCACCCTAAGGTGTTGCTCACGGCGTGGTTGTCAGGATTCTCAAAGTTCAGCCTGTACAGTTCGTTGAGCACCTCGCTGGCTCTGCCGTCTTTCACCATCGCCATGCAGTAGTTCAGGGCATACGATAAGCGGTCGGGCTGCAATGTGCGCAGAGCATCGTAATAGAATGCTGCCTTGCCGTAGTCGCCGCTTGAGTAGTAAGCCTTAGCCATTCCCCTCATACTGGGCTGGTGGTTAGGGTGCTCCTGCAGGTATGAGTTGTAGTAATCTACTGCCTCGCCATAAACGCCCTCGTTCATCAGCAGTTCGCCTGACAGGTAGTCCAGCTCGGCATCGTCCTGGTTGGGGTAGCAGTTTATCAGGTCCTCCAACGCGCGCAGGTACTTTTTCTTTATCATGTATTTTCCCATCTCCATCATGTGTGGGGTATCTACATAACTCAGTGATATCAGCCATGCCTCAAAGTCCTCAGCATCCTTGAAGGGGTCGTTGAGTGCCTTGCCCAGAGGGTGAATGGAGAAGAAGCGGAACAGGTCTTGCAGATACTGCCTCCTTACGTATGTGGGTTCCTGCACCTCGCTTATGTCTTTGTGCATGCCTATAGGTCCCAGGTCGCCTTCCTCCATCAGTTCGCGCATCTTGTCTGAGAAATCGCCTATCACGTCTGCCATGGCAAATACGAAGGAGTATTTGTCTGAATTGCAGAACGGTCCCATCTCCAGCACCCTCTCCAAGAATTTGCTGCCCTTCAGCTTCTCTGCCACTGCAGTCAGGTCGGGGTGGTTGATGTCGAACGGTGCAAACCAGTTTGACACCTTGTTAAAGAACGGGTAGCGCTTCATCTGCTTGAATCCTCCGAAGAATATGTCTGAGCCCTGCTTCTGCATCTTCTGCACCTTCATGATGTTCTGCTCCATAGCCTCAATCTTCTCCTCTGAGTCTTCGTCGCTGTTCTCCTCGTCCTTCTCCACTATGCCGTTTCGGGTCACTATGAAGGGCTGGTTCTTTATTATCTCAGGCATTATGGTCTCGTTTATCTTCGTAGCATCCACATCAGCCTGGGTGCATTTTATCAGTTGTATCTGCAACTCTATGAGTGCCTTCACAGCCTCGTCGCTGTCTAACAGTTCCTTCAGCACCTCGTCACGCTTTTTGTTATACACGGCATCTCTGTCCATGCTCAGCGCCAGAACACATCCCACAAAGGCTCTCTGCCTCATGTCCTCGTACATCGAGATTTGTCCTTCGTCACCTTGTCCCTTTGTACTTTGTATCTTGTCACTTAGTCCCTTATATATCCTTGCTAAACAAAGTGCTTTCTGCTTCGAGAAATGCTGCAGGGTGCTCAGCGTCAGTGCACCTATCAGTATGTAGTGCTGACTGGTCAGTTTCACGTCGCCAGTGAAGTGGCTCACCCAGTCCTCTATGTTCTCGTTGCGCCAGTGGTATGATGCCATCACCTCATAGAAGGCATACTCGGCATTAGCCTCCAGCAGAGCCTCTACCGATGAGTCCATCTGCTTCACGTAAGGCATCCATGCCTTCACTAATGGCATCTCCCTCAGCTGCTCACACACCTGTATGTCATAATCCAGATTGCTCAGCTTGCCCTTGATGCCTCTGAATATCTCGCCTCGCTTAGGGTCGTTCACACCCCTCACAAAGTAGTCGCGCAGCATCTGAAACTCCGTTCTCAGCATCTCCAGCCTCTCGGCAAAGTTCTCGTTAGGATACTTCGCCGCAGTCACTGCCAGAGCGTTTATCGCATCTATTATCTGTCCGTTTTCTATCAGGTATATCGTATTCACTTCCATATCCATTCGTAATTTTCCTTGCCAAATCTTCTAATCGAGTCCTGAGCTATCCTCAGTGGCTCCTTCAGCTTCGCTACGTTAACGATATCGTTCCAATTTCCATCCCCCTTCCGTAGCGAGCCTTGCTCGCGTTTCGTAGCAACCTCTGGTTGCGTATCGTAGGCGCTTGCGCCGTTTCGTAGCGAGCTTTGCTCGCGTTTCGTTTCGCTGAATCGCAGGTTCAGCGAATAGGCTCCTTGCTTCACTGCCATCGTCGCATAAGGCTCAGGCAGCATCGCTGCATCCACATTGCCCGTCGTCAGCATCTTCAGTCGCACCTTCAGGTCCTCCACCTGAATGATGAACACAGGCTGCTTGGCATTCATCAGCGAGTCCACCGCCATGCGAGCCAGGTCGTAGGAGTGTCCCTCCTTGTCAGTCGCTATCACCTTGTCATTCAACTGGCTGATGCGCTTGATTCTTGCCTTCTTCGATGTTACCAGCTTGAAATCTATCGCCTCGTCATTCACACAAACGTCAGCCTCGCCCCTCTCCACAGCCTGTCGGCATTCAGCTATCGAACCCTTCCTTATCAGTCTCACGTCAGCGTGCAGAGAGTCAAGCAGTCCCAGGTGCTCAGCCACCACCAGTGGCAGACACTCATCCACCTCCACTATAGCCACTCTCACAGCCTTAGCCGAAGTAGCCTTCTCAGCCTCATCGCCATCCTTGCCAGAACAAGCCGCCAGACTCATCACCAGCACTCCCCACGCCAATATGTATTCTACTAATCTCATAAACTAATGCAAAGGTAATAAATTACCTTGACCTATGCAATTTTAGGGTAGTTTTTAACATTTAAGCCCATCCCCTCTATAGAGGCATTACTTTTAGGGTATAAAAGCATTACTTCTACCGCTAAAAGCATTACATTTAGCGCTAAAAGCATAGCTTTTATCTTTGCCCCGTTTTCCCCTCCGTCCTGTACGGTTACGTACCACGTAACCCACTAAATCTCAACGTGTTGCAAGAAAAATCACTTTTCCTATCAGAAAAGCCGTTTTTGCACACTTTCGCCTTTTTGTGCAGGGCAGTTTTTAACAAATCAGCTATGCAATCAGTATAGTGAAGTGGTACATGGCTAGAATCAAAAAAATCAAAAAAATCATTTTTTTCATTTTCTTGCTATACGTACGCGCATATGTATACATATAATATATCTATTACCCCTTTAATATAAAAATTATAATTTAAATTATAATTTTTATATAGTTCCCCCTCTTCCTTACTACGGCAGGCTACCTCAATTCCCGAAATTACAAAAAAGACAAAAATGATAAAATTGACAAAAATGATTTTTGGGATACTGCCCAAGGCACCGTCGCAAAACGCGACACCCCTAAAAAACTTTGTTTTTCTTTGCATATTCCAAAGATTTTTTGTACCTTGGTCTCTTATGAGACAAGGTATTTGCACTCGGCAAAGAAAAAATAAATAAATTTATTTTGTTATTTGCTCTCTTTTTTGTACCTTTGTAGTGTAATTAAGAATACCCCCAGAACCCCCAAAATAATACAGCAGATTATGGTAAAGCACATCATTTTATGGACACTCAACCCAGAGTTGTCAGAAGCAGAGAAACAGCAAGTGAAGCAAGGCATGAAGGCAGGACTGGAAGGCTTGGTCGGCAAAGTGCCAGGTCTGATAGAGGCGAAAGTGAATATCGACGGACGACTGGCATCATCCAATGCCGATGTGATGCTCGACAGCACCCTCGTGAGCGAGGAAGCCCTCAAAGGCTATGCCACCCATCCCGAGCACGTGAAAGTGGCCAACGAAAAAGTCCGTCCATACACCGTTCTGCGCTCCTGCCTAGACTACGAGATATAGGTCATTTTTTTTCTGAATATTTTGCAATACCTTCCTTTAATAAATAATGGAAAAGACACAGAGAAATTCGTTTATTGTATCTAAGGCACTGAGGACATTCGTGATGGCGGCTGTGCTGACAGCGGCTGCATCGCAACTGGCGCATACGGCTGACTCCATGATAGTGGGTCATGTGGTGGGACAGGATGCCGTGTCGGCTATCAACCTGGTGTTGCCACTGGTGGAGGTGCTCAACTGCATGGGTTTCCTGATATGCTTTGGTGCTAATGCTGTGTGTGCTCATGCCATAGGCTGTCATGATATGGACAAGGTGGCTCGCACATTCACTACCACACTGATGATGGTGATGACGCTGGGACTGGGTGTGTCGCTGGGCATAAGCCTGTTTAGCGAGCAGATAGTGGGAATGATGTCAGAGGAGCCAAGTTTGAACGGTATGGCTTATGACTACATACACACCTATGCCATGGGTGGATGGCTGCAGATGATGTCATACGGACTGTGTCTGTTCGTAGCCACTGACGGCAAACCGCGCATGGTGACAGCAGCGGTGGTGTCTGGTGCCATAACCAACGTGGTGGTGGATGTGGTGACAATATCTGTGCTTGGCATGGGAGTGGATGGTGCAGCGATAGGTTCGCTGTCGATGTTTGCTGTCAACATACTCATCCTTGCCAACTACCTGCGCAAGCCTGGCAGCTCATACCGCTTGAAGATGCCTGGCAAGGGCCTTGCCTCCATATTCAAGGCTAACGTGAAAGAGGGTGCTCCAGTGACGGTGAGCAATTCGCTGATGGCTGTCACCATAATGCTGATAAACGATATAGTGCTGCGCTATCTGGGTAGCGACGGACTGTTTATATGGTCAGTATGCTTGCAGATGCTGTTGTTGTCGTATGTATTCATTGATGGAGTGATAGAGTCGATGTTTGCCATAGGCGGAGTGATGATGGGCGAGCGCGACCTGAGAGGTCTGGAGATACTGGTGAAACAGGCTCTGGTGGTGATAGCTCTGTTGGTGGCTACGGTGATGGTTATGATGTATATGCCAGGACTGGTGGCTACGCTCTTTGGTGTGCATAACAACCCTGAGATGGCTCATGAACTGGACAGGGTGCTCCATATCTTTGCCCTGATGCTGATACCGTTTGCTGTTACCCAGATACTGCTGAGCACATACCAGATACTGGGTCACGACAAGGCGAGTGTGGTGACGGCAACAGCACAGACGGCTATGCTCGTTGTGGGAGTATGGGCAGTGGCTGAGATGGAAGGTGTAGAACTGTGGTGGGGCTTCGTAGCCTCATGTGCACTGGTGCTACTGTTTCAGGTGGGATATCCCTCAGCACGAAGCAGAATTGTCCAGGCTAACATTTCGCCTCTGACCATGATACCTAAGGAGACGAGTGGCCTAACCTTTGACCGCTCGATAAGGTATAATGTGGAGGAGGTGTGTGCCACACTGAGTGACATTGACGATTTCCTGAAAAGTAGCAATGTGACGGAAGAGAACAGGTTTAAGATAAACCTATGCTGTGAGGAACTGATGACCAACATAGCCCTGCACTCAGAGGGCAAGGTGACATCGCAGACGTTTGACGTGCACATACACGTGAGCGACGAGGGCACCTATGTGACACTGAAGGATGCTGGCAAACCGTTTGACCCAGTGAAGGCAGGAAAGATGGCTGACCCTGAGATAGGCAGCGAGGGCAACGGACACCTGGGACTGAGACTGGTGACGAACATAATACCTGACATCAGCTATAAGTATATGTATGGTCAGAACACCGTATTCATAGAGCTGGCAAATTGAAAAATTCTGCAAAATAATTTTGAACTTGGGAATTTTTTTGTATCTTTGCAGAAACTTCCTCTTGGAAGTGCGAAAAACGATAATTGACTGGTGGCTAAACTGAAGACGGCATACGTGTGTGACAACTGTGGATTTGACTCAACCAAGTGGTTGGGTAAGTGCCCCAGTTGCGGACAGTGGAACACGTTTAAGGAGGTGAAGACTGCTTCTGGTTCCCCCTCAAAGGGTGAGAACTCGCATCCACTGTTGAGGGATGCTGGTGGAACATCTGCTGTTCGCCTGCAGGATATTCCGCTGAAGGACTTACCACGAATAGATATGCAGGATGCCGAGCTCAACAGAGTGCTTGGCGGTGGACTGGTGCCTGGCAGCATAGTGTTGCTGGGTGGCGACCCTGGCATAGGCAAGAGTACTCTGACCCTGCAAACCGTTATGGCACTGAAGGATAAGGAGGTGCTATACGTAAGCGGAGAGGAGAGTGCACACCAGCTGAAAATGAGGGCGGAGAGACTGAACGGGAACGTTAACGGGAACGGGAACGAGGTTATGGTGCTCTGCGAGACATCCTTAGAGAAGGTCTTTGACCAGATAAGGGAGATAGGACCAGATCTGGTGGTGGTGGACTCGATACAGACGATGGAGACGGAGATGGCAGAGTCGGCTCCTGGCAGCATTACCCAGATAAGGGAGTGTGCCAGTGCCTTGCTGAAATATGCCAAGACGAGCGGAGTGCCCGTAATACTGATAGGCCATATAAATAAGGAGGGCTCGATAGCTGGTCCTAAGATACTGGAGCACATAGTGGATGCCGTGATACAGTTTGAGGGCGACAGACAGGGCATATACCGTATTCTGCGCTCGATAAAGAACAGATTCGGCTCTACCTCGGAACTGGGAATATACGAGATGCAACAGACAGGTCTGAGACCAGTGAACAACCCTTCGGAACTGTTGCTGAGCGACGAGAGAGAGGGCATGAGTGGCATAGCCATCAGTGCAGCTGTGGAGGGTATGCGACCATTCCTGATAGAGACTCAGGCACTGGTGAGCACAGCAGCTTACGGCACACCACAGAGGAGTGCTACAGGTTTTGACCAGCGCCGACTGAACATGTTGCTCGCCGTGCTGGAGAAGAGGGTAGGCTTCAAACTGATACAGAAGGATGTCTTTATAAACATAGCTGGTGGCATAAAGGTGACAGACATGGCGATGGACCTGAGTGTGATAGCAGCAGTATTCTCAAGCAATGTGGATATGCCTATCGAGGTGGGTTACTGCATGTGTGGCGAGGTGGGACTGAGTGGCGAGGTGCGCCCTGTGAGTCGCATAGAGCAACGCATAGCCGAGGCAGAGAAATTAGGTTTTACTGACATCATAATACCTAAGCGCAACATGGGAGCACTGAAGGGCAAGAAGTTTACCATCAACCTGCATCCAGTGCAGAGAGTGGAGGAGGGACTGAAACTGCTGTTCGGGTAAGACCCTCTAAATCCCCCTTAGAGGGGGACTTTTGAACCTTTGAACTTTTGAACTTTTGAACAAATAAAACTATAAAATCATGGCAAAAATTACGAAAGAAGATGCTCTGCTCTATCACGAGAGCGGACGTCCAGGAAAGATTGAGGTGATGCCAACGAAGCCTTATCGCACACAGACTGACCTGTCGCTGGCTTACTCACCAGGTGTAGCATATCCTTGTCAGGAGATACAGGCAGATCCTGATTCAGTGTATAAATATACAGACAAGGGCAACCTCGTTGCCGTTATCTCAAACGGTACTGCTGTGCTGGGACTTGGCGATATAGGTGCCATGTCAGGCAAACCAGTGATGGAGGGTAAGGGACTGCTGTTTAAGATATATGGCGGCATCGATGTGTTCGATATAGAGGTAGCAGAGAAAGACCCAGAGAAATTCTGTGAGGCAGTGGAGAAGATTGCTCCTACATTTGGTGGCATAAACCTTGAGGATATCAAGGCGCCAGAGTGCTTCTATATAGAGGAGAGACTGAAGAAGTCGCTCGACATACCTGTGATGCACGACGACCAGCACGGTACGGCAATCATATCAAGTGCAGGACTGCTGAATGCCCTTGAGGTGGCAGGCAAGAAGATAGAAGATGTGAAGATAGTAGTGTCAGGAGCAGGTGCTGCTGCCATCATGTGTACCAAGTTGTATGTGGCTCTGGGTGCCAAGCTGGAGAACATACTGATGATAGACTCAAAGGGTGTGATAACAGCAGACCGCGAGAACCTGACAGAGCAGAAGCGCTATTTTGCTACCAAGCGTACTGATGTGCACACACTGGAAGAGGCTATGAAGGGTGCCGATGTGTTCCTGGGACTCTCTAAGGGCAATGTGCTCAGTCAGGACATGATACGCTCTATGGCGAAGAACCCTATAGTGTTCGCTTGTGCTAACCCAGTGCCAGAGATAAGCTATGAGGATGCTATGGCAGCTCGTCCTGACGTATTGATGTCAACAGGTCGTTCAGACTATCCTAACCAGATAAACAATGTGATAGGTTTCCCATACATCTTCCGTGGTGCTCTGGACGTGAACGCCAAGGCTATCAACGAGGAGATGAAGATAGCAGCTGTGCATGCTATAGCCGACCTTGCCAAGCAGCCAGTGCCTGACGTGGTGAATAAGGTGTACAGCGTGAACAACCTCACGTTCGGTCCTGACTATTTCATACCAAAACCAGTTGACCCACGACTCATAACAGAGGTGAGTGCTGCTGTGGCTAAGGCTGCTATGGACTCGGGTGTGGCTCGTAAGCAGATAACAGACTGGGATGCTTATAAGAGAAAGCTGAGACTGCAGATGGGTCAGGAGACCAGAGTGACACAGAACCTGTATGAGACAGCCCGTAAGCACCCACAGAGAGTGGTCTTTGCCGAGGGTTTGCACACAACCATGATTAAGGCTGCTGTTCAGGCAAAGAACGAGGGACTGTGCCACCCGATTCTGCTGGGCAACACAGAGATGATACAGAAGAAGGCTGAGAGTCTGGATCTGTCACTCGACGGCATAGAGATTATCAACCTGCGCCATGACGATGCCCACGAGACTCGCGAACGCTATGCTAAGGTGCTGGCTGAGAAGAGAAAGCGTGAGGGCTACAACTTTGAGGAGGCAAACGATAAGATGTTTGACCGTAACTACTTCGGTATGATGATGGTGGAGACAGGCGATGCTGATGCCCTCATCACTGGTGTATATACCAAGTTCACCTCTACCTTGCAGGCTGCTCAGGATATCATAGGTATTCGTCCTCAGTACAAGCATTTTGCTACAATGCACATTCTTAACTCAAAGCGTGGCACATACTACATAGCCGACACACTGGTGAACCGTCATCCTGACAAGGAGGCTATCAAGGACATAGCACGACTGACGGCTGACACCATACGATTCTTCAATGACGAACCTCGTATAGCCATGATAAGCTACTCAAACTTTGGTGCAGACAAGGTGGGCAGCCCGAAGATGATTTCTGACGTGGTAAGGGAGATGCAGGAGGAATATCCTGACCTGAAGATAGACGGTGAGATGAGTGTGGACCTCGCTCTCGACCACGAGCGCCGAGACGAGAAATACCCATTCCTGCGCCTGCATAACCAGGTGGTGAACTCAATGGTGTTCCCTAACCTCAGTTCGGCAAACTCTGCCTACAAGCTCATCAAGCAGTTCTCACAGGAGACGGAGGTGATAGGTCCGATACAGATGGGTCTGAACAAGCCTATCCACTTCACCGACTTCGACTCAGGAGTGCGTGATATAGTGAACATCACAGCCGTTGCCGTGATAGACGCTTATGTAGGCAAACTAAACAAGAAATGATAATCTTAGCATCTAACTCTCCAAGGAGAAAAGAGCTGTTGCAGGGGTTGGGGCTTGACTTCAAAGTGCTCGTTATAAAGGGCATTGACGAGTCATACCCCAGCACCCTTGCTGCTAAAGACGTGGCTGAATACATAGCCACCAAGAAGGCTGTGCCCTACAAGGTAGAGGGAACAGACGATGTGGTGATTACTGCTGACACGGTGGTGGTGTGTGACGGCGAGGTGATGGGCAAGCCCACAGATGCCCAGGATGCCTGCAGGATGCTACACAAACTGTCAGGCAAAACACACCAGGTATATACTGGAGTATGCCTGAAAAGCAAGACTGAAGAGAAATGTTTCAGTGTGTGTACCGATGTGACCTTCAAACAGCTCAGCGATGAAGAGATAAACCATTATGTGGAAACCTGCAAACCTATGGACAAGGCAGGTGCTTACGGCATTCAGGAATGGATAGGCTATGTGGGCATAACAGGCATAAAAGGTTCGTATTACAACGTGATGGGACTGCCTGTGCAGAGAATTTACGAAGAACTCAGGAAAAAGAATATTGGCTGAGAAAAAGAAATACTGGTATGTGGCACGTGCAAGGAGCGTGGGAGCGGAAGTTTGTGATATGCTTAACAGACTGCCGTTTGAACACTTTGTGCCTATGATGCAGAAAAAGGTGAAGATAGGTGGGAAAGAGGTGAAGCGCGATGCACCACTTGCCCTGAACTATGTATTCTTCAGAACAGACGATTTTATGAGTCTGCAGAGGATTGTGCGAGACCTCTCGCGTGTACATTTAATATATATGTCACCCATGCGCGATGCGAAGCCAAACAGTGAGCAGGCGAAGTATAAACCCATGATAGCCAGCGACCATGAGATGGAGATGTTTATGAAGGCAGCATCGTTCTATGCTCAGGGAGCCCCTCTGTCAGTGCCTAATCGTGAGATGATGCAGAAGGGTGATACGGTGCGCATAATTGACGGACCGTTCAAGGGCGTTGAGGGAATACTGACGAGTCATCAGGGCAAAGATGGAGGCAAGGTGATAGTAAGCATCAGCAACCTCATCTCTATTTCGACCATAGACATAGCTCCTGAAAATATTCAGGTGATAAAATTTGCTCACGGCAATAAGCACATATATAAGGAGATGGACTCCTTCACGGTGAGGCTGAATAAGGCTATACTGAAACATGAAGCTGGCGAAGAACTGCCTGGTGAGGAGAAGGAGGCTATAGAAACCTTCATAAGACGATTCAGCGGAGTGCAGACTGACACCATAAATACAGAGGCTAAACTCAATATGCTGATTATGCAGGGCTACCTTATGCTACAGATGAACAAGGAAGCAAAAAAGTATCGCCTCAAACTGCGTGACGAAATCCTGCCCAAGGTGAAGTCTGAGAAGATGAAAGAGAAAATAAAGAAGGTGATTGCGTGGTAGAGAAGTAAAGAAGTCAGAGTCCGTTGACAGTGGCTGAAACAGAACCGTCAGCAAACATGACAGTGATATCGTCACCATCGTTGAGGCTCGTAGCATCCCTTACCACCTTGCCATTGTGAAGGGTCATGGAATAGCCACGTTTGAGTATGTTTATTGGGTCGAGCAAATTAGCACGATGCTCCAATAATTCCAATCTATTACGTTCTATAATTATCTGACGCTCAGATAGATTTTGTAATTGAAGAAAATAATTCTTTAATTTGTTTTCTTCTGATATTTTCCTTAGACTAAAGACATTCTTAGCCGACTGCTCCAACTGTTGCAGACGGAGTTTTTCAGTTTCCAATCGCTGTTGGACAGCAAGAGTCATACGTTGGGTGCAGGTGTCGATGCGTTCGGCAGTCTGTGCCAGATTGGCTATCAGGAATTCAGCAACAGCCGTTGGAGTCTTCACACTCACACAAGCCACTATGTCGAGAATGCTCTTATCGCGTTCATGACCTATGCCCGTAATGATGGGCAGTGGGAAGTTGGCAACATTCTCAGCCAGGGCGAGGGTATCAAACCCAGAAAGGTCGGTGGTGCTTCCTCCGCCACGGATGATGACTACACAATCGAAGGGGGCTGAGGTGTCGGATTCAGGGGCTGAGGAGTGGATTTTGTTCAAAGCCTGAATGATAGAACTCTCCACCTGTTCACCCTGCATAGTAGCAGGAAATAGCTGGGTCTGGAACTGAAAACCATAGGGGTTGTCAGCCAGCTGGTTGCAGAAGTCGCCATAGCCTGCGGCTGTCTCGGAGGAGATGATGGCAATGTGCTGACA
>JAEEGH010023754.1_pt1 | contig 12437 bp, 8 predicted proteins | sample 9134181 | NCBI WGS metagenome assembly JAEEGH01 (sample SAMN16246544, study PRJNA631951) | gut metagenome | biome: gut microbiome; feature: rumen; material: DP-attached | host: Bos | place: Iran: Karaj | collected 2018-10
GGAAATGGCTAAGCCATTGTAGCCTAGGGGGAGACTTCCCCCTTATATTTTTCAATTTTCAACTTTCAGTTTTCCGTTTTTTCTGCCGATAATAGACACAGTATGAACATCTTAATTGCTGTTGTCATTATTCTTGCTTTTGGCGCGCTTGTCGTTTCTTTTTCCACCCGAAAAAAGACGGGGAAGGGAGGACGAAAGAAGAGTCGTGCCCAGATTATAAAAGATTCTACTCGAAAACTTGCTCAGGACCCGCATAATGCCGATGCCCTTATGGCTCTTGGAGATTTGTATTACAACGAAAGGGCTTGGGAAAAGGCATACCCGATTTATGAGACCCAGATGAGCATTGCACCGGCTCACAAGGAAATCGATGTTTTCAAGGCATCTTTGAGGCAGGGAATTTGCGCCGTTAAGCTTGATAAATTCCCGGAGGCTTTCAGAGGCCTTAGTGCGGCAGCTCAGATTAACCCGAACGATTTTGAAGTCAATTATTACCTTGGAACAGCATTCTACAAAAACAATGAATTTGAAAAAGCCGTTCCTCGTTTTAAGAAAGTCGTGATTTTAAAGCCTGAGGCACCGGGAATCAACTCTCCGCTCGGTCTTTCTCTCTACAAGGCAAAGCATTACAAAGAATCCCTTCCGTATCTCAAAAAGGCTCTGGACGAAAATCCTGAGAACAAAGAGGCACTTTTCTCAATGGCAGACGGCATGAACGAAAGCGGTTATGGCGAGAAAGCTATAAAGGTCTTCATGCACTTGCGTCCGGATCCAGAATTCGGTGCGAGGGCTTGTCTTGCGGCCGGAATGTTCCATCTTAAGAACGGTGAGGCTGACAAAGCCATTCAGGATTTTGAAATCGGCCTCAAACATCAGAATGCAACCCCAGAAGTTGGAATAGAAACCCGTTACCGACTTGCGAACGCTCATTTTGCGATGAAGTCAATCGGCAAGGGAATCGGTTATTTGCATGAAATCATGGCGGTAAATCCTCAGTACAAGGATGTTCCTCAGCTTATAACCCGCTATTCTGAGCTTAACCAGAACAAGAACCTTCAGACATATTTGATGGCAAGTTCGAGCGATTTCGTTTCATTGTGCCGTCGCATCGTCATGAAGTATTATCCTCGCGCGGCTTCAAAAATCGTTGACATTTCTGTTACGCCGGAGAATGTCGAAATCATCCTGAGCGTTGAGTTTGTCCGCTCGGAAGAGACTCATATTTTCCGCTTCTACAGAACGACTGGTGCCGTTGCAGATTTGTATGTTCGTGAATTCCATAGCCGGGTTTCTGAGGCAAAGGCTGACAAGGGCGTTTGTATTACAGCCGGCTTGTTCAGCGAAGAGGGCCGTAAATACGCAGAAGGCCGCCCTATCGATTTGGTTGATAAGAACGGCCTCATTAAGATTCTTAAAAATATTGATGCTTAGGATGAGCCCTTTTTAGGGCTTCATCTTTTACTTCATTTTTTCAATGCGGGCGTGCTGCTCGTCAAAAATCTCCATTACATGGTCAATCATCTTCTGTTTTGGATCCGGATCGTCGGCCGGGAGTGTTGCCATGTAATCTTTTCGGAACGATTTGCACTCGATGACCGGGCTGGCTCCGAAAATCTGAACGGCAGGCTCAACCAAGTCAGCGAGCATGTCATCTGGATTGTTCATGTCGATTGTGAGCGCGCTTCCGTTAATCGTAACCAGAATCATTACATCGAACATGCGGAGATATGAGTCAATCTCACGCAAGCCTCGTTTTGTCTCCGGATGGCCAGGGCGGTAGCGTGTTCCACTTGGGAATACGAGAATTACCTCGCCATCCCTCTTGCATTTATCCATTGCGCGCATTGCCGCAAGGTTGATTGTGCGTGCACGCTTTTCTTCTTCAATCTTTTCCTGCTCGCTCTGGGCGTTTTCCTCGGCCTTTGTGAGTGAGCGTGTCGGGTAAATTACGACTCGTGTAAAACTTTCTGCAAAAGCACGGACAAGCGGGTTTGCTTCATTGAGCTTCATTCCGGCGATTGCGACGATTCGTTTTGAAAGGTCTTTGCCTTCTTCGCCAAGGTCATGCTCCAAAAGATAGCAGAGAGCCGGCAAGTCAGTGTTTGAATAGTGCTCCATGAGAATGAGGCCGTGTTTTCCTGATTTTACTGCGTCAAGAAAAGCCTTGAAGTTTTCTTTTCCCTCTAGGCGGCTTCCTTCGGCCATGTTGTCGGCCACAAGCTTATCCATGAATTTTCGGGTCTGTGGATTTTCTTTTTGATAAACATTCGTCTCGTCGATTTTTGCCGCTGCGACAGAAAGGTTTGCCAGCGACTTGAACATATCAGCGTATTTTTCGCGGATTGAAGGTGCCATAGTATCCCCTGTTTTTTTATTTTCCCCACATTGTAAGTCGTAGAAAGAATTTTAGCAAGTTGTTAGAAAATGAAAAAATCTGAAAAAAAAATCTGAAAAAAAACTGAAATCAGTGTATAATTATTGATATAGTTGACAGATAAAATTTTACAGGAGATTTTGATGCTCGAAGAATTGCTGAATTCGTATTTAAATATGCAGGATCAGTCACAGTTGTTTAAGAGCTATATTTCAATCATATTACTCATTCTGCTCTGCATTGTGGTAACGCTTGCTTTTTCTATCTATCTTTGGCGCGCGAAAGAAGAAAAGGACGGGCGGGTTTTCACTGTGACAAGCAATGGTCTTGGAGAGCAAAGTGAAAAAATCCAGACGATTCTTAAAGAGCTCAAGGCAAGCAAAAAGGAAATAAATTCAGCCCTTCTTCTTATCGAGGAAATAATGATTCGCATGCAGGGGCACATGGAACAGGCCGTTACCGTGCGAGTAAAAAGGTTCCTTGGAGACATTAAAATCGAGCTTTCGTCTCAGGGTGAAGCTTACAATTCTTTCCTCGAGGATGAAACATGGAACGGTCAGAGTGAAGACTATCTGCGCGGAATGATTCTTTACGCGAACCGTTCAAAACTTTCGTATTCTCGAAGGAACAACAAAAATTTTGTGACCATACTTGTTCATTCGGTAGGCAGCCACGCCATGTTCTACACCATGATTGCCATGCTGGTTGGAATTGGTTTCGGCTTTACATTGAAGATTATGCCTGAGGAAGCCGCCGTTTTTATCACAGAGGGCGTTCTTTCTACCATTCAAACCTTGTTCATGAATTCCCTTTCACTGTTGCTGGCTCCTGTCCTCTTCTTCTCTCTGGTTACCGGCTTTTCAAGTCTTTCAAACGGGCATGATTTTGGGCGAATAAGCGGAAAAATCGTCGGATGCTTCATTGCCAGCACCTTTCTTGCGATTCTAGTTTCTTATCCTTTGGGATTTGCTTTTTTTGACAATACGGTTTCCAAACTTCCTGTATTGCTTGAACCGCTCAATCAGAATCTGGCGAAATACGAGGAATTCTCTGTCGGTGATTTAATTCTGGGAATTATTCCAAGGAATGTGGTGACACCGATTTTTGAAGGAAACATGCTCCAGATTATTTTCGTTGCCGCCTTTGCCGGTATTTCCATGATGGCGCTCGGTGATAAAGTCAGTACAATCAAGCGTGTTTTCACCGAGGCAAATGAGCTTTTCCTCAAGATGATGGGTATCGTCATTTCCTGCATGCCTTACGTTGCCTTTTCATCAATGGGAATGCTTGTTTATTCAAGCAAAGCTTCTTCCCTGATCATGCTGATTATCTATCTGCTTGCTTATATAGCCGGCTGTCTGGTTCTTTTCCTTCTCTATTCGATTTTCATGCTTTTTGGCTCAAGGCTCTCTCCGATTCCTTACATGAGAAAGGCGGCTACATATTTGATTACACCTTTAATGTTTGCCAGCAGCAACGCCCGTATCCCAATGACGATAAATTTCTGCCAGAAGAAACTGGGAATATCAAGCAAAATCACTTCGTTTGCAATTCCGCTGGGCGCTACAATCAACATGAACGGTTCTGGAGTTTACTCAATTCTTACCGTAATTTTCCTTTCAAAAATCACAGGAATTTCCCTTGATACGGCAATGTATTTGAAAATCGGAATGATGGCTCTGATTGTTTCAGTTGGTACGGCAGGAATTCCAAATTCCGGCTTGCTTCCTATGGCCATGATTTTGACGGTGGCGGGCATTCCTGTTTCTTCCCTCGGTTACATTCTTGGTATCTGGAATTTTATTGACCGATTAGGCACTGCCGCAAATGTAAACGGTGATATTGCCACTTCGCTCATAGTTGCAAAAAGCGAAGGAGAGTTCGATGAAAAAGTCTACTTCGATATTAAATACGAAAATGCAGCAAAATAGGAGGCTTGTATGAAAAAGAATCTTTTACCAGTTGTTTTATTTGCATGTACGGCCATTTCTGTAATGTCATGTGCCAGCACCGGGAAAACAGCTTCAAAAGCGAAAGGAGAAATTATGAAAAATTCTGTCACAAAAGAGGGGCAGACGCTTAACATGGAAACTCTGGGAAATGCCCGGGAACTTGGTGGATATGTAAATCAGGACGGAAAGAAGGTCAAGCGGGGAGTGTTGCTTCGCTCGGCAAAACCTGCAGGAGCCAGCACAAACGACCTTGAACGCCTCAAAAATGAATATCACTTGAAGACAATCATTGATTTCCGCATGGGTTTTGAAAGGGATACTGCGCCAAATCCTCAAATTGAAGGCGTTAACGATATCTGGTGCCCGATTATCGACGAAGACTTGATTTCCGCAAACATAAACATGCCGACTAGCGCCGCAAAATCAATGAACACGCTGGAGAGGCTTAAAATTGCAATAGAGCGCGGATTCATATCGGAGAAAATGTACGTAGGATTTTTGTCGATGAATCAGGGTAAAAAAGGATATACAGAGTACTTCCGCCAGCTTCTTGCCTTGCCGGAAGGAAATTCACTCTTGTTCCATTGTTCCCAGGGAAAGGACCGCACGGGTCTTGGCGCAATGCTCATTCTTTCCGCACTTGATGTGGACGAAGAAACAATCATGCAGGATTATCTGCTGACCAATGTCTTTAACGCGGAATTAATTAACAAAGAAAGACAGATGCTCGCCCAGTACAACCTTTCGGATTCGGAAATTGAAAACTATCTTTCTGCAATGGATCAGGTCAACCCAGCCTACATGCAGAATGCCATTGATTACTTAAAAAAGAACTACGGCTCGGTAAAAGGCTATATCACTAAGGAACTTGGACTTACTGAAAAAGACTTTGCCAGCCTGAAAAATAAATTTTTGGAATAAGGAAAATGAATTACAAGATTGAAAATGATGAAATTCGAATCTGCCTGGCGGGTAGAATCGATACAAGCAATGTAGCTGAAGTCGAAAAAGAAATTACAGATATTCTTTCGGCAAATGAAAAATTGACTCCAGCCTTTGACGCAGGTGAACTGGCCTATATTTCAAGTGCCGGTTTAAGGATTTTGATGAAGGTTGCAAAGACTGCCGGTAAAAAAATCAAAATCTCAAATGTGTCAAAGGAAGTCTACGACATTTTAGAGACAACCGGATTTACAAACATTCTGGATGTTCAAAAAGCCCTTCGCCAGGTCTCTATTGAAGGATGCGAGCTGATTGGTTCAGGCGGCTACGGAAAGGTCTACCGCCTTGATCCAGAGACAATCGTAAAGGTTTATACGGCAGGTCTTTCTCTCGAAGCGATTCAGCAGGAACGGGATACGGCGCAAAAAGCTTTCCTTCTCGGTGTTCCAACGGCAATCTCTTACGATGTTGTCAAATGCAATGAAGGTTACGGCGTTGTATTCGAACTGCTTAACGCAAAAACAACGGCCCAGATCATGGATGCTGACCGGGAGCGAATTCCTGAAATCGGAACGAAATGCGCGAATCTTCTAAAGAGCCTTCACGAAATCAAAATTGAAGACGATTCATTCCCTGACCGAAAAAAAGAGCTCTTGGACATGGTAGACAAGATTCAGCCTATTCTGGAGCCTTCCGAGGCGGATGAGATCCGTGCTTTCATAAATAAGATTCCTGAGTCAAGAAGCTTCCTCCACGGAGACTTTAACTCAAAGAACATCATGGTGAACGGCGACGAATTCCTCTTGATTGATATTGGTGATGCCGCTTTCGGTCACCCGGTCTTTGATGTAACCGGATTGCTGCTTGCCTACCTCTATCTGCCAAAATCCCAGATGATGTCTGAAGAAGAACGCTATCGTCTCATGGGCTTCCATCTTGAAGATGCCCCAATTCTGCTGAATAAAATGCTTGCGACTTACTTTAACCTGGACGAAAACGACAAGGAAAGCATCGGAAAGAAAATTCAGATGATGATGCCGTATGCAAACCTTTTGGTGTGCGGCCACAGTACAAGGCGATGCGGATACAATCTGGAGCACATGAAGAATGTTACGCTGAAACTCATAAAATCAAAACTCTTGCCGTCAATCCGTGAAGCAATGCCATTGGAATGGTACTAAATTTTAGGAGATATTTTCATGAATTCAAGAATTGAAAACGATAAATTGATTCTGGAACTGACAGGCAGAATCGACACAAGCAATGCAAATCAGGTTGATGCTGAGATTGCAGGCATAATTTCTGCAAATCCGGGCCTGGTGCCGCTTTTTGATGCCGAGAAGCTCGAATACATTTCCAGCATCGGCCTTCGGATTCTGCTCAAAGTCGCAAAAGGCAGCGGTCAAAAGCTTCAGATTCTAAATGTCTCAAAAGATGTTTATGATATTTTTGAAACGACCGGTTTTACCAATATTCTTGAAGTTCAAAAAGCCCTACGCCAGATTTCCGTTGAAGGCTGTCCTCTTTTGGGAAAGGGCGGAAACGGAAGCGTCTATCGCCTTGATGACGACAAAATCGTAAAAGTCTACAAGCCGTGGATGACCCGCCAGACAATCGACCAGGAGCGGGCATTTGCAAGAAACGCTTTCATGAACGGGGTTCCTTCTGTCATCGCCTATGATTTGGTTCGCTGCGGCGACTGTTACGGAGTTGTTTTTGAACTGATAAAGTCAAAGACACTTGGTCAGACAATCAAGGAAAATCCATCTGAAATCGAAGAATACACCGACAAATATGTTGCACTGGCAAAGCAGCTTCACAGCGTTCATGTCGCGCCGGGAACTTTCACCGACTTAAAGACCGTTTTGCACCAGCGAGTCCCAAAAATAGCGCAGTGGACGAGCCAGGAAGAGCGAGACCTGCTTGAAAGCCTCATCGACTGCATTCCTGACACCGACACCATCATTCACAATGACTTGCATCCCGGCAATATCATGATTCAGGACGGTGAGCTTCTTTTGATTGACATGCCGGAAATGTGCAACGGTCCAACCGCCTACGATCTGGTCGGAATCTATCGTGACATGATTGTAGCCCCAAGCGGAAACTCAGCACATCATATCGAAGCAAGCATAGGCCTTCCAGCTGAGGAAATACTAAAAGTCGGAAAAATGTTCTTCGCAAAATACACGGGAATAAGCAATCCAGAGGAAATGGAAGCCTATTTCAAAAAACTCGGGCTTCTCTTCGCATTTAATGTGAGTCTCGTCATTGGAACAGAAGCAGAAAACGCAACGAAATTGGCTCCAATGCTGATGGATAAGCTGCTTCGCGGCGTTGTAATTCCGAATGAGCAGGCTGTACGCCATTTACTGTCGAACTTGAATTCTTTCTAAGACTGCGATAATATAAAACCCATATTTGGGGGCGTAGCTCATCTGGTAGAGCATTTGGTTCGCAATCAAAGGGTGGTCGGTTCGAGTCCGATCGTCTCCAAAAAAAATCCTGTTCACTTCACGAGCGAGCAGGATTTTTTGTTTTAAATTGTGTTTCTTGCGTTAAAGCTTCAGCAGGCAATTATGTTCCAAATCAATGATTCGCTGATTTCGGCTTCCCCGGAAATTGAGCGTTAAGTCGCGCTCTTTCTCGATGAAAGGTCCGTCAATCAGGATATTTATGCATGCGAGCATTCGGTTCGTGTAAGGCGTATGCTTTCGACCGTCCTGAGGAAGCAAATCCTTGTCGTAAAGGTAGCCTGTGTAGCACCAGATATTCTTATTCGGGAATTCTTTTTTTACGCGCTCAAGGAACGGTGCAAGAACTTCCTGATTTTCTTCTTCAAATGGCTCTCCACCGAGAACTGTGAGTCCGGCAATATGAGCTGGCTTTAACGCCTCGATGATTTCATCTTCAGTTTCTTTTGTGAAAGGCTTACCAAAGTTAAAATCCCATGTAATCTGATTGTGGCAGCCTTTGCAGTGATTTCTGCAGCCTGAGACAAAAAGTGAAACCCTTACTCCGAGGCCGTCAGCGATATCGATTTTTTTAATTATTCCGTAATGCATGGTAAAAAAAATGCCGTGCCGCACTTCGCTTTTGCTTAGTGACCGCACGGCAATCTCCTGTTTTATGTTCTACAAGTGCAAGACTCGTTCTTTGATTTCCTGAGTGCGGCCCTGATTCCAGTACTGAGTTCCGATGTAACCGCATGTTCGGCGGGCTACATTCATTGTTGCCTGGTCTTTGTTTCCGCAGTTCGGGCACTGCCAGATGAGCTTGTTGTCGCTGTCGGTTATGATCTGGATTTCACCTGTGTAACCGCATTTCTGGCAGCAGTCAGATTTTGTATTGAGCTCGGCGTACATGATGTTCTCGTAGATGTGCTTGAGAAGTGTCATTACAGCCGGAATGTTGTTCTCCATGTTTGGAACCTCAACATAGCTTACGGCACCGCCCGGAGAAAGCTCCTGGAACTGGCTTTCGAATGTAAGTTTTGTGAAGGCATCCATTGGCTCTGTAACATGAACATGATAGCTGTTCGTGATGTAGTTCTTGTCTGTTACGCCCGGAATCTCGCCAAATCGTTTTTTGAGGCATTTAGCGAACTTGTATGTCGTTGACTCAAGCGGTGTTCCGTAGAGTGAGAATGCGATGTTTGACGCAGCCTTCCACTCGGCACATTTTGCGTTGAGGTGCTTCATAATCTCGATTGCGAATGGTGTTGCATCCGGGTCTGTGTGTGGTTTGCCTGTCATGTAGCGAACGCACTCGCAAAGACCTGCGTATCCGAGGGAAATTGTTGAATATCCTCCGAAAAGAAGCTTGTCGATTTTCTCACCTTTTTCGAGACGAGCAAGGGCACCGTTCTGCCAGAGGATTGGAGCTACATCGCTTGGAGTGCCCAAGAGACGCTGGTGTCGGCGCATGAGGGCCTTGTGACAAAGCTCAAGTCGCTCGTCGAAGATTTCCCAGAATGTCTTGTAGTCGCCGCCAGAAGAACATGCCACATCGACAAGGTTGATAGTGACGACTCCCTGATTGAAGCGGCCGTAGTATTTTGGTTTTCCGTTTGAGTCGAGGTATGTTGTGAGGAATGAGCGGCATCCCATGCAAGGGTAGCAGTTTCCGTTTCCGTTGTCGTCAACCTTGAGCTCAAGCATCTTCTTTTCAGAGATATAGTCTGGAACCAGGCGGCGTGCTGTACATTTTGCGGCCAACTCTGTGAGAGCGTAATATTTTGAGCCCGGCTCGATGTTATCCGGCTCGAGAACATAGATGAGCTTAGGGAAGGCTGGTGTAACCCAGAATCCCTTTTCGTTCTTGACGCCCTGATAGCGCTGTTTGAGCATTTCCTCGATGATCATTGCGAGGTCGGCCTTTTCCTGCTCGTTCTTTGCTTCGTTGAGGTACATGAAGACTGTGATGAACGGAGACTGACCGTTTGTAGTCATGAGTGTGACAACCTGATACTGAATTGTCTGAACACCGCGTGTGATTTCGTCTTTTACGCGCATCTCAACGATTTTGTTGAACTGGTCATCGCTGAATTTTACGCCTGTCTGCTCTTCGATTCGTGCTGTCTCGCGCTGAATCTTTTTGCGGCTTACATCTACGAACGGAGCGAGGTGAGCCAAAGAGATTGACTGACCGCCGTACTGACATGAAGCAACCTGAGCGATAATCTGAGTTGCGATGTTACAAGCTGTTGAGAATGAGTGTGGTGTGTCGATCCTTGTGCCTGAGATTACTGTTCCGTTCTGGAGCATATCCTCAAGGTTTACAAGGTCGCAGTTGTGCATGTGCTGTGCGAAATAGTCAGCATCATGGAAGTGGATGAGGCCTTCGTCGTGAGCCTTTACGATGTCCTCGTCGAGAAGGAATCGTTTTGTGATGTCTTTTGAAACTTCGCCGGCCATGTAGTCACGCTGAACAGAGACTACAGTTGAATTCTTGTTTGAGTTCTCCTGTTTGACTTCCTCGTTGTTGCATTCGAGAAGTGAGAGAATCTGTGAGTCGGTTGAATTTGCACGGCGCATGAGCTGGTGCTGGTAGCGGTATGTAATGTATTTTTTGGCGATGTCGAATGCACCTGCCTTCATGATGGCCTTTTCGACCAAATCCTGAATGGCTTCTACATTCATCTCGTGGTTTTCTGCAGCGCACTGTTTTTCGATTTTCTGAGCGATGCTCTCAATGGTGCTGCTTGCCAACTGCTCTGACGGTGGAACTTCATTGTTCGCTTTTGAGATAGCCGTAATGATCTTTTTGAGATCAAAAATGACTTCTTCACCGTTGCGCTTAATAATTTTCATACCGATTCCCCTCCAGACAATACGAGATTAAATTTCAATTTTAAAAAAAATGCTTGACAAAATTGAGATTTTGTGTAGTGTCTGATACCGTAATTATCGGCCGAAATAACACTACCTATAGCGTTTTTTTTATTAACTTTCAAAATGATAGATACACAAGCATTTTATGTCAATCCATTTTTGAAAGAAAGTCTGTAAAATCAAAAAGATGTCAGTTTTGTCTAATCAAGGGGAAAATATGAAAATAGCGAAATTTTTCGCGAAAAAAAATCCCTGATACGGTTAAAAGTATCAGGGATAAGAATTTAGCCTTTATGCAAAAATCTCTGTTTTTTTAAGCCATTCCGCAACCGCTGTCGCTTCCTTGTCGAGCGGGCGATCGTCCTCAACAAAGGCGCTCATCTTCCGCACTTCCTCATGAACGCGCTGCGCAAATGGCGAGAAATCTTCCTTTCCGGCAAGGTCAACCGCCTGCATTGCCGCAAGAAGATGTGTCGCAAACTGAAGGAAAACAAGCTCAATCTGCTCGGCGAATTTTCGCGCTGAAATCGTTCCCATCGAAACCTTGTCCTGATTGAGCGCTTCCGTCGGAGCTGAAGTGAGCGAAACCGGGAAACAGTAAGTCGCAACTTCACCACGGATTGCAGAAATCGTAATCTGAGCCGCCTTGAAGCCGAGCCTGAGTCCTGCGCGCGGATGGTCAGCCGGTGTGTATGGAATCAGGTTTTCAGTAAGTCCGTTGAATTTTCCGTCGATGATGATTTCCGCCTGCTTGTCGCTCAAGTCGGCGATGTTCGCAAGGGCAGTCCTCATGTAGTCACAGGCAGCGCAGATGTGTCCGCCGTAGAAATTTCCCGTATTGTAGATTCTGTTCACATCAATATCGACGAGAGGATTGTCGTTTGCGCTGTTCAATTCTTCTGTAATCAAATCCCTGGCGAATCTCAAAGTGTCCCTGTAAACGCCGTTAATCTGCGGTGCGCATCGGATTGAGTATCTGTCCTGAATCTTGTTGTGCTGGGCGACGAAACCTTTTCCGTCCATTTTCTCGATTTCTTTTTCAAGGAACTCTTCGTATTTCCAGATTCGTTTTGACTGATAGACGATATTGTGAACATAAACGGCAGATTCCATCTGGCCACGATGATTTTTAAGCTGGCTGACCTTTGTGATGAACGGTGTGTCCTTTCCTCTGGTGATTTCGGAAGTGACAGCGGTAAGGAAGTCAGAGATTTTCGCAAGACGCTCGGCCTTTTTCCATGCAAGACAGGCAACGGCCGTCATAACGGAAGTGCCGTTCATCAGAGCAAGGCCTTCTTTTGCCTCGATTGGGAGCGGCTCAAGCCCTTCTGCCTTCAATGCTTCGGCGGCAGGACAAATCTTTCCCTTGTAGTAAACATCCCGCTGACCCATAATTACGGCCGCAAGATATGAAAGAGGCGTAAGGTCTCCTGAAGCACCGACGGAACCAAGCTGCGGAATTACAGGAACGATGTCGTGGTTCAAGAGATTCACCATCATTTTTGCAAGAACAGGCCTGATTGCAGAATGACCGCCCTTAACATTTCCGTTCAAGCGAGCAAGAATTACGGCACGCCCGGTCTCATGGTCGAATTTCGGGCCAAGACCGATTCCGTGATAGGCGCAAATCGTACGCTGAAGTTCGCCAGCCTTTTCTACAGAAATCTGATTATGGCAGGAATCGCCAAAGTCAGTTGTAACACCATAAGTCGGGACTCCAGTGGCAATATAGTCTTCAAGAAATTTCCGTGATTTTTCGAGGGTTTCCCAGAATTTCGGGTCGGCAGGAAGTGCGACTTCTTCATTTTTGTAAGCAACATCACACACATCTTCTAT
>JAEEGH010023755.1_pt1 | contig 12437 bp, 11 predicted proteins | sample 9134181 | NCBI WGS metagenome assembly JAEEGH01 (sample SAMN16246544, study PRJNA631951) | gut metagenome | biome: gut microbiome; feature: rumen; material: DP-attached | host: Bos | place: Iran: Karaj | collected 2018-10
TGTAGATGCCTCTTGCTTCCGGACAGGCTTTGAGCTTGTAGTAATGGGGGACCATTTCCGACTGCCATCTTGCTTCGTATTGAGCTTCCGGGATGTAGTCCGAAGGAACATCTGCCGTAGCAAGTGTCAGACCGTCGGCAGTCACGAAGCTTTTTGTCACAAAGGCCTGATTGTTCGGAATCGTCAGTCTGATGCCGCAGTTTGGACAGACTGTTTCGCTTACGCCTTCTTCCACCTGCAGTGATGCGTTGCATTGAGGACAGGTATAAGTTTTGCTTGCCATCTGTTTCTCCTTATTTCAGCAGGATGCAGGCCAGTATCTCGACTGTCTCATCGCTTCTGTTGACGATGCCGTGGGAATGGCCGTCTTCACAGAGCGTGGAGTCGCCTTCATAGAGCTGTATCTCTTCATCATCGTCATAATAGACAGGATTGCCTTTGATGATGTAGAAGTATTCCTGTTCATTGTCATGCTGATGCATGCCGACGCCGCAGCCCGGTTCCAGGGTCAGTCTTGACAGCATTCTGGATCTGCCGAGCAGCTCGTCTTTTTCAAAGAGGTTGTCGATAAGGACCTGCCCGTCACCGCCGCGCATGTGTTCTCTTATCTCGTTTCTGTATTCGTTTTTTCTTCTGATCATTTCTGTTGCCTCCATGTACATTATACCCCGTGATATAATCATGTTGAACAGGGGTCAATATGATAATCAGTGAGAAAGTAAACGTATTATACGGAAAAGATGTTGTAAAGGATAACCGTGATCTGATCAGATCACTGGGGGATCGTTTTCTGATCGTCTGCGGAAAAAGCAGTGCAAAACTTTCTGGTGCGCTGGATGATTTTCTCTCGGCGATCGAGGGCAAAGAGTATCTGATCTATGATCGGATCAGCGAGAATCCGAAAGTCAGTTCTGTGCTGGAAGCAGGATCGATGCTGGAGGATGTCGACTGTGTCGTCGGCATCGGCGGAGGATCGGCTCTGGATGCAGCCAAGGTCGTTGCCTGCCTGAAATACAATGATGCGAAGACCGAAGAAGAGCTCTATCAGCAGAAATGGGAGAACAAGGCTCTGCCTCTGATCCTGATCGGGACCACGGCCGGAACAGGAAGTGAAATTACAAAGGTCTCTGTTTTGAGCAAGAACAGCGGCAGAAAAAGCAGCATTCATAACGAGCGTTTCTACGCGACATATGCTTTCTGCGATCCGGAATATACTTACTCCATGCCTTTGAAGGTGGCTGTTTCAACAGCTGTTGATGCTCTGACGCATTGCAACGAAAGCTACTTCTCCAACAAGGCCACTGATGTTTCCAGGAATGATGCACTGGAAGGGATCAGATATCTGCTTCCGGGACTGAAATCATATAACGGATCTTTCGATGAACAGTACAGAGATGACATCTATCTGGGTTCTCTCTACGGCGGTCTGGCGATCGATGTGACCGGAACGACCTTTGCCCATAATGTCGGCTACTATCTGACGGAGAATTATCATCTGCCGCACGGCTTTGCCTGTGCGGTGTTCCAGGAGGACCTGATCGATTTTGAAACGGAGAACTATCCTGAATACGCAAAAAGATTCTTTGAACAGATCGGCATGGATCAGAAGGAATATAAGGGCCTGATCAATTCGTTGTTGCCGGAATACGATATTGTCATCGAAGAAGACACGCTCAAAGAGATCCTGCCAAGATGGGAAGATAACGGCAGTGTGAAAAACACGTATGGAAAGATGACGGTCAACGATATCGAAAGCATACTTCGAAAGAAGTTCGTTCGATAGACTTTGTTCTATAATAAAGAAAAAAGGGTGAAAACAATGTGGAATGATTTTGATACCAAGGATTACAGCGGTATGATCGCCGAAACGGTCAGCATCACCGATCACAACGACGAGGACATGCGTGTCTATTATTCCCGTCCGTTAAATGAAACAGATGTTCCCGGGATCCTTCTGATCCCGCACATGCCTGGCTGGGACGAGTTCTGCCGGGAAGCGGCCAGAAGGTTCACTGAGCATCATTTTGCGGTGATCGTTCCCGATATTTACCGCAAGTTCGGAACCGGAAAACCGACCGAAGTCTCAAAGAGGATGATGGAGGCCGGCGGTGTTTCCGATGAATCGGTCATGAACGACTGCGAATCATGTATCGATTTCCTGAGACAGCAGCCTGAAAGCAACGGCAAGGTCGGAGTCATCGGCATGTGTTCGGGCGGAAGGCATACCTTCTTAGCAGCCTGTACGCTGAGCGATATCGATGCGGCAGTCGACTGCTGGGGCGGCGGTGTGATCATGAAGGATGAGGAACTCTCTGTTTCCCGTCCTGTCTCACCGATCAAGTATGTCGAAAGTCTCAATTGTCCTTTATTGGGCATCTTCGGCAATGACGACCGGAAGCCGGATCGGCAGGAGGTCGATCAGACAGAGGAGATCCTGAAAGCCTACAACAAGAATTATGAATTCCATCGCTATGACGATGCCGGGCACGGAATATGGTATTACGACAAACCGATGTACCGGCAGCAGCAGGCCATGGATTCCTGGAATATCGTACTGGATTTCTTTGAAAAGCATCTGAAATGAACAGGCCTTTTGCACTGATGGTAAAAGCTGCCGGTTCTTTGTGCAACATGAACTGCCGCTACTGTTATTATCTGAACAATGAAAGCAGCAGGAAGCAGTTCATGTCGGAAGAATCACTTGAAAAACTGATCCGCAATTACTTTGATAGTTACAACGGACCGGTTTTTTCAATTGTCTGGCACGGAGGAGAACCGACATTAAGAGGTCTTGATTTTTATAAGAAGGCAGTGGAACTTGAGAAACAGTATCTGCCCAAAGGCTGTCAGTGCTGGAACAATCTGCAAAGCAACGGCCTGGAGCTGAACGAGGAGTGGTGCCTCTTTCTGAAAGAGAATCACTTTGATGTCGGTATCAGCATCGACGGGACGAAGCTGATCCATGATACTTACAGAAAGGATCAGGCCGGGAACGATACCTATGAGCGGATCTGTGAGAACATCAGGATGCTGAAAAGATACGGGATCAGAGCGGATCTTCTGTGTACCGTCGACAGTGAAACGGTGAAGAATGCTTATCAGGTCTATCAGAGTTTACGGCAGCTTGATAGCGGATGGATCCAGTTTATTCCCATCGTCAACAAGGATGAAGACGATGTACTGAAGAAAGAATCCGTAAACGGAAAACAGTACGGAGGTTTCCTGTGCACGGTCTTTCATCAGTGGCTGTATCAGGATCTTGGAAAATGCAACATCCAGCTGTTTGCGGAGATGCTGAACTACTATAACGGAGGAAAGCAGAGCATCTGCTGGCTGCAGAAAGAGTGCGGCGATGTCCTGGTCGTCGAACAGGACGGCAGTGTCTATTCCTGCGATCACTTCGTGAATGAGAATCATCTTTTAGGCAATATCGGCAGAGATTGTTTAGCGGATCTTTGTGAGAGCGAAACACAGCGTGCCTTTGCGGCAAAGAAGATTCCAAACGATCCAAGATGTCAGGCCTGCCGCTATCTTGGTTTCTGCAACGGCGGCTGCATCAAAGACAGGAACAGGAACGGAGAAAACGTACTGTGCGAAGGTCTTTATCAGGTCTTTGAAGAAGCAGATGAGCCCCTGCACAGAACACTGGAACTGCTGAAACAGAATCTGAGTGCAGCGGAAGTGATGGAGATCCTGAAACAGGAAAGAAGAGAAAAGTGGAGGGATGTGAAGGGAAACGATCCCTGCCCCTGCGGAAGCGGAAGGAAATACAAACACTGCTGCGGCAGATAGTGATAAAAAGATGGAATATCAAATCAGAAAAATGAAACAGGAAGACTGCGAAGCAGTCGCTCATCTCATCACACTGGCCTGGAACGAAACATACAGGGGCATCGTTTCCGATGAGTTTCTGGATCAGCTGTATGAAAACGAAGCCAAAAGAGCTCAGAATTCTCTGAAATTTTTTGATGAGGATGATCATCAGTTCGGGCTGGAAAAAGGCGATGAGATCATCGGATATATGAATCTGGGTATCAGTGAAGATGAAGCGTCTGATAAGTGCGGTGAGATTCATGCGATCTATCTTCTGCGTGAGTATCAGAAACAGGGTCTGGGAAGAAAGATGATCGAAGCCGGTATGCAGGAATTGAGAGATATGGGTCTAAAAAGGATGCTGATCGGATGTCTGGATCATAATCCGGCAAATGATTTCTATCTTCATATCGGCGGGAAATACATCAGGCAGAGGATCTTTGAAAAACTGCAGCTGCCAGAGAATGTCTATTATTTTGATCTGTGAGAAAGCTCTTAAGAGCTTTTTTCATTTCATGATTCTGTTGCCTATGTGGTACAGAAGATGACAGAGAATAACCGGGACGATCTGATCTGTAAGCAATTATATGAAGAAAAGAGGACGGGAGCGAGAAAAAAGAGGAAAAAAATGAGATAATAAGGTTGACACAGGGATTGCTGTGCAATTGTTATTTATTGAATTGTGAGGAGTACAACAGAATGTCCGAAAAGAAAACAGAAAAGAAGACAAAGAGCAAAACAGTAAAAACAGAAGAAAAAGACGCCGTAAAAGAGACAAAGAAAACAACGGTCAAGAAGGTCACAAGAAAGGCGAAGGCTGAGGAGACAGTGGCTGAAGTGATGGTTGCAGCTGACGTCAAGGTTGCGGAAAAGGCAAAACCGGCAAAGAAGGCTGCTGCAAAGACCACTAAAGCCAAGACAGCGGCCGCAAAGAAAACGGAAGCTGCTGAGGAAGTCAAAGCGGCTGCCGAAGAGATCATTCAGGATCTGGGTCCCAGAAGAAGTGTCGCCTTCATCGGTTCCGAGTGTTATCCGTTTGTCAAGACCGGAGGTCTGGCCGATGTCATGTATGCTTTGCCCAAAGAACTGGTAAAACAGAACTGTGATGTCAAGGTCATTCTTCCGCGTTATAAATGCATCCCTTGGGTATACCAGGAGAAGATGGTCTACCGCGGTGAGTTCTATATGGATCTGTGTGCGGACGGACGTCAGTTCTATGTCGGCATCATGGAGTATGTATGGGACGGTGTCGTGTATGATTTCATCGACAACGAGGAATTCTTCTCAAGCGGCAATCCTTACACCAACATGGTGGATGATATTCCGAAGTTCTGTTATTTCGGCAAGGCGGCATTGTCTGCACTCTTATATCTTAACTGGATCCCTGATGTGATCCATTGCCACGACTGGCAGGCAGCACTGGTTCCGGTCTATCTGCATACGATGTTTGAGAATACCGGTCTGGCCAACTCCAAGACCATCATGACAATCCACAACCTGCGTTTCCAGGGCATCTATGACATCGGTACCGTCAGGTACTGGTCAGGTCTGCCTGATTATGTCTTCAACAAGGATGCACTGAAGCAGGGCTACAATGATGCGAATATGCTGAAGGGCGGTCTGGCTTATGCGAATATGATCACGACCGTTTCCAATACCTATGCCGGTGAGATCCAGTCTGAATTCTACGGGGAAGGTCTGGATGCGCATCTGCGTTATCATTCCGGCAAGCTCAGAGGCATCGTCAACGGCATCGACTGCGAGATCTGGAATCCGGAAACGGATGAGAGGATCTTCACCAATTACAACGTTGAAGATGTCATCGAAAAGAAGAAGGCCAACAAGAGAGCGCTTCAGGAAGAGCTGGGCCTGGAAGTCGATGACGGCAAGTTCGTCATCGGTCTGATCTCCAGACTGACCAACCAGAAGGGTCTTGATCTGCTCAACATCATCGTTCCGGATCTGATCGACGGCAATACGCAGCTGGTCGTCCTGGGAACAGGTGACAGCTACTATGAGGATTCCTTCAGATACTATGAAGGTGCCTATAAGGGTGAAGTCTGCTCCAACATCATGTACGATGAGGACAGGGCACACAGGATCTATGCGGCTTCCGATGTATTATTGGTACCGTCACTGTTTGAACCGTGCGGACTGACACAGCTGATCGCAATGCGTTACGGCACTGTTCCGATCGTCAGGGAGACAGGCGGTCTCAAGGATACGGTTGAGCCTTACAACATGTTTGAAGACAGCGGCAATGGCTTCACGTTCGACGGCTATGATGCATGGCTCTTGCTGGATGCGATCAACAGGGCAAAGACTTTGTTCTTTGAATACCGCGACAGCTTTGACAAGATGGTCATCCGCGATATGGGCAAGGATGTCTCCTGGGAGAATTCCGCAGCGCAATACCGTAATCTGTATCTGCAGCTCAAACCCGAATAAAACACTGAAATCAGAAATCCCGGCAATGAATGCCGGGATTTTTCTTATATAATAGATGAGTAAGCTTATGCATATGACAGAAACAGAAAACAGAGGAAAAAATCAGATATCAGTCAGGGATATCCTGTTTTTTGTCTGGCCGATCATGCTGGCGAACATCTTGCAGATCACGTTCAACTTTGCGGATACACTGGTCGTCGGCAACTATGTCAGCAATGAAGGTCTGGCTGCTGTCGGTGCCACTTCACCGATTACGATCTTTTTCAACTGGGGACTCAACGGTCTTTCTCTGGGTGCCAATGTCCTGATCTCCAGGATGATCGGTGCCAGGAATTCTGAGAAACTGCCCAGAGCTGTCTTTTCGGCGATCGCGATCGGTCTGTTTTTCGGAACGGGGATCGCCTTATTCGGATTCGTATTTTCCAAACAGATGCTGGAATTGTTTTCGGCACCTGAGGATATCCTCTTGCAGGCAGCATCCTATATGCGGGTATTCTTCCTGGCAAGCATCGCCATCGGTGTTTTTGATTTCGGTGCATCGGTTCTGAGGGCCGACGGGAACACCAGGATCCCGACACTGTATCTGGCGATCGCCGGTGCTTTGAACGTCATCCTCAATTATGTGTTTGTCGCTGTTTTTTGCATGGGTGTGATCGGAGCTGCCTGGGCGACTGTGATCTCGCAGTTTACCGGTGCGATTCTGATCATCGCGAGACTGTTAAGGGAAAAGGGAACGATCGCTCTTATCCCTGATCTTTCTCTTCTGGATAAGGATATGGTCGTGACGATGCTGAAGTACGGCATTCCTTCGGCACTGCAGAATCAGCTTTTCTCTTTCAGCAACATGATCATCCAGTCCAGCATCAATTCCTTCGGTTCTGATTTTGTTGCGGCCAATACGGCAGCCAATGCCATCGAAGAATATGTCTATGTCTTCGTGGATGCTTTCCCGCTGGCATCTTTGACTTTCGTATCAAGATTATACGGAGCCGGAGAGTATAAGCAGATCAAAGGGCTGACTTTCAAAACATTTCTGATCTGCGGGATCGGTGCATTTGCGATCGGTCTTGTGATTCTTCTGAATGGTGAATTCCTGCTGGGACTGCTGTCAGATGATCTTTCGATCATTGCCATGGGCATGATCCGTCTGCGCTGCGTCACTTTCTTCCTCTTCCTCAACGGCTTGTTGGATGTCATCGTTAACAGCAGCAGGGGAATGGGCATGGTAAATGCGCCGACGATCATCACTCTGATCGGTGTCTGCGGTTTCCGTCTGTTTTATATCTATACTTATTTTGCCGCTCATCACAGTCCGGAGGTTTTGTTCAGATGTTTCCCGTTCAGCTGGATCCTGACGATGTCTTTGCAGCTGATCCTGTGGATTTACCGTTACCGGCAGGTGTCTGAACTGCAGGGATGAAAAGGAAATTGATAAAAAAATCATTATTTCATTGGAAAGAAGAAGATTTTGTTATATAATGTAAAGGCACAGCCGGACACTTAGCTCAGTTGGGAGAGCACCTCCTTGACGTGGAGGGGGTCAGGGGTTCGAGTCCCTTAGTGTCCACCAGTTCGAAAACAAGGATCTATGATGAATAGATTCTTTTTTTAGCGGCGATCCTGTCAAAGGCGCTGCGGAAGTTTTTGTTATAATGAAGAAGGACAGATTCAGATCTCTGTCCGGGGGAGATTAAAATGAGCGTTAAAATCATTACAGATTCAGGAAGCGATATATCTCAGGAATATGCGAAGCAGCTGGGTGTGAGAGTCATACCGCTGATATTCAGTTTCGGAGAGGAAGAATATGAGGACGGAGTGAATATCTCCAATCATGAATTCTATGAGAAACTGGAGAATTGCGAAGAACTGCCGAAGACTTCACAGATCACGCCGTTCAGGTATACAGAGGTCTTCAAGGAAGAGACGGCTGACGGAAGCGAAGCGGTCTATATTTCCATTTCATCCGGTGTGTCAGGCTGTTTCCAGAGTGCGACACTTGCCGCAAAGGAGTTTGACGGAAGAGTCAAGGTATTTGATTCCAAACATTTCTGCATCAGTTTAAGAGTGCTGACGGAATATGCCGCAAGACTTTCCAAAGAAGGAAAGAGCGCAGATGAGATCATGGCTTTGCTGGATGAAGCGCTTAAGAAGGTCAGGATCATCGCCATATTCGCCACACTGGAGAATCTGAAGAAGGGCGGAAGAATCTCATCGGCTGCTGCATTTGTCGGCGGCATGCTTTCGATCAAGCCGATCATCACGATCACCGACGGAAAGGTCGATGTTCTGGGCAAGGTCAAGGGAATGAAGAACGGCTACAAGGTGATGAGGGAATATATCGAAAAAGAGGGCGGTATCGATCTGGATATGCCTTTCTCTGTTGCTTATTCGGGGACCGATGACACCAACATCAACGGTTTCATGGAAGGAAACAGGGACCTCTTCGGTGATGTAGATGATCTGCCTTTATCTTATGTGGGTGCTACCGTAGGTACCTATGCCGGACCCGGTGCCATCTCTGCCGCTTATTTTGTGAAATGATCCTATAGGAGGTAATCTATGCCTTGGTTTATCATAGTCTATCTGCTCGGTGCGCTTGCTGCTCTTGTTCTTTCGGCGATCGGCCATTCAAAGAAACATGAGGGCTTCATCATGGCCGGTGTCGTGATCGGTCTGATCTGCGGTCTGATCCTTGGCTTCGGTGCTTTCGGCAGTTCAACAGGCGCCGGCCATTATGCTTATTATGTCAACGGAGTCAGAGTCGCTTCCGGTTTCATGATTTTTTTTGAAGCGATCGCGATCGCCATCATCTTCGGTGCATTGCCCAACCTTCTGGGCATGATGATCGCAGGTCTGCCCAAGGCCTTCAGAAGCAGCGGAACTGCAGGCAACGCTCCGACAGGGATCAGGATCTTATGCATCTTCCTGTTTGTTGAAAGTATCCTCGGTTTTCTTGTTGCCGTCATTCTGGCGATTGTGAAGAAGAGTGTCAGCGGATTGTTTACCGGCCTGATTTCTTCGGGAACGTTGTTCCTGATAGCCATGTTCATGAAGAAGAAATGGAATATCCATTAAGGAACGTGAGTTCCTTTTTTAATAGGATGGCTTTGTGTCATAATAAATATAAGAATATCGAAATATCATGAGGTAGGGACAATGAAAAAGATCGTATCTTTACTGTTAGTGATCGTCCTGCTTGCGGGTGCAACAGGACTGATGTATTATGCGGACCGCATACAGAAAGACGAGGGAAACGTCGAGATCGTTGACGGTTCGATCAGGCTGAGCGACGGGAAACTGACTTATAAGCTCTATAAGCCGAAGACCGCCACCAATACTTCCAAGGCTCCGGCAGTACTGCTTCTGCATGGCTATCAGAACGACCATGAGACCTGTGCGGCCTATGCGATCGAACTGGCCAGAAGAGGCGCAGTCGTCATGTGTCTGGATGAGTATGGACACGGTTCTTCCTCTTTGGGTCTGATCAAGAGGGGCTATGTCGATCATGTGGTCAAGGTCAACTACGGCAATGATTCCGTGGAAGACAAGACGTTCAGGGAGATCTCAGGTTCCAAGAGATACCGGGTCCTGATGAACTTCTCCAATCTGTCTTTCTTCAACGATCATTATTCCAGGGATGATCATGGCAATGCGATCCTGGATTCTTCCTGCGGAGGATCGCTGGCTTATGAGATACTGTCAAAGTTCGATTACGTGGACAGCAGCCGCATGGCTGTCAGCGGCCACTCCATGGGCACCTGGTCGAGCTGGACGGTGGCGGCTGATTTTGCCGGTACGCCGATCGCGCCGAAGGCGGTGGTCTTGCAATGCGGTGAACTGTTCACAGATGATGTCTATGATGCAAAGAAGATCCATTTCAACAATGTCCTGCTGCTGCAGGCGAAGTATGATGAGTTCTCTTATTTCAGAGACTATCAGCGCATGGTGGATGACGATCTGCTGAAGTCGGATCTGCGGACTTCTTTCCTGAATACGACAGCGGATCAGGCGGAGTGGAACAGGACCTACGGTTCTTTTGCGGACGGTTCCGCCAGAAGGATGGAGCTCCTGATGACGAATCATCGTCTGACGACCCATCATCTGGGCGGTCTGGCGGTCGCTCTGGACTGGTTCGATCAGGCCATCGGTCTGCCAAACAAGCTGTCCAATACCGATATCGTCGCCAAGACGAAGGAATATCTGGTCCTGGCTTCGATGCTGTGCATACTGGCGGGTCTTTTCCCGCTGATGGCGTATCTGCTGGAGACGCCGCTGTTCAGGGACGTGAAGCAGGTGATGCCGGACATGGATTCCATGGCTTCCAGAAAGGGCTGGCGCAAGGGCGCTTTGATCACGATCCTTCTGTCAGGAGCGTCTTTCCCGTTCATGACGCAGCTTGGACACGCCTTGCTGCCGCTGCCGGAAGGGATCTTCCGCATGACGGTCGGCAACGGATTCCTGGGCTGGTATCTACTGCTGATCATCGTGATGCTGATAACATCCGCGATCACGAGGTCGAAGAACAAAAAGAAAGGGATAGCAAGCGAGAAGTTCGATCTCGCCGTATTCCTGAGATCGCTGGCGCTGGCGATCGTGATGATCGCTTATGTGTACATCGTCAACATGATCTACACGTTGCTGTTCGATCTGGATCTGCTTTTCATCTGGCCGTTCTTCAGACCTTTCACTCTGCAGCGTTTCCTGCAGTTCCTGGTCTATATCCCGTTCTTTGCGCTGTTCTATTATCTGAACAACTCCAAGATCATGCGGGATCTCAGGACACAGTCGGCTTACGAGAAGGGTTTCTTCGGCTTCATTCGGAACTGGTCCGTGAATTTCCTGCTGATGGCGGGAGGCGTCATGATCGTGGTCCTGATCGAGTATATCCCGTTCTTTGCCGGCATCGGTCCGGGTGCGGACCTTCTGTTTGGTTCGACGTTCGGTGGTCCGTTCATGTCGATCCTGATCCTCTTTGTCCCGCAGGTCCTCTTCTTCTCGGTGCTCTGCACCTATGCGTACCGCATGACGGGAAGGGCTTATACGGGGGCCATGCTGGCGGCGATGCTGGCGTGCTGGATCGTGACGGGCGGTTCTTCCTTCCTGTGAGTTTTTGTGAATGACAGTAAAAAAGTCTGTAAATGATCATTAGAAAGAGAGGTATGTATCATGTGGAATCGTTTCAATACCGGTGATTACAGCGGCATGATCGCCGAGACCATCAGGATCAAAGGCTATGGCGGCGACGAGATCTCAGCTTACTGGTCCCGTCCTTTGAAGAAACAGAAGATCGGCAGCATCGTTCTGATCCCGCATATGCCGGGCTGGGATGAGTGGTGTAGAGAGGCTGCAAGAAGGTTCACCGAACATGGTTATGCCGTGGTATGTCCGGATATCTACAGCCGTTTCGGGACCGGCACGCCGGTGGAAGTATCCAAGCGGATGATGAGCGAGGGCGGTGTTCCTGATGAGTGTGTCATGGGCGATACGAAGGCTTCCATGGACTATTTAAGGGATCAGCCGGAATCAAACGGCAAGGTCGGCGTCATCGGCATGTGCTCAGGCGGCAGACATGCTTTCCTGGCGGCTTGCACACTGGAAGGCGTCGATGCGGCCGTGGACTGCTGGGGTGGCGGCGTCATCATGAAGGAGGAAGAGCTCAGTCCTGCCAGACCGGAATCTCCGATCACGAAAGTTGATGGATTGAACTGTCCTTTGCTGGGCATCTTCGGCAACGATGACAGACATCCGGCTCCGGAGGAAGTCGATGAGACCGAGCGTATCCTGAAGGAGAAGAACAAGAATTACGAGTTTTATCGCTACGATGGAGCGGGACATGGCATCTGGTACTACGACAAGCCGATGTACAGGCAGGAACAGGCCATGGATTCTTTCAACAAGACACTGGAATTCTTTGAGAAGCACCTGAAGTAGATGAAAGCTTCCTATCCTTTCACTGTGATGGTCAAGCCGATCGGTTCGGCCTGCAACATGGCTTGCAGATACTGCTACTATCTGGGCAACGAGATCAGCATGCGAAGGCCCATGTCCGAGCAGACACTGGAGGCCCTGATCAGGAACTATTTCGAGAGTTCACCTGGACCGGTCGTCTCTTTCATATGGCATGGCGGAGAGCCGACGCTGCGTGGGCTGGATTTCTTTAAGATGGCAGTCGAGCT
>JAEEGH010023760.1_pt1 | contig 12435 bp, 9 predicted proteins | sample 9134181 | NCBI WGS metagenome assembly JAEEGH01 (sample SAMN16246544, study PRJNA631951) | gut metagenome | biome: gut microbiome; feature: rumen; material: DP-attached | host: Bos | place: Iran: Karaj | collected 2018-10
AAAGCAATGCGTAAAATCGCAGGTGTTCTTAATAAGAAAGAATGCGCAGTTATCTTCATTAACCAATTACGTGAAAAGGTTGGTGTGATGTATGGTAATCCAGAAACAACTTCTGGTGGTCGTGCTTTGAAATTCTATGCTTCCGTTCGTATTGATATTCGTCGTACTGAAGCAATCAAACAAGGCTCTGATATCATTGGCAACACATGTCGCGTGAAGATTGTTAAAAACAAAGTCAGCGCGCCATTCAAACAATGTGAAATTGATATTATCTACGGACAAGGCATTTCTAAAGAAGGCGAAATCCTTGATAGAGCAGTGGAAATGGGCTTAATTAAGAAAGCCGGTTCCTGGTTTGAATATAACGGTCAAAAAATTGCTCAAGGCCGTGATTCCGCTAAAGCGTACATCAAAGAAAATGAAGATGTCGCTAACGAACTCTTAGAGAAAATCAAAACAGGCGTTGTCGCCGAATAACTATAAATACTTTATTTAAATCTTTAAGCGCTATTAGTGCCGTTTTAACTATGCAATAATTCGTCAAAGACAAGACGTTAAAACTCGGAACGAATACCTCTAATCACGACCCTAGTGAAAGGAGGTGATATGCAATGAAACAACTTAAAGAACTAAGGTTTCTTTTGGTTCTTTTTGTGATTTGCCTATTTTTGTGCCTGCTATTGAAGCTGGTGTAAAAAAAGAATCCCTTTAGACTTATTCCATAAAGTGTTTTAGAGGATTCGTTCTTGTGGTCTTATTATATCACGAGCTTTGGTTTTGCAATTACAAAAAATAATGACATTATTTATTTGCGAGACTATAATAATTTTGTATCCTCGAAAGATACTTACCTATATATTCTCATCTGAGAACTTCGTTATCAGGTTTTACCTGTTGATTATAAAAAATGCTTATTCCTATCCTTATAATGGGGAAACATTTTAGGTAAAGTCTATTTATAGACTAACTATTTTACATTTATAGAAAGGGAAAATTATTATGCCAGAAATGCCAATTTGGGTGGGCATTCTAATCGGTGTTCTTTGCCTTATCGCTGGTGCAGCGGTTGCTTTCTTAATTCCATTTGTTAGACAAAATATTGTTAAGAACAACGCAAAGAAAATTATCCGTGACGCTGAAATCAAAGCGGAACACATTACCAAGAATGCTCAAATTGACGGTAAACAAGCTGTCAATGAAATGAAACAAGAAGCAAACAAAGAAATCCACGAAAGAAAACAAGAATTACAAAACCAAGAAAGATCTCTTAACCAAAGAGAACAAAACATTGATCGTCGTGATGCCGCTCTTCTTTCTAAAGAAAACGCTTTAGATGAAAAGAACGAAACATTAAACAGACGCTTAAAAGAATTAGACAAGAAGGATGCCGCTCTTCAAGAAAAGATTGATAGCATTATCGTCGAACTTGAAAAGGTTGCACAAATGTCTACACAAGAAGCTCGTGATGAATTATTCAATCGTGTCGAAAGTAAAGTCAGTAAAGAAATTGCTGCCTTTGTAAAGCAAAAAGAAGAAGAAGCTAAAGAAGAATGTGATGAAAAAGCTAAAGAATTATTAGGCTTAGCCCTCACAAGATACGCACAAGATGTCACAAACGAAAGAACAGTATCAGTTGTTGCTTTACCAAGTGATGAAATGAAAGGTCGTATCATCGGTCGTGAAGGTCGTAACATCCGTTCCTTAGAACAACTCCTCGGTGTTGATTTAATTATTGATGATACTCCAGAAGTTATTACCGTTAGCTGCTTCAATCCTATTAGAAGAGAAATCGCCAGATTATCTCTTGAAGCCTTAATTAAAGATGGTCGTATTCAACCAGGTAGAATTGAAGAAATCGTTGAAAAGACAAAGAAAGAAGTCGATGAAAGTATCCATAAAGCGGGTCAAGAAGTCGCCTTCAAACTTGGTTTACCAAGAATCAACAAAGAATTACTCGACTATGTCGGTCGCTTAAAATACCGTACCTCTTATGGTCAAAACGCTTTAGACCACTCCGTTGAAGTCGCTTACTTATGTGGTATCATGGCCGCGGAACTTGGCTTAGATCAAAACTTAGCTAAACGCGCTGGCTTATTACATGATGTCGGTAAAGCCGCTGACTTTGAAATGGAAGGCAGCCACGTTGAAATCGGTGCTCGTTTAGCCAAGAAATATGGTGAAGGTGATGTTGTCATTAACTCTATTGAATCTCACCACGGTGATGTTCCTGCTAAATACATCATCGCTAACTTAGTCCAAGCTGCTGATACATTAAGTGCTGCTAGACCAGGTGCTAGAAGTGAAATCTTAGAAAATTACATCAAACGTATTGAACAACTTGAAGAAATCTGCAAGTCATACGATGGTGTCTATCAATCATACGCGATGCAATCTGGTCGTGAATTACGTGTCATGGTTATTCCAGAAAAAATCGACGACATTGGTGCCTTCAAATTAGCGAGAGACATCAAAGAACGTATTGAAAACGAAATGACCTACCCAGGTCAAATTAAAGTTTCTGTCATTCGTGAATATCGTGCGATAGAAACCGCGAAATAGTAGCCCTATTTCATAGAAAGATTACAATTTGAAAATACTATTTATCGGAGATGTGGTCGGTCGTGTTGGTCGACGCATGCTTAAGGAAAGAATTCCTTACTACGTAGAAAAATACGATATTGATTTTGTTATTGCTAACGGCGAGAATGCTTCGCACGGTAAAGGCTTAACAAGAAATCAATACTTTGAACTTGTCGATGCAGGGGTGGACGCTGTGACTTTAGGTAACCACTATATGTCTAAAAGCGATATCCTCCGCTACATCAATCAAGTTGATCGTTTAGTTAGACCATATAACTTATTAAAAGAGTTCCCTGGTGAAGGTAGTGTGGTCTTTGAAGTAAATGACGTTTCAGTAAGAGTCACTAATATCTTAGGAAGCGCCTTTATGAACGAAGAAGTTAACGCTCCTTATTATTCCATCCTCAACTTATTAGCAGAAGAGGAACCAGCGACTATCCACATCATCGATTTCCACGCTGAAGCCACAGGAGAAAAACAATCCTTAGCGTTCGCGCTCGACGGCAAAGTATCCGCTATTTTGGGAACACATACACACGTGCAAACCAATGACGCTCATGTTTTACCTAATGGTACTGCTTTCATTAGTGATGTCGGTATGACTGGCTTCGCGGATGGTGTATTAGGTTGCACTAAAGAAACTGTCGTAGAAAAGATTATCTATGGCAAGCAAAGCAAATTCCAAACGCCAGATGAAGGCCGTGGAGTCTTTTCCGCGGTCGTTATTGATATCGATGATATCACTGGACTTGCGAATCAAATCTTTCCAATTTATTATTTAGAAAATTAAACGGGAATCCTCGGTTGTTCAACTGCCGAGATGAAAGTGTTTAAAAGAGTCATTATAACTTACTATATGTAAGGTAAAAAAGATAAATGCGAATAAGATAAATAATATAAATATTATGTGGAATAATCTACATTTTTTTGATATACTATATGTAGGAAAACCTATAGAAAAATTAAGGCACAAAAGAACGTGTGTCTTTAACATTAATTATCATATTGTTTGGTCTACTAATATAGGAGAAAGGTTTTAACTCCTAATATCGAAAATAGGATCTACTTCTGAAGAAGCAATTAAAAGATATATTCAAAACCAAGAAAAGGAATAAAAATGTTACTTACTTACCAATTTGAAATCAAAGTTAATAACAAACTAGGGATTATCCTAGGTCATTTGACATACGCTGCTAGTAAGCTATTCAACGTTGGTAATTATGAAAGAAAAGAATATAAATCCCTTGGCTTTGATAAGATGCCAAATTGGTATGAGCAAAAGAAAAGATTGAAAGATGATATTTGGTATAAATCATTACCTTCTCAAACTAGTCAAGAAATTTTAGCTATCTTAGATCGTTCATGGAAGTCTTATTTAACGCTCCGTAGTAAATGGGAAAAGAAAAATAAAGATGTTCCTTATAATGACAGAAAGAATGAACCTCAATCGCCTTACTATAAGAAAGATGGTTACCATATGAACACTAACTATCTATCAAATGGTTTCAAAGTTATTGATGATAAGATTCGTTTTTCTATTCCTAAAAAGCTCAAAGAACACCTTTATGATAAATATCAAATCAATGATAACTTCTTCTATATCAAGTTAAAAAGACACTTTGAAAACATTAAACAAATTGAGTTTTCATACGTTGACAAGTATAAATACAAAGTCAATGTGATATATGAAAAAGATATTAAAAAGCAAGTCGAAGATAATAAGCACTATATAAGCATTGATATTGGAGTTAAAAACCTGCTTTCAGTTTATGACAATAACGGTTCTTCTTTTATTGTCTCAGGCCATTCTCTTTTAAATACCAATTACTATTTCTCAAAAAAGATTGCTTATTATCAATCGCTTTTTGATAAATGCTATCCAAATCATAAGAAAGGAGAGGTAACCAAGAGGATTAAGCATTTATATGATATGAAGAATAAGAGGATTAAGTTGGCTTTACATAGAGCCACAAGAACAATTGTTGATTATTGTTTATCTCATGATGTCTCAAAAGTTATAATTGGTGATTTATCAGGATTGTTAGGAACAAAGAAGGAGTTTACTAATAACAAAGAAAAACACCGCTTTAACCAGAATGTCAGGGCTATCAACTTTTCAAAGATTTATAGACTACTAGATTATAAGTTAAAACTAGTTGGCATTGAATTAATAAAAGTTAATGAAGCTTATTCATCTTCTTGTTCCCCTAATAGTCTTAATGTTTGTAAAGAATCCGCAGATAAAAGCAATAGGGTTTATAGAGGCTTATTTAAAGAATATAGCAATGTTTATAACGCTGATATAGTTGGTGCTTATAACATTATGAGGATTTATAGGCAAAATAATAATGATAATTTCTTAATGCCTAAAGTAGGATTATCTAATCCTTCTAAAAAATATATTCCTGTCACAGACCAGTTCTTGAATGAAGATTATGTTAATTGGAATGGCAAGGCTGGTAATGTAGGGATATCGGGTAGGAACTACCCAACAGGAGATGAATTGATCACGTTAATAAATCGATTCATGACCAAAATGCTCGGTAATTCAATTGTCGAGTAAGTTCACATTTATTACTTAAAGAATTAGGCGTCATTTCCGTTATTATATGTGGTTTACATACACATATGTGCTGTAGACACACCGCTGCGGATGCCTATCAAAACAACTACAATGTTGTCTTCGCTAATGAATGCACAAATTCATTTACTGAGGAAGATTACTTATATGGTTTGAAATGCGCTAAAGATACATATGGGGCGCCAAACTATAACAATAAAGAGCTATTTGATTTATTCAGAAAGTAAGCCAAGCAATTGGCTTTTTCTTTTGCCTATCTATTGAAAAAGAAAAAATAGGGACTAAGATATTAAGGGAAATAAAGCGATTTATCGCTTAAGGACGTATTTATATGAAAGAAACAAAACAATTTCAGACTGAATCAAAAGAACTTTTAAACTTAATGATTAATTCTATTTATAGCAATAACGAGATTTTCTTAAGGGAATTAATTAGTAACGCTAGTGATGCAATTGATAAATATCGTTTTGAAGCGTTATCTAGCAAAGGTGAAATTCCTTTAAAAGATTTTGTTATCGATTTAAAAGTAGATAAAAAGAAAAGAACATTAACGATTACTGATAACGGCATTGGTATGTCTAAAGATGATTTAATTAATAACTTAGGCACAATTGCTAAAAGTGGTTCTAAAGATTTTGCTTCTAAATTAAAAGAAGCCAAAGAAAAACAAGATTTAAATATCATTGGTCAATTTGGCGTCGGCTTTTATAGTGCCTTTATGGTGGCTTCTTCTATTGAAGTAAAGACCAAAAAGATTAATGATCAAGGTTATTTATTTACTTCAGACGGTGTTGATTCTTATACAGTGGAAGAAGTTAATAAAGAAGATACTGGCACAGAAATTACCATCTATTTAAAGAAATCCACTAAAGAAGTGAATTACGATAGTTATCTTGAAGAATATAACATCAAAAATTTAGTGAAAAAATATAGTGACTATATCCGTTATCCAATTCAAATGCTTTGCACTAAGTGTGAGCAAGTTTTAGATAAAGATGGTAAACCAATTGAAGGTAAATATGAAGATAAAGAAGTCTTAGAAACTTTAAACTCAATGATTCCTCTTTGGAAAAAGAATAAAAATGAAGTGACAGATGACGAACTAAATGAATTTTATAAAAATAAATTCCAAGATTTTGAAAATCCATTAACTTCTTTATTTGTGAGAGTGGATGGGAAGGTCACTTACGACGCTTTACTCTTTATTCCAAGTCACATCCCTTATAACTTATATAGTGATTCTTATGAAAAGGGCTTACAACTTTATAGCAAAGGCATCTTCATTAAGGATAAATGCGCTGAATTAATTCCTGATTATTTAAAATTTGTTAAAGGCCTTGTCGATAGTGGTAATTTCTCGCTTAACATTTCCAGAGAAATGCTTCAACAATCTCCAATCATGCAAAAGATTGGTGAAAATGTTGAAAAGAAAATTATCGATAAATTAAAAGATTTAAAGAAAGTTGATTTTGATAAATACGTCACCTTCTGGAAAGCTTTTGGTGAACATATTAAGTACGGCATTTATTCCACTTATGGGGCCAAGAAAGACTTATTACAAGATATCTTAGTGTTCCATTCTTTAAATAATGAAGATAAATATATTTCACTTTCTGAATATAAAGAAAAGATGAATAAAGACCAAAAATATATTTATTTCGCCAGTGGTGAAAATTTAGACGCAATTAAATTATTACCACAAATTGAAAAATATCGTAAAAACAACGTCGATGTCCTTCTTTTAGATCAAAAGATTGATGAATTCTGCATCATGATGCTTAGAGAATACGATAAAACTGAATTCAAATCTATTTCTGATGAATCAGCGAATGAATTAAGTAAAGAAGAACAACAAAAAATAGATGATATAACCACTGATAACAAGAGACTATTAGATACTTTAAAAGAAGCGCTTAACGGTAAGGTAAATGATGTCGTGGTTTCTTCTAAACTTGTCGACGCTCCTGTTTGTGTTTCCACAAAAGATGGTTTGTCTTTAGAAATGGAAAAGACATTAAATGAACAACCAGGTGTAGAAGAATCTGTCAAAGCGGAAAAGATATTAGAAATTAATCCAGATCATCCATTATTTAAAGCCTTCACATCAATTCAAACTAATGATGATTTGGTAAAAGAATATGCTTCTCTTCTTTATGATGAAGCTATGCTTCTTGAAGGTAGAGAGATTGAAAACAAACAAGAATTCATTGAGAAAATTAATAACTTAATTACTAAAGCTTTCAATTAAAGAGAAACATAACCAGTTTCATTAATAATTTCTTGACCAATAGGGGAGAGAACAAAGTTCTTAAATTTTTGAACATTTGGGTTACTTTCCCCTTTTCTATTAACCATAAAGAAATTAGAGACAATTGGATATGAGTTATCTTGCACGTGTTCCCTATCTGGATAAACACCATTTAGTTCAAGCATTTTAATGTGACCATGTTTTGTTAATTCTTCAACATAGAATCTAAATGAGAAACCAATGGATGCCCCTAATGGACCAAAGAAGTTAGAAGCAATATCTTTACCAAATAGCTTTTCTAATGCGGTTTGAGAACCACTTCCTTGGTTTCTTTGCACAACATTAATTGGTCTATTCGCTCCACCAACATCTTTCCAGTTAGTAATCTTTCCTGAATAAATATCTTTTAATTGATCCATTGTTAAATTGTTAACTGGATTATTTTTGTTTACTAAGAACACAAAGGCTTCTCTACCAATTGGAGTAAGTTCTAATTCCACGCCTTTAGATAAACCGTATTGCACTTGTTCATCACTTGGTTTGGCGCAGAACGCAATATCAATATCCCCGTCTACAATCCCTTTATAGGCACCACGTGTATTGTGATATTGAAGTTTAGAATCACTAGTAAAGTCACCATTTTCATATTTAACGGAGCTTTCTGGATATAAAGAGTACACAAATGAATTAAAGACAGGTACGAGTGCGGCAGCCCCATCAATAACTGGTAAATCACCATCTAATTTAGTGGCCTCTTTTTTAACTATTTTTGTTTTCTCTGCAAACGGTAAATATTCATCTACTTCAACGCTTTTTGCCTGCATTTGACTATCAAATTCGTTGATGCATCTATTGGTAAAAACGTAGAAGATAAAAACATTAGTGATAACAAAGAAAGTAACCACTCCAAAAATGGCGAGTATTTGTTTTGTTAATACTTTTTTATCCATCTTACCAAGCCTCCTTTTCAATGAATGTAATCATTGAGGCCTGATTGTATAAAACCATAGTAATTATTGTTAAAACAATAACACTGATGATTCCGACCACTAATAGAATCATTAAAATGCGATTAAATATTTTATTATCCATAATAAATCAATCATCATCCTCACAGGTTTTTCTTTGTTTGATTCAATGTACATCATGATAGCAAAAGTAATTATTACTGTTGTTAAAACTGCAATGGCTAAGAAGAGTAGTGTAGCGCCTCTAACAATAGCTTCTTTATCTCTATCGCCGTTTCGATCTTTTTTACAACCTTCCACTAAAGAAGAGATTCCAATTCCTAAAAACACTACTAAGCCCGCAAAGATAAAAATACCACCCAGCGCAATAAGAATCATAACACCCCATGTTCCTGAAGTACTATAAATGCTAATGATAGTGGCAATAACTGCGCCTATTAAAGCAATAGCAACTAAGATCCAGCCAATTATTATTAAAGGCAATATACTTTTACCAGTGTGTTTCTTTTTAAACCTATTAATAAAAAGCATTGTGATACCTACCACAAAGACAATAGCGGCGCCTAATAAACATAAAGAATACTCAGAAGTTGTCATTCGTTCTCCTTACATGAGCCTAATTGGAATCCACCCATTCATGAACATCAATAATAAGACGATGATGGTGGTCACAACCGCTGAATTGATAATTAATAAAGTCCAACCGGTTGATATTTTCTTTCTATCGTGTTGACCATAGCCATCGGTTAAATAGTTAATACCATACGCCAATGTGATAATTAATCCAATAAGTATTATTAAAGGTGACCAGAGTATGATAGCAAATAAACCGCCATACATAATAGCCCCAATAACACTTAAACCCATTTGAATACTAGAAATCAAAATTAGTATCCAACCAGCATTTAATTTTCCAGCGTTTCTATTACCGTTTTCATCTATCTGTTTTCCTTTTGCAACTAAAACAACACCAATGATAAGTGGTGGTATAGCAAGCAAAATTATATAAAAGGCAAGAGTTAATAAGTCCATCCCTATTATTATATAGAAAAGATAATAACTAGCAAATTGACTAGCCCATCTCAAAGCGATGATTTTGCTACTTGAACAATGTTTATAAAATAATTTTTAAGCATCACTATTAATTTTCATTAATAACTATGATACAATGTCTCTGATTTGGGCGTTTTTAGTAAAACGCTAGAAAGAGGAAAAACATTTATGGCAAATATCGACTTAAGTAAGTATGGTATTAAGGATGTAAAAGAAATTGTCTATAATCCATCCTATGAACTTCTTTTCGAAGAAGAAATGAAGAAAGAATTAACAGGTTATGAGAAGGGTCAATTAACCGAATTAGATGCAGTCAATGTTATGACTGGTATCTATACAGGCAGATCCCCAAAAGATAAATACATTGTTGTTGATGAAAATAGTAAGGACACCGTGTGGTGGACAAGTGAAGGCTATAAGAACGACAACCACCCAATGAGCGAAGATGTTTGGGCCAAAGTCAAAGCTTTAGCGCAAAAAGAATTATCCAATAAAAGATTATTCGTTGTGGATGCCTATTGTGGTGCGAATAAAGACACAAGAATGGCCGTCCGCTTCATCATGGAAGTTGCTTGGCAAGCTCACTTTGTGAGAAATATGTTCATCAAACCAACAGATGAAGAATTAAAGAACTTCAAACCAGACTTTATCGTTTATACAGCTTCTTTAGCGAAAGTCGAAAATTATAAAGAATTAGGTTTAAATAGTGAAACATGCGTTGCTTTCAATATCACAAGTAGAGAACAAGTCATTCTTAACACTTGGTATGGTGGTGAAATGAAAAAAGGTATGTTCTCCATGATGAACTACTACTTACCACTTAAAGGCATTGCTTCTATGCACTGCTCAGCGAATACTGATATGAACGGTGAAAATACCGCGATCTTCTTCGGTTTAAGTGGCACAGGTAAAACAACCTTATCTACCGATCCAAAGAGATTATTAATTGGTGATGACGAACACGGTTGGGATGACAATGGTGTCTTCAACCTTGAAGGTGGTTGCTACGCTAAAGTTATTAATCTTGATAAAGATAGTGAACCAGATATCTATAACGCTATCCGTAGAAACGCTTTATTAGAAAACGTCACTGTTGATGAAAACGGCAAAATCAACTTTGCTGATAAGAGTGTCACAGAAAATACACGTGTTTCTTATCCAATCAACCACATTGAAAAGATTGTTAAACCAATCAGCCATGGTCCTCACGCTAAAAATGTTATCTTCTTAAGTGCGGATGCCTTTGGTGTTCTCCCACCAGTTAGCATCTTAACTCCAGAACAAACTCAATATTATTTCTTAAGCGGTTTTACCGCTAAACTTGCTGGTACCGAAAGAGGTATCACCGAACCAACCCCAACATTTAGTGCTTGTTTCGGTCAAGCCTTCTTAGAATTACATCCAACAAAATACGCGGAAGAATTAGTCAAGAAGATGAAAGTCAGTGGTGCTAAAGCTTATTTAGTTAACACTGGTTGGAATGGTTCTGGCAAACGTATTTCTATTAAGGATACAAGAGGCATCATCGATGCTATCTTAGATGGTTCCATCAACAAAGCTCCAACAAAGAAAATCCCAGTCTTTGATTTTGAAGTCCCAACCGAACTTCCAGGTGTTGATCCAAAGATCTTAGATCCAAGAGATACATATGCTGATCCAAAAGTCTGGGATGAAAAAGCTGCTGATTTAGCTTCTAGATTTGTGAAGAACTTTGTGAAATATGAATCTAATGAAGCCGGTAAAGCTTTAGTCAAAGCCGGTCCAAAAGTTAAATAAGGAAAATTATGGGTGTTAAAGTAGTTGAAACTGGCCTAAGAGATGGCCATCAATCATTATTCGCTACAAGAATGAATACCGAAGAAGTTCTTTTAGCGTTAAAGGAACTCGATCAAGTTGGTTATCACGCCATTGAAATTTGGGGTGGTGCGACTTTCGATTCCTGTTTAAGATTCTTAAATGAAGACCCATGGGAAAGACTTAGACTTGCGAAAAAAGTTTGTAAGAAAACTAAATTACAAATGCTTTTCCGTGGTCAAAATATTTTAGGTTATCGTCACTATGCTGATGATGTCGTTGAAAAGTTCGTTGAAAAAAGTATTAAGAATGGTATCGATATCATCCGTATTTTCGATGCCTTAAACGATATTCGTAACTTAGAATGCGCTGTTAAAGCTACTAAAAAATATGGTGGCGAATGTCAAATCGCTTTATCTTATACAACTTCTCCAGTTCATACTGTTCAATATTATGTTGAACTCGCTAAAGAAATTGAAAAGATGGGTGCTGATTCTATCTGTATTAAAGATATGGCGGGTGTTATGCTTCCAACTGCGGCTTATGAATTAATAAGCGCTTTAAAGAAGAATACTAAATTACCTATCGAATTACATTCTCACTGCACAGGTGGCTTATGTGAAATGACATATTTAAAAGCCATTGAAGCGGGTGTTGATATCGTTGACTGTGCGATTAGCCCATTAAGTGGTGGTACTTCTCAACCATGTACTGAATCACTTAACTTCGCCCTTCAAGGCACAGAATACGATCCAAAACTTAATACTGAAATGCTTAATGCTGCCGCGGCTAAATTAGCCCCAGTTAAAGCAAAATATATCGCTAACGGTTTACTTAATCCAAAAGTTTTATCCGTTAATGCTAACATCATTAAATATCAAGTTCCTGGTGGCATGCTTTCTAATTTAATTAATCAATTAAAACAACAAGATGCTTCCGATAGACTTGACGAAGTCCTTCAAGAAGTTCCTAATGTCCGTAAGGATATGGGTTATCCTCCACTTGTTACTCCATTATCACAAATGGTTGGTACTCAAGCGGTTCTTAATGTACTTTCTGGAGAAAGATACAAGATGGTACCAAAAGAAATTAACGATTACTTACATGGTAAGTATGGTCGCGCTCCTGCACCAGTTAATGAAGAAATCCGTCGTAAGATTATCGGTGATGACAAAGTCATTGATTATCGTCCAGCGGATGATCTCAAACCA
>JAEEGH010023761.1_pt1 | contig 12435 bp, 8 predicted proteins | sample 9134181 | NCBI WGS metagenome assembly JAEEGH01 (sample SAMN16246544, study PRJNA631951) | gut metagenome | biome: gut microbiome; feature: rumen; material: DP-attached | host: Bos | place: Iran: Karaj | collected 2018-10
CTCGAGCGCGACCCTGTTGACGGTCCACTTGCCTTCGCCCTGCATGAGCGTGACGCGGGCGCAGGCGGTCTTGCGGCGACCGGTTCCGGCGGAAATAACCTTGTTCGTAGCCATTTCTCGAAATCTCCTTAGAGGGTGATCACTTCAGGCTTCTGCGCCTCGTGAGTATGGGTGGGACCGGCGAAGACCTTGACGCGCGTCATCATCTTGCGCGCGATCGTGTTCTTCGGCAGCATGCCCCATACTGCCTCCTTGATGATGCGGTCGGGATGCGAAGCGCGCATCTGCGCGGCGGTGAAACGCTTGAGACCGTCGCGGTAGCCGGAATAGCGCTGATATTCCTTCTGCTGTTCCTTCTTGCCGGTGAGCTTCACCTGGGCGGCGTTGACCACGATCACGAACGCGCCTGCGTCGACGGAGGGGTCGAACGAGGGAGTGTCCTTCGCGCGGAGCTTGTTGGCGATCACGACCGCGAGGCGGCCGAGAACCTGATCCTTCGCGTCCACCAGATACCACTTGCGGCTGTCGCCGGGGTTCGCAGGGCGCGTGCTTTTCTGCTTCTGCAGCATTGTTCTGTCCTTTTTTCTGTGGCTTTGTGCCCCAATGAAGGGGATTTGTCCGTAACGCGCGAGCGGAACCTTTCCGTCCGCGGGGAACCGACTTCGTCAGCCGATTCCGCGTAAGAGCCGCATATTTAATCAAAAACTGGCTGAAAAGTCAATAGCCCGCAGAAAAAAGTTGCATGTCGGCGGAAATGTCGGCAGTACGCAATCCCGTCGTGATGATCAAATCAAACGGCTCGTCAGCGCAGCAAGAGGGACAATCCATCGATGACGGTGCGCCCATAGCGTCCGAAGATGGATGTAACCGCCCCTTTGCCCTCGAAGCGCAGCTTCCCAACGGGCGAGGCGTCGTCCGTGGCGAACGCGAACGAATCGCCGTCGCCGTTTCTTAGCCGCCGCCGCACCGCGCCGTCGTCAAGCGCGACGGCGTAGGTCCTGCTCTGGCAGTCCAGCGTCAGCACGACCGTGTAGTTCCTGTTCGTCTCCAGAGACGCGCCGGCGGCGTCCACCCACGCCTTCTCGCCGTTGACGCGGGTGTACGCCTGAAGCCGTCCGCCGGGCGCAAGGCGCACAGCCGCCTTCGCGTCGCCGGAATAGTCGATATCCGTCCACTCCTCGTCGAATCGGAGAGTCGTCGTGATCTTCACGAAGCGTCCGTCGGACGGCAGCGCGGGGGTAAACACGTTCATTCCATCGACGGCGACGCTTCCGTTCCCGTATTCGACGGCGGGCTTCCAGAAGCCCGTGGTTTCCTTCGTGGCCGCCGATTCGCGGATCCAGCTCCTTCCGTCCGGCGCAATGCCGAACGGAAGCGCCACGGCGTCCGCCGCGCATTGCTGGATGATCGCGGCGTTGGCGTCCGTGACGGGCTGCGAAAGGCCCGGCAGACGCAGCGAATTGCCAAGCACGCCCACGCCGCACCTCGGCCTGACGAAGTACTCGAAGAGCGTACACGCGGCGGCGTAGCGGCCCGCGCCTTCGGAAAGATGGTACTTGTCGCGGGTGAACTCGTTCATCGCCGCGGTGTTGAGCGACGACGCGCGCAGGTTCATGATCGCCGTGCCCGTGGGGACGACGTTGGTTATGCCGGTGTCGGCCATCAGCTCCCGCGTCGCCCGCCTGTACGCCTCCCACATGTTCGCCGAACTGTTGCCGTAGAAGCTCAGGCGGTACGCCAGCGTGGAGTTGGAGCCGTCCTCCGCGAGCTTCGAGATCGGCCAGAACATGTTCCAGCAGATGACGGGTTCGCGCGCGAACAGCTCCCGCGAACGCGAACGCACGTAGGCGACGAGGTCGTTAAGGTACGGCTGGGCGGTCTCGTAGCGTCCCTCGTTCTCGAGGCTGTTCTGGAATATGACGTAGTCCCATGCGCGCTCGGAGACGACCTCCTTCACCGTGAGGCCGCGCGTCTGCCACGTGGTCGATCCTGGGGCGCACTCGTGGTAGGCGTAGTTCGAGTCCGGCGCGTCGGCGGCGAAGAAGCCGTAATGCTCCTCAAGCGAGCAGTTGGCCTTCACGAAGCGTCCGATGCGGACAGTCCCGATTCCGGCGGCCTCGAGCAGCGCGGGCAGGTGCTCCGTGGAGTCCACGCCGAAGCTGTGCCCGAAGAGAAGAATGCCCAACTCGTCCGCACGTAGCGCCGCGCCTGCCGCGATCGCCGCAGCCAACAGAAGAAGACGCGTCATTTGCTATCACTATCGTATGATTATCATGAAGCCGGAGGGACTGAGAATGAGGCTGCCGTCCTGCACCTCTAGCGAGACGTGGCCGGGCAGGCCGGTCTTGACGAGCACGAAATCCTCCTTCGTCGCGCCCTCGGGCAGATTGTCGAGAAGCGTCCGAGCGCCGCCGCCGGTGCGTTCCGTCACCTTCACCGCCACGCGCCCGCTTTCCGGCAGCGTGAACCCGTTGAACGTGATCGCCGCGACGTCCGCGCCGAGCTGCGAAACGTCGAGGTCGAGAATCGCACCCGCTTCGCAGACGACCGCGCTGCCGATCGCGAGGCCCGTGGCGCGGGCGACCTTCAGCGTAGCGCCGGACTTCACGTTGATTGTCCCCGCGCCAGGCGTGGAGGCGTCGCCGTAGAACAGCGTGGCCGAGTCCTTCACGTTCAGCACGCCCTTGAACGTGTGGTCGCCAGTCGAGTTGAACACCATGGTGCCGATGCCCTCCACGTTCAGCACGCCGCCCGCATCTGCGCCAATTCCGCCCTCGAACGTGACCGTGCGCGCAACCGCCGGATCGTCATAGTCCGTCGTGCCGAGCGTGAGAGCGCATGATCCTGATATGAACATCGCCTGGTTGTTGTTTTTGTACGGGTTCTCCCTCACGGCATAGTCCGCATACGGATCGATCCGCACCGCCCCGTCGATCGCGTAATACGGGCTGCAGTTGGCAAGTCTGCGGTTGTTGCAGAACGAGAATCCCCCCTCGCCGACTATGTATCCCGCCGTTCCTGAAGAAGCGTTAAGCCTGAGTCTGGGCTCATTGACTACGCCTATCGCCCCCGCATCCACGATCTTCCCCGCACGCAGCTTCCCTGACGAACTTTCTCCGTAGATGGTACCAAGGCTATGTAGATACGCGGGGTACTGCGTATCGACCTTGAACTCGTCCATGACGACCATGCCGTTGTTCCGCCTAAACACCGGACTCCACCCCGCGTGCGCGTGGGAACCCATCTTCACGACCTGCCCGCTCCCTACGATCGCCCGCGGCGCATAGACGGCGCGCGGCACGGCGACGCTTCCGTCGGACGAGACGGGCAGCATATCGACGACAAACGGCGCGTCGTCGCCCGCCGCGAACTCGTCCGCGTCGTACTTCACGAACGACACGTTGTCGATCTGCGTTGCGTAGCTGTTGTCGTATCCGGAAAGAGTCGAGAACGAAATGACGCACTCGCCCGCCTCCGGGATGAAGACAAGCCCGTTGAACTGCGACACCTCGTAGTATGTGGCCCCGTTTCCGCCGGTGGAGAGTGGGGTGAATTCCGCATAGCCGCACACGTCCGTCGTCGCTCCGCCGTCCTTGACCTGAAGGACGTTCACGGACGTGGGGATCCCGCCTTTGTTCCAACCCCAGTGGACAAAGGACAGGTGGTAGTATCCGGCCTCGGGAACGTCGAAGCTCTGCTGGGCGGAAAGCCCGGAATTGCGGAAGTACAGCGCATACACGCCCAGGGCGTGAGGCGTCTGGCCATCGGCGTTGAAGCCGACCCCCGGCACGGCAAGCCCAAAGTTGTCATTGCGGCTTCCAGTCCATCCTGGATTGGAGTAGTCGGACGCCGTGCTTCTTATGTAATTGCCCCCCGTTCCGCCGCCCGCGTCGAACGAGCCGTTCTGGACGAGGTTCTGCGCGCCGCAGCGGTTGACGACGACGTTGTCGATGATGTTTGCGGCAGTGACGGTCGTGTTGACGGGACTGTAGAACTGGAGCGTGTATGTTCCCGCCTCGGGGATCTCGGCATAGCAGTTGCAGGCGCGCTCCTTGCCGCAGTAGGCGTCGTAGTGATTGACCGCGCCGATGGTGTTCGTCGTCGAGCCGTGCACGAGCCTGACCTCCGTGGAATACTGATTTTGGTTTTCCGCCCAGCCGAGATGCGTAAACGACACGCGGTAGAGTCCCGGCTCGCCGAATTCGATCTCCTGCTGCGCGAGGGATGTGTCCGCCTTATTCACGTTGCGGATGAAGAGGGCGTACTTGCCGGGATTCCAGTACGTGGCCTTGAAGAAGCCGCCCATGTTGTACGCGCAGAGTCCCATCCAGTTGTTGGCGTCCGCCACGCCGCCGCCGGTCCAGTGCGGATTCGAGTAGCCGTCGCCGCCGATGCGCGTGTAGTTATTGCCGGAGATGGCACCCTCCTCGAAGTTGCCGTTCTTCACGAGGTTCACGTCGCCGCAGCGGAAGAACGACACGTTGTCGAAGGCGTTGCCGCCGTTGCCGGAACTCGGCTGCGAGAACCGGAGCGTGTAGCTTCCCGTCTCAGTGACGTTCACCGGCACGGAAAACCTCTGCGCGGCCTTGGACGCGGTGTTCGGCGCCAGAGAGGCGATGAAGTCCGTCGTGTCGCCATGAATGATTTCCACCGTCATCGTGCTGCTGTTCTGCCCCTGCCAGGCCCAGTAGTCGAACGACAGGCGATAGCACCCGGTCTGGGAGATCGTGATTGTCTGTTCGGCCGTCGACGCCTGTCCCGCGCGGAGAAACATCGCATACGTCCCGATGTCGAAATTCACGTTCATAAGAAATGCGGACGTCTGAATGCAAAGCCCCGCATACCCGGTAAGCGTCCACGGAGAGGCATTGAATCCCTGTCCGTCGCTCCAGTACGCATACGTTCCATTTGCGCGGCTGCTGATGACTGGCATGTAAGTGCCTTGGTCCTCGAACGCGCCGTTGACGATCAGGTTCGCTCCGGCGAACGACGAAAGCGCTAATGCGGCGCAGACGGCGGCCACCACAAGCGCCCGCATGGCCTTTTCAGACCTTCCGGAAAACCTCTTCGACATGATCTTTCTCCTTTTTTGACAGAATAATCACACCAAGAACTGGCTCGCACACAGGAAGCCTAGCACGAATTTGGCTAGTAGCATATCACCCCGCCCCCTGTTAGTCAAGGATAACTTTCTGATTTTTTGGCGGCGTTCCCGCGCACCGCCCCGACCTCGACGAAGTAGTAGGCGTTGGTGTTCACATCGGAAGTGTGCGGCGAAAGAACAATGCCGGGAGGGCCAGCCCCCTGGCCGCTCAGGTTCGTACAGCCATCTCGGCGGCGACGCATGGAGGGACGAGGTCGGCAATGGATTCGCCGGATACGAGGCGGCGGCGGATTTCCGTTGAGCTCTCTCGCGTGCGCGGATAGGGCACGAACGTGCAGAGCGTGCGCAGCGTCTCGTAGTCTTTCCAGAGCGGCAACTTGGCGACGTTGTCCTCGCCGATTATGTAGAAAAGTTTTGCGCCCGGGAAGCGTGCCGCAGCGGCGCGCACTGTGTCGATCGCGTAGGAAGGCCCGTCGGCACGGTGTAGTTCAATGTCCCAAGCCTCGAACTTTGGGTTCATCTCCGCCACGCGCCGCACAAGCTCCCAGCGTATGGAGTCCGCAAGCCCTCCAGGCACGTCGGTTCCGCTCGTGCCCACTTTAAATGGGTTTACCTTTGCGGGGATGAAGAGAATCTTGTCGAGGCGCAGATCGGCAATCGCCCTTTCGGCGATCCCCACATGTCCCGAATGGACAGGATTGAAGCTGCCGCCGAAAAGACCAATCCGCACGGCGCGCCTCCTACACGGCCTTCCACTCGAGCGTGAGGTCGATTGAGCCCTGGCTATGCGTGAGGCATCCGAGAGATATCGCGGTCACGCCAGTGGCGGCCACTTCCTTCGCCCTGTCGAGCGTGATGCCGCCGGAAGCCTCGGTCTTCGAGATGCCGCGGCACATCTTCACGCATTTCTTCATGTCGGCGCAGCTCATGTTGTCGAGCATTATCCACTCGGGTTTCGCCTTGAGCGCGCTCTCGCACTCGCGAAGGCTCTCCACCTCCACCTCAACGTCGAGGCGCGGAAACGCCTTGCGTGCAGCAAGCACGGCCTCGTCGAGAGCATCAGGCGAGCCGCCGCGCCAGAGACGGCGGTGATTGTCCTTCATGAGAATACGGTCGTAAAGCCCCATGCGGTGGTTCGAACCGCCGCCGCACAGAACGGCATACTTCTCGAAGACACGCAAGCCGGGAGTGGTCTTGCGAGTGTCGAGAATCAACGTGCCCCAGCGCTTCGTGGCGTCCACGAACTTGCGCGTGAGGGTGGCCGTGGCGCACATGCGCTGCATGAAGTTGAGGGCTGTGCGTTCGGCCGCGAGTATGCTGCGCGCGCGGCCCGTGAACTGAAGGATGGTCTCGTTTGGTTTCACCTGCGAGCCGTCGGGCTTGAGAATCTGCACCTTCACAGAACGATCCACCGCCTTAAGGACGGCAGCCGCCACGGTGGCGCCAGAGACTACGCAGGGGACGCGCGCGTAGATTTCGCCAGTGGCCTTCGCCTTGGGATCGACGAGCGCCTCGCTCGTCGCGTCGCAGCGGCGGGAAAAACGAACGCAGGACGCAGACCCCATGTCTTCGTCCAGCGCAAGCAGAACGGCCGCGCGTGCGCGCGGCGTCTTCATTATGTCCATCATGGCGCGAGCGCTCAAGCGACTACACGTCGCGGATGAGCTCCCAGTTCGTGTACAAGAGCCAAGTCACCACACCCATGATGGCGATCGCGAGCAGCGAACCCACGAGCGCGATGGTGGCGCTCGTCTTGCCAACGCCATTCGGATCGCGTCCCGCATTGGGATCAAGGTCGAGCTTGAAACGGTCTGCAATCGCGGCGCGTCCGGTTGTGGGCGCAGACGCAACCGCTTCAGGTTCTGATGATGTCTTGAGTTTCATGACGACTCCTTTTTGAAAGTGGCTTCTATTGTACCAAAAAATGACTTTACATGGAAATGGTTTTTAGTGCCTAGTATCTAGGGAGGTTGGTGACTATCAGCGGAAGAAGATGACAGTGCCTTCGTCCGGCACCCAGTGAACGGCGTCCACCCACGCATGGCCAGGAGCCAGCTCGTCCTCAAACGCATGGAATGTCCATTTGAGTTCGGTCTTTGCGCCGGGCTTAGCCTCGATGCGAACGGTCTCGACGATCCAATCGGGATCTCTCGCCTTCTCCTCCATTTGCGCCGGGTACTCGCCTCTGAATTCCGTGAAGCGCATGCTCACGCCGGGCGCACCCACGATGCCGAACTGCTTCGCTCCCCCAACGGAGAAGAACAGACGCTCGGGCGAGTAGTCCCACTGGTCGTTGACTTGCTCGACTTCCCATGGGCGGTTGTTCGAAAGTATCTTCCAGCGGAAGGTCAGGGTGCCAGGGCCTTCCACTTCGGCCGTCATCGAGATGATGTCCTGGCCCCAATCCGCTGCGGCCGCTATCGACGCCTGGGCATAGTCGCCGCCAACTCCGTCGGAGACATTCTTCACTTCGCTCCATGCGCCCTTGCCATACTGAGAATGCTGGTTGAAGTCAAGCTGCTCGGCGTCAACGGCGCGCGCGAGCGGATCGTCCTTCACCCAGTGCGCCACGAGGTTCGTGATGCCGGCGGAGGGAGGCGGCACAAGGTCGCCTGAAGCCACCGGCGCGCCGGCAAGAGTGCGCCATTCGTTGAAGACGAACTTGGGAAGCGCGTTTGTGGGCGCTGGCAGCGCGCCGTATGTCTCATCAACCGTCACCGTGATGTTCGACGCGGCAAGTCCGTTCTCGGTGAACGCGCCGCCGTTTGCATCGAGTGTCACGGTGTACGACTGCGCCTTCCAACGCGCGTAGAGAGGCACGTCCGCGCCGGCCGTGACGGTGAGATTGCTCACTGTTGCGCGGTCAGCATACTCCACCTCTCCTGCGGATACGAGGGCCCAGCCGATGAAGTCGTAGCCGTCCTTGCCGAACGCGCAGGCGGGGAGCGACGACGGTCGGTCGTACACCATCGACACGCCTGCCATCTCGTTTGTAGCCTTCGCGTCGTTCGGCTCGAACACGACGTTGTACGAGATTGGCGCCCATACGGCATAGAGGATCACGGCCGCCTTGTCCTCCTCCGCCACGTTCGCGGTGGAGAGGTCCGCGAACTCCACCGTGCCGCGCGCAGTCCTCGCCCAGCCCACAAAAGTGTAGCCTGCGCGTGTGAAGGCGCATGCGGGCAACGGCTCGCCGTCGTCGAACACGCGCGACACGGGCTCCATCGAACCCGTGCCGCCGTTCTCGCTGAACGACACGGTGTATGAGTATGCACCCCACACGGCATACAGGTCCAGCACGCCGGATTCATCGAACGTGAAATCGCTTGAGGAGACCATCTCGTTCGCGCCGTGGCTGCTGGTGGTGGCGTCCGAACTCAGCGCCCATCCAAGGAACTTGTAGCCCGTGCGCCCGAGAGCAGAAGCGAGGGTGACGGTTTCGCCGTACGATATCTGCTGCGTGCTGAAGATGTCCGAAGAGTAGTTGCGGTGGTAATGAATCTCGTAGGACTTCGCAGCCCACACGGCGTCGAGCGCCACCACCGCGTCCTGCACGTTCGTGAGGTTGCTCACCTGCGCGCCGTTCAGATACGTGAGGCCGGTGACAGCGTTGGTCCAGCAGCGGAAACTGTAGTTCTCAAACGAGAAGGCGCATGGGGCGAGAGTCTGTGCCTCGTCATATGTGAAGGACTGCGGAGCCATCGTGCCCGTGCCGCCGTTCGCGCCGAACGTGACGGTGTAGGTGATGGGCGTCCACTGCGCGGTGAACGTCTGGTTCTCAAGCGTCTCTACGGTCTCGTTGCCGGTCCATATGCGCCCCTCGCCCATCCACCCGTCGAAGCGATAGCCGGTGCGCGTGGGAACGGGCAGCGTGCCATATTTCTCTCTGTATGTGATGGTCTTGGAGTTCGGCAGCACCGTGCCGCCATTCGGATTGAATGTCAGAGTGTACGTATTGGGCGTGACTGTGAGATTCGTCACAAAGGTGGCCAGCTGGAACTCGGTTCCGGGCTGAGTGAGGAAAGGCACCGTGACGCCTCCTGAACCACACTGGAGCTCTCCCTGGTCGAACACGGTTCCGCCTTTGTAGTTCGCCGCGTACCATACGAACTTCGCGTTCCCGTAGCCGGGGTTCAGGTTGGCGTAGAGGGTCATTGATTCCACGATGCGGTTTGGGACGTTGATCGACGCATTGGCGGAGGGCGTGTATGTGTTGGTTATCGACTGGCTGAGACCCGTCTGCCGGTATACGGCGACAACGCTCGAGACGCTGTCCGCCATGTCGCCGAAGTCGGCAATGTCCAAAGTCACAGTGCCCGCGCGCGCAGAGAGCGCGGCGAGACCAAGAAGGAGCGCCGTTATGGCTGATCTTTTCATGTTTGCACCTTCCTTCCTTATTCAGTAGTTCCTATTCCAAAGACAACCCGCCCGGACTATCGCCCGGGCGGGAGTCTGACCCAGGTTCGGTCCACCTGACTTACGATTCGGACGGATTGGATCCGGAGACAACCAGCTTGTAGAATCTGCTAGCCTCGGCCGGATCTACCACGATTGAAATATTCACCTCGCCGCTCTCGTCGGGCATCTGCACACTCGGCGTGCCGCTATCATACTCGCCGCTCTCCACTACCTTCCAGTCGCCGGAGAGGGTTGGCGCCGTGTAGAGCGAATACCAGAATCCGCGCACTCCGTTCGCCACCGTGGCCTTGACGGTCACTGTGCCATCGGGGTTGTTGACGATGGTGAGCGGCGTGCTCTCGCCTTCGGGCGGAAGGGGCGTGAGCGACTCCTCGTCGAGCGAGAGAGTTGCCACCACGCTGCCGTCCTCGCGCGTCTCCACGCCATCGAGCTTCCAGCCGGCGGGAACGGTCTCGTCCACCTTCACCTGCGCGCCATCGGGGAACGCGGCGGCCTGTTCGGCCGTGACCAGAACATTCTCGCCGGGCTTGAGGTTGTCCATCGTCTCGTTCCACTTGATGGAGACCTCGATCTCCTCGGAAGTCTGAGGAGCAAACATCCAGACGCGCACAAGCGTGGCGTCCTGGTTCAGCCTGAACGAAGCCTCCGGGGTGTAATAGCTAGAGGCAAGGGCGCGAGGACTGCCGTTGAGCAGGTCGTCAAACGTGACCTTGCCCGCATAGAGCAGCCACTGCGCATGCTCCCAACGGTTGCCGTCGTTGTCAGTGAACTCCAGGGTTTCGGGCGTGAGGGTGACGCGTGTGCCGCTGACGACGACGGATCCACCGGTTTCCAGAACGCTGCCCGTAGCCTCGCCGCCGCCATCAACCGTGGAGCCAGGTGCGACGGGGAGATCGAGATATCCATAGTTGTACGTTTCTTCATCGATCACGAGACCGAGCGCGGTGGAGTAAAGCGTGTAGGAGACCGACGGATCTTCACCGCCGTCATCCTCGCCAACACCCACGGCAAAACGTGCGGTGATCGAAATCGGCGCCTTGGGGGCGAAGCCCACGCTACTGCCGGAACGTTCTGCGTCCTCGGGAATGCCCGCAGAGCCACTGCCGTTCCAGCTTTCGAAATGGTAGCCGCTGGGAGCGGTGGCCGTGAACTTGGCATACTTGCCGTAGGGATACCAGCCAGTGCCGGGATCAACAGTGGCGCCCTTTCGTGCCATGTTGTCAGGGAACATGTTCACCGTCACCTTCACGTAGTTCGTGACCACCTTCCAGGTGAGCACGTACTCGTCGTTCTCGTCGAAGGCGATGTCAACGGAGTTGCCGCCGCCGCTCATCTCAACGCCGGTGCGCTCGTTGTAGAGCGTCCAGCCGTCGCAGCCCATCACGACGCCGTCGACCTCGTTCGTAAGTTCGCCCGCGGCCGTGGCGGTGATCGTCTCGCCGGCGCGGAAGCAGTTCTCATGCAGACCCCAGCTCGGCTCGGGGCTGCCAGCCTCTCCGCCTAATGACTGCACCTTGAGAGTATTGCCTGGGGCGTACAGTTCGAAAAGGTTCCAGCCTTCGTTCATCACGGCGAGAAGGCTTGTGCGCAGGGCGTTCGTGGCGGCAACGAGATCGGGTTCGGGCCAGCCGGGGAACTCCTCGTACACGGGAGTGCTGCCTGAGGGCGCGTATGTGCTCACGATCACGTTGGTCGTGACGGTGTCGATGACGTTGGTGTAGACGCCGGGATTGCCGATTCCGTCCTCCTCCGTCACCTCCACGATGTTCGTGGTGACGTATCTTGTTTCGGTGGCAGCCATGCGCGCATAGCCGTAGGAGAGACGTCCGTTCTGGAAGTACCAGCGCTCGTCGGCATTGACGGTGCGCGGCAGAAGCACTGTGTAGGAAGGCGCCATGTCGCCGTCGAGGCTGCCGGCGGAGGTGAAGTAGAAGACGTAGCGGTTGGTGAAGTCGTTCTCGTTCGCGTCGTCGATCTCGAAGATGTGGGCGAGCACCGCCTTGGTGTACGCGTCGGCGGACTGTCCGCTTATGCGCAGAATGGCCTTTTTCTCTTCAAGCGCCGCCGTGACCGCGCTGGAGAGGCTGTAGCGCGTGGTGCTGTTGAGGATGGCGAAGGGAACGATCCAGTCGGGGATGTCCACGGCGAGCTGCGTGGCGGTGGTGGAATTGCGCGCGCGGCGGCCCACGGTGTATTCGGCCTCCTTGCCATAGCATGAGATCTTGAACGTGCCGGCGTTCGGGGGGACGCGCGTGGAGAACCAGCCGTCGTCGGTACATTCGACGACGCGCGGCGCGGTGCGCTGCGTGCCGGTGTCGGGATCGGTGATGAGATCGGTCACCTCGTTGAACTCCACTTCGAGGCCGCCGATGGCGGGCATCACCTGTCCCACCACGGGCACGATGTCGTCGTCAGCATAGGAGATCATCGTGATTACGCCCATGACCACAGTGGAGAGATAGGAGGCGCCGCCGGTGGTGGCGCGAGTGTCGATGTTGGGCAGAGCGTACCATCCGTCGCCCATGCCGCCCCAGCCCATGAACACGCGCACGCGCTCGGTGCCGTCGGCATCCTGGCCATATCCCACGGCCACCACTGCGTGACCGCTGATGTACATGTCAACAGGAGCGCCGGCTGCGCACTGGCTGTAGATGGTCTTTCTGAGATTGTTCTCGCCGGGTTTCTGGGGATTGTTGAAGCCCACGAAACGCGCGTTCTTGAAGCCGAACACCTCCTTGAGCGTCGTGGCGGCTTCCTTGCTGCCGTCCAGCGTCCCGCCGGAGCCTTCAATGTCCCAGGCCATGCCCACGCCCACGCCGCAGTCGAACGCCACGCGGCCGATCACATCGCGCTGATTCGCATTGAGGCGCTGATAGTCTGAAGGCTTGGTGCAGTCGTTGAAGAGCGACCAG
>JAEEGH010023763.1_pt1 | contig 12435 bp, 11 predicted proteins | sample 9134181 | NCBI WGS metagenome assembly JAEEGH01 (sample SAMN16246544, study PRJNA631951) | gut metagenome | biome: gut microbiome; feature: rumen; material: DP-attached | host: Bos | place: Iran: Karaj | collected 2018-10
CTTGGCGAACAGCTATGCCAATGGCGATGGCGTTGCAACGGACAAGACGAAAGCCATTACCTGGTATCGCAAGGCCGCGAAGGCTTTTCAGGCGCTTGCGGAGAAAGGCGAAAAGTTTGATCTTTGTCCGTTTCGCACCGTCGGGCAGAAGTTATTGGAGGACGAATCCCCCACCGCGCCAGAGGTCGGCATGATGTTTCTTGGGGTCGCAGCTAAATGCGGCGATGCCGAGTCCATGCGGGTGTACGGCGAACAGTTTGCCATCGGGAAAGTCGTCAAGGAGGATTTTGACACGGCCTTGCTGTGGTTGCGAAGGGCCTCGCAGCGCGGTGACGAGGCTGCGGCCACAATTATTGACCGAATCCACGAGGTTGCATCTAGTCGATTGCTTCAAAAGCTTCGCGACAAGGCGGATGCTGGTGATAAAGAGGCGGCGGCTAGATTCAAAGAATGTATGAAACTTTACAAGCAGAGCTTAACGGGGGAAAGGCAAATCGGTCTAATTGAGTGCAATGCGCTGGCGGGCCATGCGTCATCTCAGGCTCAATTGGGACTTGCGTATATGCTTGGCAGGTCGGTTGAACAAGACAAGGCGAAGGCCGTGGAATGGCTGCGGAAAGCTGTAGCTCAGGGAGAATATCGGGCTATGCTTTGGCTAGGGATGGCATACGAACATGGAGATGGCGTAGCGAAAGACGATTGGAGGGCTTTTGATTTGTGGAAACAAAGCCATGATATTGGGTGGGATCCGGCAACAGCGAAACTCCATTCCCTATTTGATGAATACCGAAAGGATGCGGAAAGGGGCAATGCTTCAGCGCAGTTCTTCTTGGGCGTTGCACACGAGTATGGTTATGTCGGCAAGCCAGATGCCGCGAAGGCCGTGGAATGGTACCGCAAAGCTGCCGATCAAGGACATCCAGGGGCGCAGACATTCCTGGGATTTGCGCTTCTAACCGGTTCCGGCGTTGCAAAGGCCCCCGAACAGGCGGTCGCGTTGTTCCGCAAGGCCGCCGAAAAGGGGAATCCCGAAGCGCAGCAGAATCTGGGGAAATGCCTGTTCTATGGTGACGGTTGCAAGGAAAACCAGCAAGAGGCGGTTACATGGTACCGTAAGGCCGTCGAGCAAGGTGAAGCTGGCGCCATGTTCAATCTTGGGGCCTGTTACCTGCAGGGAACCGGAGTGAAGAAGGACACTGCCGAAGCGAAGAAATGGTTCACGCGAGCGGCTTCTCTGGGACACAAACGATCCGCCGAGGTGCTGGAGAAGTTGCAAAAGGACTCTACGCGGTAAAGATCTCGACCAGTCGGACGCCGTGTTTATTGTTGCCAATATGAGAATGTTGCCAATGCCAGTGTTGCCAATGTCCAATTCTATCCTCAAGTTCAATCGCCTTTAATTGGAAATTGGAATTGGCAATGGCAACACTTCCACATTGGCAACATTAGAATGGACAGGGGGAGAGTCCCCACGGACGCGAACGACTTGTTCCGCGATGCAAGGGCGAGGGCGCCCTTGCTACATCAGATCTTGCAACTGCCTCAAAACAAGAAGGCAATTCTCGGCTTGCGTCCACGGCCTATTTGGTGTAAACTATCTGTCGTGGGGAAAACAAACGAAAGGAACAAATCGTGCATTCTGACAACCTCGTGAAGGCGCGCTGGGCGACTCTCGGCGTGCTGGCGTGTGCGGCGGCATTTGCCGCCGGGCCGAAGAAAGTGCTGGTGTTCAGCCGGTGCGAAGGATTCAACCACAGAGATTCGATTGCCGTTGGCAACCAGACGATCCGCGCCGCGGCCGCGAAGATGGGCTACACGGTCGACTTCTCGCTCGAGTACGACGCGCTGAAGCTCGAGAACCTGAAGAAGTACGACACGCTGCTTCTGAACAACACCACAAACCTGAAGACGAAGGACAACCCGTTCGTCGAGCCCTCGCTTATCGAATACGTGCGTGGCGGCGGCGGTCTCTGCCTCATCCATGCCGCTCTCGACAACTTCTACGACGCGCCTGCGTGCTCGATCATGGGCGGCGGCCGATTCGATGGACACCCCTGGGGCGCGAGCGGCGGCGATTGGAAGTTCAAGGTCGAAGAGCCTGACCATCCCGTGAACGCCGCGTTCAAGGCGCTCGGTCCCTCCTTCGCCCTCAGCGACGAGATATACCAGCACTCCTCGCCGTTCTACGACCGCTCCCAGCTGCGCGTGCTCCTCTCCCTCGACCTCACGGATCCCGTCACGAGAGATCGCAAAGGCCAGAAGCGCGCTGACGGCGACTACGCTGTTTCCTGGGTGCGCGCGTTCGGCAAGGGGCGCGTGTTCTACACCTCGTTCGCGCACGACGGCCGCGCCTGGCGCGACCCCGTTCGCCGCGCTCACATCTTCGCCGGTCTCGCCTACTGCCTCGGCGACCTGAAGGCCCCCGACACGCCGCGCGAGATCTCGTGGAGCAAGGCCACCTCCGCCGAGCGCTGCTCGCTGCTCTCCGCCTACGCGATGCGCGGCGACGCCAAGGCCGTGGCCGCCCATCTGGACGACGCCAATGCCGACGTCGCCAGGGCTGCAGCTCTCGCCCTCGGCCGCATCGAATGTCCCAAGGCGCTTGAGCTTCTCATGAAGAAGGCGAAGGCGGCCTGCGGCGACGCCGCTCTTGCGGACGCCCGTCGCACAGCGCTCGGCGCCGCTCTTGGCCGCATGGCCGAATGCGGCAAGGCCAAGGAAGCCGCGGCGGTCGCCAAGACCGTGTACGACTGCCCCAAGGCGCCTGACGCCCTGCGCGCGGTGGCCACGCGCGTTCTCGTGAAGGCCGACGCGTCGTTCTTCCCTACAGCGCTCGCCGACAAGTCCAAGCTCGTGTGCCAGGCCGCCATCTCGGCCGCCTGCTGCGTGCCGAACGCGACTCTCGAGGCCGAGCTCAGGAAGACGAAGTGCCCCTGCGCAAAGGTCGCGCTTCTGAAGAAGCTCGCCGCGAAGCGTGCGAAGGAGAGCGTGAAGACGGTTGCGGCATTTGTCGCCGACGCCGACGAGGACGTGTCCGTTGCCGCGCTTGAGGCGATTGGCGCGCTCGGCGGCCCCGCCGACGTTCCCGCCATCCTCTCGGCCCGCTCGCGCGGCGGCGCCGTGGCCGCCAAGGCCGACGAGGTGCTCGCCGAGATGGGCGGCATCGGCGACAAGATATTCGAGCTCGCGAAGGGCGACATCGGATATCTCGCCGTGGCCGCCAAGCGTGGCGAAACGAAGAATCTGAAGGGCTGGGAGCAGTTCATGAAGGCTGCGGATCCGAAGACGCGCAAGGCCGCGTGGCGCGCGTTCGGCAAGATCAGCACGCCCGAGACGCTCGCCGCGTCGCTCGCCTGGCTTGGCTCAGTGGGCGCCGAAGAGGCGGACGTCGCGAAGACCGCTGCGTGGCACGCGCTGCGCGGCCTCCCCGCCGCCGAGCGCGACGAGAAGGTGTGGAAGGCGTGGCGCGCCGCCGGCGCGGAGGGACGCAAGGCCCTCGAGGACCTGGTGTTCCGCGCAAACGGCATCGACGCCTTCGACTTCTGGAAGAAGCACATTGATGCGGCAGGCAGCAGTTCCGTGCAGAGGGCCGCGAAGAAGGCGTATGTCGCCACGGCGGCCATAATCGAGGCCGACATCACGAAGGGCGCGAAGAAGGCCGACAGCACGAAGTGGAAGGCTTCCGCCTCGCGCGACGGGCATAACGTGAAGAACGCGTTCGACGGCAACGACAACTCGCGCTGGACGTCGGGAATGAATCCCAAGGGAGTGTGGTATGCGCTCGACTTCGGGGACAAGCTGTTCGTGGACGAAGTGACGCTCGACACCACCAAGTCTGCCGGCGACACGCCGCGCGGGTGCGAAGTGTTCGTGAGCGACGACGGCACCAACTGGACGGGTCCGGTGGCCGCATGCGACGAGAACACGCAGAAGACCACCTCGTTCCGCATCGGCAAGGCGACGCGCCACCTCAAGTTCGTGGCGCTCGAATCTCGTCAGGGCCTGCACTGGTCGATTCACGAGATCGAGGTGAAGGCGGGCGTCGACGAGGCGAAGGTGAATAAGATCAAGGCCACTGCGGCGCAGTACCGCCAGGAAGGGGTCAGGTAAGATGAAGGAGCTTAAGATGAAGAACGGAATCTCAAGGCGCGCATTCCTCGGCGCGGGCGCGGCGTTCGGCGCGTTCAATCTGGTGCCGGGAAGCGTGATGGGCGCGAATGCGCCGTCCAACCGCATCGTGATGGGCATGATCGGCGTGGGCGGAATGGGCAACGGCAACATGGGCACGTTCCTTGGAATGAACGACGTCCAGGTGGTGGCCGTGTGCGACGTGAACTCCAACAAGACGGCGAGCGCGAAGAACAAGGTGGACAAGCGCTACGGCAACAAGGACTGCCGCGAATACCACGACTTCCGCGAGCTCTGCGTGCGCGACGACGTCGACGCCGTTATGATCGCCACGCCCGACCACTGGCACGCCTATGTGGGCACGTTCGCCGCCAGCCACGGCAAGGACATCTACGGCGAGAAGCCGTTCACGCACGACCTGCTCGAGGGACGCGCCCTCGTGCGCGCCGTGGAGCGCAACGGACGCATCTGGCAGACGGGCAGCTGGCAGCGCTCGCAGAGCGAGATGCGGCACGCCGTGGAGCTCGTGCGCAACGGGCGCCTCGGCAAGATCGCGCGCGTGGTGGTGGGCCTTCCCTCCGGCGGGCGCGGGCGCAACAAGGGCCTCACGGTCACGCCCGTGCCGAAGGAGCTCGACTGGAACTTCTGGCTCGGCCCGGCGCCGTGGCGCGAGTTCACGGGCGTCTATGACTGGGACTGGCGCTGGGTCTCCGACTGGGGCGGCGGCCAGCTCATGGACTGGATCGGCCACCACGGCGACATCGCCCAGTGGGGCCTCGGCACCGACCGCACCGGTCCCGTGCTCTTCGAGGGCACGGCGCCCTACGACCGGGAGGGCATCTACGACACGCCCAAGTCCTACCGCATCGAGTGCGAATACGCCAACGGCGTGAAGCTGACCGTGGCGGACAACCAGCAGGTGCGCGACGGCGCCACCTGGTACGGCGAGAACGGCGAGTGGGTGTGGGTGACTCGCGGCAGGTGGGACGCCTCCACCCCCGCGCTCAAGAACGCCCGCATCGAGGCCGGCGAGATCCGCTTCAAGAGCCCTGGCCACCAGCGCCAGTTCATCGACTGCGTGAAGTCCCGCAAGACCACCCTCACTCCGGCTGAAGTGGCCCATCGCTCCGCCAGCATAGGCCACCTCTGCCAGATCGCGCTCAAGACGCGCCGGAAGATCAGGTGGAACCCCGACACGGAGACGATCGTGGACGACGCCGAGGCCTCGCGCCTGCTCGGCCGCGCGCCGCGCGGCCCCTGGGCGCTCTGCTAGCCGAAAGGTGCAACTTACCGTTGTCTAATCAATGGTTTGTTTGGTATAATCACTACATCTCTCAACAACAAGGAGGAATTGAAAATGGCTCACAAGATTGACCCCGAGAAGTGCGTGGCGTGCGGCTGCTGCAAGGACGCCTGCCCCGCCGAGGCTATTGCCGAAGGCTCGCCCGCGTACGTGATCGACGCCGACAAGTGCGTTGACTGCGGCGCGTGCGCCGGCACCTGCCCGAACGAAGCGATTGCCCCGGCGTGATCGACTTCATTCTAGACAACCTGCTGCTGCTTCCATTCCTGTTTCCGGCCTACCTTGTGCTGGAGTGGATGGAAGCGCATGCGGGAGACGCGCTCGAGCGAAAGCTCGGGCGTGTCAGTCAATGGGGACCGTTCTTCGGCGCGGCCGCGGGCGTTGTGCCGCAGTGCGGCTTCTCTGCCGCGGCGGCTTCTCTGTACGCGGGCGGCGCGATCACGGCGGGCACGCTCGTGGCGGTCTTCCTCTCCACGTCCGACGAGCTGATCCCCGTTCTCCTCTCTAAGCAGGTGTCGCCCGCTTTCGTGTTCAGGCTCGCAGGGCTCAAGGTGCTCTTCGCCGTGTTCGCCGGCTTTGCGGTGAACGCGTTTCTTTTCTGCATCGGGCGGAGGGGACCGTCGCCGCACGTCGACGAGCTGTGCGCGCGCAGCAGGTGCCACTGCTCCAATCATCGCGGGATACTCGTTCCGGCTCTCATCCACACGGCCGAGATATTCCTCTTCCTGCTCGTTGTCTCTGCCGTGATAGAGCTTGTGATGCACTACTGCGGCGGCGAGGAGGCGATGAAGGGGCTGGTGTTCAACAAGCCGTTCCTCGGAGAGATGCTTGGCGGGCTTATAGGGCTTGTGCCGAACTGCGCAGTCTCGGCCGCGTGCGCCGAGCTGTATTCGGCAGGTGGAATGTCGCCTGGCGCCTTGTGCGCGGCGTCCCTCACAGGCGCGGGCATGGGAATGCTCGTTCTCTTCCGCACGCACCGGCATTTCCTGCAGAATCTTGGAATACTCGCCGCCACGTATCTCTTCGGCGTGCTGTTCGGGTACATAGGCGGGATGTTCCTCTGATGGACGGCGAATCAAAGAAGCCGCGCCGCGGAATCGCCGCGAGGGCGTTCGTGGCAACTCTGCCGGTTTTCGCGGGCTACATATCGATGGGATTTGCGGCAGGGCTGCTGCTGTCGATACAGTACGCGACGGCATGGTCCGTATTTTGGGCGCCTGTGACGAGCGGCACGTTCATATCGGGTATGCTGCAGTTCCTGCTGCTCGACTGGATCCGCGAGATGACGCCGATCATGGACGTGATCGTGGTGACCATCTGCCTCAACGTGCGCTATTCTCTCTACGGAATCTCTCTCATCGAGCGCTTCAAGGCGGCGCCGCTTTTCACGCGCCTCTACCTGATCGGCACGGTGACGGACGAATCGTACGCGCTGCAGACGCAGTGCCCGTGGCCGCCCGGACGCGCCTCCACCCGCTACTGCTTTCTCATCGCCATGTTCGACCATTTCTATTGGCTTCTGGGCGCGACGAGCGGCGCTCTTGCGGGCATCTGCGCGCAGGGCATCTTCTCGCGCGAGCGCGTTGAGGCGTGCACGCGGGGAATAGACTTCGCTATGACGGCGCTCTTCATAGTGATTCTCGTGGACCAGGTGAAGAGCCGTGAGAACCGCGCGCCGGCCGTGATAGGTCTTGCCGTGTCGAGCCTCGTGTTCTGCTCGATTGCGGCGTTCGCCGGCTTCTCCGCGGCGAAGGGCGGGATGCTGATACCGACGATGGTGCTGATAGTGTGCTCGTTTCTGGCGCTGAGGGGACGCCTCGATCCCGAACGCAGGAAGGGGGGCGCGGCATGAGCGAGACGGGGCGCTATCTTGTTCTTGTGCTTGTGGCGGTGGCTGTGGTGTCATACCTCCTGCGCGCGCTGCCTTTCGTGCTGTTCGGCTCGGGGAGGCGTCCGCCGGACGTTGTCAGGTACATAGGCTCCCTCCTTGCGCCGTCGGTGATGGCGATGCTCGTGGTGTACTGCTTCGCGGGCTACCTCAAGAACGGCTGCCTGGATACGCCTCTCCACGGCGGCGCCGAGCTTGCCGCGACGGCGCTCACAGTGGTGCTTCATCTCTGGCGCGGCAACCCTCTCCTCTCGATCGCCTGCGGCACCGCGCTCTACATGTTCCTCATACGCGGCGCATGAGGAAACGGCTGCGAATTGTTGACTGCGCCGTGATGATTTGGTATGATTTCGGCATGGGGAACATCTGAAGCAAACAAGGAGATCACAATGCAGCGTAGAAGATTCATGAAGCTCGGGTTCGCCGCGGCGGCGGTGCCCACGATTGTGCCGCGCCACGTGCTGGGCGGCCCTGGCCACACCGCTCCCAGCGAGCGCATCACGCTGGGCGGCGTGGGCATTGGCGGAGTTGGCCACGGCCAGATCAAGGGACTCGCCAAGACCGGCTTCCAGGTGGAGGCGCTGTGCGACGTGGACGATCTTCACGCGAAGAAGACCTACGACAAGTTCCCGCAGGCCCGCCGCTACCGCGACTTCCGCGAGATGCTCGCCAAGGAGGGCGACAAGATCGACGCCGTCTACTGCGGCACGCCCGACCACACGCATGCCTTCGTCACGCTCGCCGCGCTGCGCGCGAAGAAGCACGTGTGCTGCGTGAAGCCTCTCACCCGCTCCATCGAGGAGTGCTACAAGGTGGTGGACGAGGCGAAGAAGGCCGGAGTCGCCACGCAGGTGACGGCTACGCCGTGGACGAACGACGCCGCCTGCCGCGTGCGCGAGATCATCGCCTCGGGAATCCTCGGCGACATCGTGGAGGCGTATGCGTGGACGCGTCGGCCGGTGTGGCCGCAGGGGATGCCGTCGTACCCCTCGTTCACCACGCCAGTGCCTGGCACGCTCGACTGGGACCTCTGGCTCGGCTCTGCGGAGAAGCGTCCGTACGCCGACAAGTGGCCCGCCGACAATCCGATTCCGAAGATGTCCCCCGAGGCCTGGAGCGGCGCCGCCGTGTACCATCCCTTCAACCACCGCGGCTGGTACGACTTCGGCGCGGGCGCTCTCGGCGACATGGGCTGCCACTGGGCCAACACGATCTACAAGGCCCTCGAGCTCGGCCATCCCTCGATGATCAGCGCCAGCTGCACGCGCGCAAGCGACGTCGCGTTCCCGCTCGCGAGCGTGGTCACTTTCGACTACCCGAAGCGCGGCAGCTTCCCCGAGCTGCGCTTCACGTGGTGCGACGGCCTCATCAAGCCGCCCGCCCCGAAGGAGCTCAACGGCGCGCCCATGCCGAAGGAGGGCGTGATGTACGTGGGCACGAAGGCGAAGATGCTCATCGCCATGGAGGGCAAGGACGGCATTCGCATCCTCAACCCGAAGCTCGACGCGCGCGCGAAGACGATTCCCGCCACGCTTCCTCGCCGCGGCGACATCTGGAAGGAATGGCTCGTCGCGTGCAAGGGCGGCGAAAAGGCCGGCTGCGACTTCGACTGGGCCCTGCTCATCACCGAGTTCGTGCTTCTCGGCAACCTCGCCGTTCGCACCGGCGGCTCGGTGGCGTTCGACCCCAAGACGATGCACGTCGCCAACAACCCCGCCGCCGACGCTCTTCTGCGCCTCAAGTACCACAACGGCTGGAAGCTCTAGCGCTTTTCACGGCGTGCCGGATTTGCTATACTAGACGCATCGGAACAAATTCTTTCAGGAGATAAAAATGGCAGACATGGACGGATTCAAGGAGGCCGCGGCGTATGGCCTCGACAAGCCGCAGACGAACACCGCGTTCTTCCTCAAGGGGAACGAGAACAAGGGATGGGGCGTGAAGAACCGCCTCTCGCGCATCTTCAACCCGAAGACGGGCCGCACCGTCATGCTCGCGTGCGACCACGGCTTCATCATGGGCCCCACTAGCGGACTCGAGCGCGTTGACCTCGCGATCAACCCGCTCATCGAGTACGCCGACTGCCTCATGTGCACGCGCGGCATCCTCCGCAGCGTCATCCCGCCCACCATCTCCAAGCCCGTCTGCCTCCGTTCCGATGGCGGCACCACCATCCTCACCGAGCTCAACCTCAACCGCGTCTACGACGTCGAGGACGTCGTGCGCGTGAACGCTAGCGCCATGGCCGTGATGGTGGCATGCGGCGACAAGGCGAGCGAGCAGATCACCACCCACAACCTCGTGCACACCGTCGACATCGGCGAGAAGCTCGGCATACCTGTTCTCGGCGTGACGGCCGTTGGCAAGGACATGGCGCGCGACGCGCGCTACTTCCGCCTCGCAACGCGCGTGTGCGCCGAGAATGGCGCCTCGTTCGTGAAGACGTACTACACCGAGGAGGGCTTCGAGACAGTGGTGGCGCAGTGCCCGGTGCCGATCGTCATCGCAGGCGGCAAGAAGCTGCCCGAAGACCAGGCGCTCGAGCTCGCGTACAGGGCCGTCCAGGCCGGCGCGGCGGGCGTGGACATGGGGCGCAACGTGTTCCAGAGCGCGAAGCCCCTCGCGATGATGAAGGCCATCTCCGCCGTCGTCCACCAGGGCCTCACGGCCAAGGACGCCTTCCAGCTCTACAACGACGAGAAGTAGTCCCACGGCTGCGCGGCGATGTCGCTGAGCCTTCAGTTCCTCGGCACCGGCACAAGCGTGGGCGTGCCGCAGATAGGCTGCAAATGCCCGGCATGCACCTCCGCCGATCCCCGTGACCGGCGGAGGCGCACTGGCGTGTACGTGCGCTCCGGTAAGACCGCCTTTCTCGTGGACACGCCGCCCGAGCTGCGCGAGGCGTGCATCGAGCTCGGCATCAGCAAGGTGGACGCCGTTGTTGTCACCCACGCGCACATGGACCACATCGCCGGCTTCGACGACGTGCGCCGCTTCAACACCCTGAACGGCGGCACCGTGCTCAAATGCCACGCCGCACCCGAGACCATCGCCGCCATGCGCCAGGTGTTCCCCTACATCACCACAAAGGCGAACACGCAGGGGCTCTTCCGCCCGATGATTGACTTCACGCCAGTCACGCGCGCCTTCCGCATCGGCTGCGTGAAGGTGACTCCGCTTCCGGTGGAGCACGGCGGCCCGCGCACGAACGGCTATCTCTTCGAGGCGGATGGCCGGCGCATTGCATACATCTCGGACTGCATCTCGATTCCCGCGCGCACCATGGCGAAGATCCGCGACGTTGACGTGATGGTGGTCGATTGCCTGCGCGAGCGCGCCCATCCCACGCACATGAACCTGGAGCTCTCCCTTGCGGCGCTCGCCGCCGCACGCGCTCGCCGCGGTTACCTAGTGCACATGAGCCACAGCGTGGTGCATGCAGAATTCTCGAAGCTACTTCCGCGCCACGTGCGCCTCGCCTACGACGGCCTTACGATCCGAGCCTAGCACTACATTTCTTGGAATGGAAGTCTTAATCAAAGTATGCAAATTTTGATGACAAGTTTTGTTCGGTTCGTTGCTTTTGGGTTGCTTGTGCTCATTGCTCTTTGTGTAATTAACGCAGTGGCAAAGAATCCGCCGAAAATGCGCGCGCTGCGCGGCGTACCTGTGAAGTGTCTTGGCGTTCTGATGTTGTTTGCAACGGCCATAGGAATGCTTGCAGTCCCGAAAAATCCGATGAATATGCAAGTATCCCAATATGCAAACATTCGAAGCGGAATTGCCGCGGGAGGGCTGGTCTCCGTGCCGGACAACGGTCTGGTTCCGCGCCAGGCCCTGCCCTTGTAGAGAAACTTCTTATGCGAGGTCACGGGAGTGAGACAAAGGGAGACATCCCCCTGGGAAATGTTGAAGGACTGCCCAAAAGCGGAGAGTCGGGTCCTTTGGCCATAGGCCGTTCTTTGTTTATGCATACATCGCCAAGATCGACTTAATCTTAATGAGTGACCAATGTGTAGAAAGTAAGGAGGCATAATGAAACTAAAGATTAAAGGGATCCCTTTCCTTATTCTCGCAACTCTCTACGTATGGGCATCGCCATGCGTTACTAACGAATACGATCAGGTAAAGTTCGAGAAGTACCTTATCGCTTCGATTCCGTACTGCGGGGGTGACGATGGGGACGAAGAGCCTTATGTTCCATTGCGCTATACAGACGGAATGCGGCGCCACCAATGGTATATGTCGCAAAGCGGGTGGAGCACCAACCAGATTGTTTCCGCTTTGATGCTTGCCATGACAAATTATCTTTCGGATGCGGACTGGGCAGATGAACGAAAGAGACGTTGTTCCGGGATAGCGGCTTGTTATCTGAGCGATATAAATCTTCCAGTTGTTACCAATATGTTCAGACATTTCAATGATTCTGACAATACTCCCAGAATGAAGCTGGCGACAATCCCCGGAATGTTCAGATATACAAATTTAGAACCAGATGTATTAGATTACATGCGTACACTATGTGTGCGCACAAATGTCTACGACGTGGCGGCAGATATAGTTGCCATTGACATGTTCAAAGCACTGGAAACTATGCCGTCCGACTTGAAGCCCGCTGCTACAAATCGTGTGGCGCAATATATGTATTTTGCAATTCATCATGTCACGGACTGTCAGGGATGGCAGGACCGCGAGCTGGCCATGTTCATCCCAGCGTACTCGAACAGCGTCCAGCGTCTTGATCTCATGCGGTACGTCTCCACATCCGCCACGAATACATGGGAGCGGGCCAATGCCTCGAATGTGGTCCAGCGCCTTCAGGCACTTCCAAGTAATGAACTGAACAATGTCCAGTGGATAACGGAGTGAACATGGACAGTGTCAGGTAAGTAGTCAGATGCGGAAGGATTTTGCTATAATATTCGCCATGATAGCAATACGACTAAAACGATCAGACTAGATGAATTGCGCACAGCAGAAACAGGCCGCGCGGAAGTTCGTCGAGTTCTGGACCCACCAGTGCGGAAGCGAAAGAGGCGAACGACCGCGCCGTGCTTGCCGCCTACGGCCTTGCGCCCGACACGCCCGAACCCGAACTCGTCGCTCGCCTCTTCAG
>JAEEGH010023767.1_pt1 | contig 12433 bp, 4 predicted proteins | sample 9134181 | NCBI WGS metagenome assembly JAEEGH01 (sample SAMN16246544, study PRJNA631951) | gut metagenome | biome: gut microbiome; feature: rumen; material: DP-attached | host: Bos | place: Iran: Karaj | collected 2018-10
TGATCTGATTGATATCAAGCGGCTCAAGGCCATCCTCTTCTTCATTCATGATGTTAACTGGCTTATCTTCCTTCTTAACTTCCTTCTTGTCCTCTTTTCTTTCAGTCACATCCCCCATGACCTTGACCTTATCAAACTTCTCAGTCACCTTTCCAGTGACTTTGACCTTGTCAAATTTCTCATCTTCCTGATCATTTATCAGATCATTCTTTTTCTCGTCCTTGATGATAAGGTTGTCGTTTATGAGATTTATGTTGTTTCTCTTTTCGCGAAGGCGCACAGTGCCCCCACTACTGTACTTCCTAAAGGCGTTTGTCAGCTTCCCAAATTCACGCATATCCTCGCCTTCACCAAATCTTTGCTGACGGGCCCAGTCACCATTATCTCTGCGTCTTGCAAATCTGTACCTGGGATCGCCCTCGATTTTAAATCTTCCCATTCCGTCATACATGATCAGATGATCATGGCGAAGTGTAAAATCAATATATTTGTTGACCGCTTCGACATAAAACAGCCTTCTCAAAAAATCCTGATGGGATAATGCATATTCTCTTAAGCTGCCATCTTCCCCAAATACTTTATTTTGGTAGTAAGGAAGTGCCAGCTTGGTCATCTCATAGTATTCTCTTAAGTGACCGGTTATAAATTTAACCAGAGAATCGCCTGTCAGTTCGTTAGGAGTTGGAATGTGCATTTTCATAAAGCGCTCAATGCCCTCTTCTTCCATCCTCTTTAAAGCTTCCTGATCATCGTCCTGTTTGGCTTTGCTGTAGCTTTGATTGAATTTTTTATTCTTTATCTCAGCTCTGTTTAAAGGTCCATCAGCTTTGTCCTTAAGGACTATTCTGCAAGGCCACTGTATTTTCTCACTTCTTACCTGCCCCTGGATCATTTCAAGATTAAGAAGCATATTTGTTGCATCGCTACTAAAGACGCCGCATGTATCCCTGTATTCGCTCTGTTTTTCACTGATTGTCCTCTTGTTGATGCCATGCACTTCTCTCCAGCTTTCCTGAACTGATGGCGAGCTGTTTTTGATCTCGTCGTAAGCATCCTTTATCTTTCTTTCTACGCCGTTTAATTTGTCTTGAAGCCGTCCTTTAAGGAGATCATTATTTTCTTTCTGAATGAGGTTAAGGAGCTGATCTTTAAGCAGCATATTACAGGACAGTTTTGCCCTGCCCTTTAAATATGACTCATGAACCTTGTTCTTGGACTTGGTCTCCGCAGCAGCTATCATTCCTTTCAGTCTGTACTTCATTATTTCTTCACGATGAAGATACTTGGTGTAGTTATCAACATTTTGCTCATCATCCTGGGCATATCTGGCCATTTTCTCATTCATGATGCGAAAATTTTTCGCAGCATTGGACGCATTACTTTTTCTCTTCCAGGCATAGTGATTTCCATAGCTTCTGGAATAGGCAGATGTAATCCCATTTTCGTCGTTGGCATATCTCTGATATTGCTGCTGCTTGCTGGCGCCTAGAAGCGCATCCTTGAAGTAGTAATCTGTCCTCGCTTCAAAATCCTCTTTGCTCTTATTCCTGTCCTCAAAGTATTCCATGAGCTGGTCAGCATCATAATCTATTTCATGGTTTTCAGGTCCAGGCATAGTAAAGCCTCTTCCTTGCACCCTTTCGCGGTACTGGTTCATCGCTTGGGGATTTTCAAGTTCCTGCTTTTTTGCCTTCTTATACTCCTCAAAATGTGACATATCCTAACCTCCTGACTAAAAAACTCCAAGATCTCAATACATTTCAATTATACGATTTATAAAAGAAAAAAGCAGAGAAAACCGTGTGGTTTTCTCCGCTTTTAAGAATATTTATACTTTTTTAATCAACTGAATTGATACTGAAGAGATCGTTCAGAGCTGGATCTGCCTGACCATTCTGCTGTTTTTCAATCTCTTTCTTTGCCTTCTCCTTTTGCCTGCACTCTTCGAGGTATTCATCCTCTCTGGACACAACGTATGCCCGTAACATTTCGAAGATGTTTTCAGCATCAAAGAATCTGTCAGTGTACTTTGCAAACTGGCCTTTATAAGACTTGATGACCGTCAGCTCGTCGCTTGAGTATTGCTTAAGAACTAAACTAATATTCTTTGAGCCTTGATTTACCAGGACCTTATCATATACATCCGTAAGAATTATCAATTCTCTAAGGTTTGCAAGTGTCTTGGCCTCTGCTTGCTGTTTTCTCTTTTCCAGGAATTCCGTATTGCTGCGGCCATATTTCCTAAGCTTAAGCTTTTCTTCGTCTGTAAGGCCATTAAGCATGAATTCCACATCGTCCTTGATCTTTGATTTCTTCTTCTTTGCAAGGATGGCATCAAATGTTTTATGGATCTGCGTAGGCATTGCTGCATCTTCTCTGTCAAGCATCGTCTGCCTTGTTTCCAATGCTTTATACTCCTTGAGATAATCACCGCTCTTTATATACTCCTGCTTAGCATTGAAAAGCTGGATCGCATTCTCTCTGGCCTGGGTGCTTACTTCCTTACCCATTACCAGGGCATCGCTCTTGGACATATTCGCTTTGCCCTCTTTAGATCTTGTTATCTCAGCAAGTGACTCGTCATAGATATTAGCATTTACAAGACTTCCGTCGATCTTAATTCCATTCTTTAAGAGATAAGCACTAAACAGATCAAAGTATGTAGAAACCATAAATCTTGTCTTTGGATCTGAAAAAATGGACTGGATCTTTGTCAGAGAATTGAGCTTGTTAGGCGACAAAAGCTTTGTATCATACTGTTCAGCGTGTGCTTTTCCATTTTTATAAAGGTCCTCATACACTTTATAATAGTTGTCAAATACACTGTTAGCTACTGTTCTTTGTGCCTCTGATTCTCGTGTAAGATTATTGATCTTACTATCAAGTTCCGCCATCTTCGCAGACTTATCCTGGATAAGGAGAGAATTATGAATCACTGACTCCGGTGTCGCTTTTAATCGCAACATATCCATCTCCAAAGTTTCTCTCTGGTCTATCAGATTTCTAAGCTCCTTGTCGTAATTCTCAACCTTGGCCTTCATCTTGTCATATTCTTTTTCTGCAATCTCTTTAGCTTCCCATTGCGTGTACATATCCTTTTCATTGCCAGCTTTAGTAAAGGCCGATTCTATTTGTCTTCTGTAGCCTGGAATGTTGAAACTATCATTGCCATTTTCATAGAGAACGCAGAAATTCATTGCATTTATCATACTCACATAGAAGTCTGGATCCTTCTCTAATTTTTCTTTAAAGAAGTCGTCTTCATAAATGGCTTTTCCTGTTGCTACAGGCTTACTGATCTTGCCCATATCAAGCTTGAGGTCGCTGATCATCTTGATAACATTGTTACATTTTTCTTCATCTACAACTGAAAGGTTAGCCGCAATATTTGAAACATCATCAGAAAGCAGATTCTTAAAGCTGATCACCGTAGATTTGGCATTTATCTTGCTGGTTGCACTTGTAAGTCCTTTCTCTGGGGCCATAAAGAACAGCATCTGAGGGTGGTAGGAATTGGAAACTGTAAATGTAACCTCATCGGTGCTCTGCTCCTTTAATTTAAACTCATAATACTTTTTCTGTGTCTGCTGATAAGCGTCAGTATAACCATGATAGAACTTCTCAAGTTCATTAGCTTGTTTTTTATCACCTTCCTTAAGGCCATACGTATCTCTCTTGACAACAGTCTTTTTGCTGTCACCTACCTTTACGTAGTCCTCAAGTCCAACACCCACAAGCGTTCCAGATACTGACTGTCTGATCTTCTGAGCCATCTTGGTCTGGGCATAGGCAGTCTTCATTGTGTCTAAGCTATCTGTAACTTTAGCCTGCGCATCAGCAACATTTTTTCCGACCTGCGTCTTGAGAGCCTTCTGCTGATCCTGTAGCTCTTTCTGTTTCTTTAGAGCCTCTTCATCCTTTGACTTCTTATCAACGTTCATCTGTGTTTGCAGAGTCTCAACCTCTTCAGGCGCAAGTCCAAAGCTCAAGCCGCCTTTTTCTGTAATACCATACTTATTGGCAACAGATATGACTGCATTGTAGAAAAGAACGTAGGATTCACCATGACCTTTGTCAAAATAATCCCTGATCCTCTGCACAGTATTTCTCTTTCCATAAACATCATATAGTCTGTCAAAGCTCTCTTTTTCACCGTAATATAACTGCTGGAATGCAAGAAGCTTATTTGCATTGAAATAGCACTCTGCGAAGTTATTTACGATATAGTCCTCATTCACATCATCAATCTTTATTGATTCACCAACTTTAAGAGCGTCCTCCGCAGCTTTAACAAGGAACTCGTCCCTGGTCTCTACATGAAGATACTTATCAACATCCGCTTTGTTCTGGTCTTCTTTGTTTATGTTAGACTTAGTTACTGATTTTCCTGCAAAACCGACCTCATGACTTCTAAGCAGGAACATAAACTGCTTTTCATCTATGCCCTTAAGGTTCAGGTCTTCTTTTAACTCATCAAGGAATCTGGGGTTCTGCATGTCATTTACAGAAGCATTAGTTTCTGCAATGGTTTCCATGATGTTCTTGATCTTATCGATGTTTTTCTTTGCAAACTCCTCCTGTCCAAACGCTTTACATCTTTCTACAAGGACCTCCTTGCTGTCCTTGGCATTTTTCCAGATGAAATAATCGTTCATGGCAGTCTTATCTTTTTTATAACGTCTAAGCCTTAGCTCAGCTTCTGCCCTGGCTCCTTTTGATAATGTAAAGAAGAACGTTTTAGTAGCCTTGGTGAGGATATCTTCAACCTTATTTTCGTCAAAGAATTCCATATCTCCGGCCTTATTATGAATATACTCAAACAGCTCATCAACAAAGTTCCTAGGAGCAGGCATATCCATTTTCTTAAGACTGTTTTCTATGAAATCCTTCTTTTGTCTCTTTCTGGCTGTGATCCAATCTTCGCCTTTTTCAAGATCCTTCTCGTTCTTTTTGATCTCTTGTTCCTGGGCACCATAGTTAAGATACTGGTACAAAGTAACATTATCCTTGAGCTGGTCGAAGTTCTTTTCAAGTCTATCTTTTTCTTCTTCCAGGCTCTTTAACTGTGAATCATATTTACTCTTTACCCTGTAGGCGACAAACTTGTATATGTTCTTCTTTTCGATTCTCTTATCCCCTTTATTATAAAGGGCTTTCATCTCCTCAAAAGACAGCTCCTCCTGAGTTGCCTTCTCATCATCCATAAGTCTTCTGATCTTAGCAATTTCAGCTTTTACCTCAGCCGCTCTCTTGCTTTCTGCTTTTTCTCTTTCAGTTAATGCTTTTCTTTCTGCATCAAGCTGCTTCCACTTGCCAGAGAATGACTGATCTCCAGTTATCAGATCTCGCTTCATTCCCTTTCTCTTTAAGTACTTATAATCATCCCAATCAGCGATACCGTGATCAGCCAGAAGCATTCTGACATACTCTCTAAAGTCTGACAGAAGCATTTCCTGCTCTCCAAGTTTATCCAGTTCCTCACCAGAATATATCTTTGCCATGAGATCGGGATTTTCTTCATCTGTCTGATGATTAAACCCAATATAATTGTCGATAAATTCCATTTCACCAAGTATATCTCTAATATTTGAAATTATGCTGGCATCATCAACACTACCATTCTTACAGTACTGGGTCTTTACTTTGTTAAGGATGATCTGGAATTTGTCTTTATAAGTCCTTAGGTATTTTGCCTTTTCATCATCAGTAAGCTCTTTTCCGTCTCTCTCTTTTTTCATATTCTCAAACATCTGCGTGAAGTAGTTCACATTAGCATGCTTGGGAAGTTCCATACCGAGTTTAGAAAGGCACTCAGCTTTGTTTTTAGCAAAATACTCACACTGCTCCTTGAGGAGGATGGCATTATCCACTCTCTTATTAACATATTCTTCTTTATTTTTTGCTCCGCTAAAGACACGTCCATCCTTTACAAGTTCATCATAGTCTTCACTAAAGAGCTTTCTCGTTACGTATAATGCGTCATCTTTATAAATCTGGGCTATATAAGAATCCAGAGCGCTCTTGCCAAGGATCTTGATCTCTTTAGCCTGGTAGTTATTGGCTTCCTTCATTCCAAGCATAAACTTATTGAGCTCATTGAGCTTATGGAGCTTAGCGTACTCAGGATCCTCTTCAGTGATATTAGGATGTTTCTGTTTAAAGTCATCAAGCTTATCCTGAACCTTCTTCTGCATATCAGTCATTGCAGAAAGGCGGTACTCTTTATCAATACCTTCAATGATCTGATTATTGCCCTCCATATTTGGCGTATCATAGATGTAGGAATATGCCTCAGACTTCGTATAATCCATAGCTCCCTGCCACCTATGGAAATAATCTCTAAGGAGTCTTCCTTTTGCCCTTACCAGGATCTTGTCATTATTTGAAAGTGTGTTGTAATCTAAAGGTCCCTTCCTGTCAAACTCAATACCGTCACATATCTTGATAAATTTCTTGAGCCAGAAATACTTTTTAAAGGTGTCAACATTAGTGACATCCAGCTCCTTTGTAATGTTGTAATCTTTCTCAAGCTGTTCAGGTGTGATCTTTACTATCTCTGCAATTGATATTTCAGGATCGCTGATCTCAGGCTGGTTTTCATACTCAGTGAAATTCTTCTGAGCTAACATGCGTCTTTCAATGTTATTTAGCATCTGAGGATTCTTAACATCCTTCTGGGTCTTACCATCAACCAGCTTGTTTACGAAACGTGTTCTTTCCATTCCCCTCTTAAGGAGAGTGTAGTTGTACTGAGCCTGCATGTCTTCAAGCTTGATGGTCTTACCACCAGCAACTTCGATCGTATCGAACTTTTCGAAGTCATAGTAATCAAGAGTCTTGTAGAACAGGTCATTATATTCAAAGGCCTCTTTAAGCTTAAAGATATGTTCAAGACCTTCGTACTTAAGGACATTCCTAACAGAAGGAAGTGCATTCAGCTCTAATTCCTTCTTAGTGAGATCAATATTGGTAAAGAAGTCGATAGTTCCCTTGTAATTCTCAAGCTGCTGTTCAAGGATCGATGTTTCCTCTTTAATACGGACTTGTTCCTTGTCAATATAGTCTTTCCAAATCTGTTCAAGATCTGGAATACCTGTTTTTTTGCCCCCAGTGATACCCTCCTTTGAGTTTGCTTTTCTCGCAAGCCCTTTTATTGCCTCATTTCTTGCTTTGAGCTCATCAAGCCTTCTCATCTGTTCGTTGTACTTGTTGAAGATCTTATCGATCTCACTGCCAAACAGATCATAAATCGCAGGTTTTTCCATGATCTGTGCTTTGAGTGCCTTAAGCTTTTCTTCGCCCTCACCAGTGGCATCGTACTTAAGCTTAAATTCTGTCTCTTCCTTATTCTCCTGCTTCTGATCCTGCTTCTCTACTCCAGCTTTTTCTGCTTTTTTCTGGCGGGTTTCATTTGCCTTGTTCTCAATTTCGTCAAGCTTTGCCTTCATCTTGGCATCAGCCGCATCATCCATATAGTCAGTTGTAGAATTGTATGCCTTTTGTAAAGTTTCCCATGTTTCTTCTACAAACTTCTGGTATTCTTCTTCTCCGTTTAATCTATCTTTTTTCTCTTCATTACTTAAGAAACTTATGGTCGTGCCTTTTTTTGCCAGTCCTTCATCTTTCTTGTAACCGCAGTAACGGGCATGGGTCTCCATAAAAGTCTTCATGATAGGCGCGATCAATATGATCCTGCTCCAGATTACAGCTGCGAGATCAGGGTCTGTGTGATCTTTGCTGTTCATATCCAGATAATTAGGATTGCACTGAGTAAGAAAAACAAATGAATTAAGCATGTCCGTGTATCTCTGCATCTGAAGCATATTTGCAGCCAGATACTTATTGCTGAGCATATTGGGAGTCAGTTTGAAATTGATGAGCTTAAGTGCAAGCTCATTCATCACTTTCGTCCTTCCGCCATCTTTATTTGCTATGTACTCTCTCATGATCCGCTTGTTATACTCGGATCCGTCTTTACGTTCTTCTTTGGTCTCTGTACCCAGAAGTCCAACCTGTTTTTTCCAGAAGATGACATTTTTGGTCATGCTAAAGAAAGGCCGAATGCCCTTGTCCATTTCATCCTTGCAGGATACTTTATTTGCAGTAAATTTGCTGAGAAAATCAGCCCCCCTCTGTTTAAGGCCTTTCCAGGTTCCTGTCAGAGCTCCAAAGAACTTGCCATGAGCCTTCATCTGTCTTTCGTATATCTTTCCCCAGTCCTGTACTACAACATTCTTGTCCTGACCAACATAATTATCATAGATATCTCTCTGGTTATTTCTTGAATGGAAATAATCTTTGTGATATGCATTGTACTTATCAAGTGCATTCAATTCCCTGACTGTATTAAGGCCAAAATGAAGCATTGGCCGATATTCCTCAACCGCACTATTCCTGTAATCGTTTATTTTTTTCTTTTCATTTTTCCTTGTTTTGTACCAGAAACTCTCAGCAGGTTGCTCCTGCTTGTCGAACTTGCCCTCCATGGATGAATGAATAGCGACCTGCTCAATTTTCTTAAGTCTGTCCTTATAATCGGTTTCCTCGTTGGCTTCCCACTTTTGGTAGTAGTTTTCCATAAAGTTCTGCTTGTGTTCGCGGTAAGACTGCTCACTCCAGTCCTTCTGCATATCCACATTCATTTTCGTAAGGTTCTTATTCACAGACTCAGTTGTAGTCTGCTGTTTTTCTAGAGATTCTAATACTTTTTTCTGTTCTTCCTTTGTTACCTTAAATCCATCCATATCTAATGCTCCTTACATTTGAAAATTAAAATGTTTTATCATGTCTTTAGATCACGTATCTGTATCTGCAGGAGATATCGTTTATATCCTCAAACAGGTTCAGGATAATATCTTCTCCGGCTTCATCAACTGGCTGGATCAGTATCCTGTGATCCTTTGTGAATTTCTTTTGCAAAAGATCTGTGCTCTTCTCTAACATGTGCAGCAATTCTACCGGCGACTTGTCCTTAGAATGTATAGCTGACAGAAGCAACAGGTCTTTTGATATATTTTCAAATACAAGATAGGACTCGAGAATTCCGTTATTTATGATTCCCACGCTGACATCCTTATTTATCCTTGGTGATGTAAGTCCGTTAACAGGCGTCATCGCTCCTGACTTTGCAGCTTCACTTGTAGCGTGCTTTAATAACTTCTGGTCTATCTCTGAAAACTCTGTTCCACTTCCTTTTTTTTCAAACAGCTTGGTGTTTTTGAGATTTCCAACTGTTGTCAGGTAGCAGTCATACTCTGGGTCTGCGTACACAAATCCGTACTCCTCAAGGAAGTTTGCAAAGTCTTCCTGCTCCTTGCCATAGATCAGAAACTCGGTGTTAAACTCCATGTTCTCCTGACCGAAGATCCTCTTGGTTTCATCCAAAAGAAATTTTCCTCCGCCTTTGCCTCTGAACTCCGGAGCAACATAGAATGATGTTATGTTTAAAAGAAAATCATCCGGCCTTATACATATGGCTCCGGCAGCTATGTTTTCGCCTTTTTTAAGTTCGTCAGCCACAAGCCCGATTGGCAATATCTTAAGATCCTCATTTATGAACTTTTCATCCTCTGAGGTGATAAAATCTTTAAAATACTCAAGATTGTCTTTTGTGATTGTTGTAATTTTCATTTCTACCGCCTTTCCTTATAGTCTTAATTATTTATACGTGGCCGATTTATTTATGGCAATTATAATAATACGATTTATTGAACATCTACATTTTATTATACATTTAATTCATTCATCATATTCGAAAATAAATATAAAATGGTCATACGGTGCGTAGCACCTATAGGAAATAGTAAAGGTCCAAACCAAACTCATCGAGCTTGGTTTGGACCTTTATAATTTCCTAATACGCCAAATGTGTTTGGCTTATTTCCCTTCCGTTTTTGATGATTTTAGAAAGTTTTAAGGATTGCTTTTCTATAAGTAAAATGTCAGCAATCTTTCCATTTTCAATGGATCCATACCTGTCATCAACTCCTATGCATCTGGCAGGATTAATGGTGCAGCTGTCTATTACATCCTCAAGAGGTATCTTCATCTCAAGAGCTGCTGTCCGGAAAACGTCATAGAGATTTGAAACAGATCCAGCTATTGTTCCGTCAGATTTTAGTCTGCAGTACTTACCTTCCTTTACAACAGGTAGGCCTCCAAGAGTGTAGTCACCGTCAGCCATTCCCGTGCCCTGGGCGCTGTCGCTTATAAGGATGATGCGCTCTCTTCCCATAAGCTTGTAGGCCGCTCTCGCTGCAGCAGGATGAATATGAACTCCGTCAAGGATCATCTCGCAGGTAACATTTTCATAGTCAGATGCTGCCCCAACAACGCCGGGTGCTCTGTGAGTTAAGCCTGTCATGGCATTGTATAGATGAACCACGTGAGATGCCCCAGCCTCTATAGCAGCAGCTGCTGTCTCATAGTCAGTACCTGTGTGGGCAAGAGACACCTTCACCTTGTCCCTGACCGCCGCAATGTACTCCTTAAATTTCGGATTAACCTCTGGAGCAAGGCCAATTATCTTAACAAGGCCCTTGGAAGCTTCTACAAACTTATCTACTACATCAGCATTGCACTCCATGATGTAGGCTTCATTCTGAGCGCCTTTCTTTTCCCTGCTGATAAATGGTCCTTCCATGTTAAAGCCCACAAGGTCTGCGCCATCTTCAGGGACATTCTCGGCGTACTCAGCGCCAAGCCTTAGCACATTACAAAGTTCCTCAACTGGAAGCGTTAGTGTTGCAGGACACATGGCTGTGACGCCGTTTTGAAGTTCATACTTTCCGATCACTTCAAAAGCCTTGCTGTTTCCATCGCAGACGTCGCATCCCATGGCGCCATGGAAGTGAATGTCCACAAAGCCCGGAATGGCAATGCATCCGGAAGCGTCAATTACCACGTCATCATCGCTTACATCTCCAATGATCCCATCCTTAACACAGATATCTCTTTTGGAAAAAAGTCTGTCAGGTCCGTAAACTTCAGCTCCAGTAATCTTCATAGTTTCTCACCTCAGGTATTTGTTTCTGTACTCGCCGGCACTCATACCGGTATATTTCTTGAACACCCTGGAAAAATGCGCAGTGTCTGCAAAGCCCACCCTCTCAGAGATGTCCGCTATATGAAGGGATGAATCCTCCATAAGCTTCTTTGCATTTTCAATCCTAACTTCATTTAAAAGATCTGAAAAGCTCTTGCCTGTGCTGTTAAGGAGCTTACTTAAATGCCAGTGGCTCACATAGACCTTTTCAGCCACATCCGTAAGCTGAAGCTTTTCCTTGTAGTGCTGCTCGATGTAGGAAAGAGCCTGCTTCACCACGAAGTTGTTGGCGTTCTCAGTATCCTCTAAGGCCTCCTGCTCCTTGGACCTGCCAAGCTTATCAAGCCTCTCTGTAAGGCTCTCCATGGCTTCGTCCAGCTCCTTCATCTTGGAGGGCTTGACCAGATACCTGAAAACTCCAAGATTAAGGGCAGTCCTTGCGTACTCAAAATCACGATAGCCAGTCAGGATCACGATCTGCATGTTCCTGTGCTCAGAACGCAGCGCTGCGATCATTGTAAGGCCGTCCATTCCAGGCATTCTTATGTCGGTGAAAAGAATGTCCGGCTGATACTTCTCAGTCATCTCCAGCCCCTCTTTTCCTGAGGAGGCTGTCCCTACAACCACGCAGTTATATTTTTCCCAGTCGACGATCTTGCGAAGCCCCTCAACAATAACGGGCTCATCGTCCACGATCAAGACTTTGTACATCTATCATCCCTTTACAGCACCTGCTGTCATACCTTTAATTATATACTTCTGTAAGAAAATATATACCACAATTACCGGTATAATTACCAGTGTAACCGCCGAAGCCATAAGGCCGTAGTTGGTTCCTTCCTTTGAAGTAAGTTCATTAAGGAGCCTTGTGATGGCCTGCATCTCAGGGCGACGCAGGAAGAACATCTGTGTAAACAGATCATTGTAGCTCCACAGGAAAGAGAATATGGCTACCGTTACAAATGATGGCTTTCCAAGAGGTACCACGATCCTGAAAAAGATCTGTGGAATGGAGCAGCCTTCAAGGTGAGCCGCTTCCTCAAGCTCTAAGGGCAGTGACTGCACATAGCCCATCAGCACGATTATGGCGAAGCTGATATTTCCTGCAACCTGAGGCAGGATAACTGATACCATGTTAAGTATCCAGCTTGAGGTGTTGGTGATGTGCCAGCTTGTCTCCATGGTATAAACGGGAATAATGGTGGAGAACACCGGAAACATCATCGCTGCGATTACCATGGTGTGACAGAATCTCTTTAGCTTAAAATCAAATCTAACAAGGGCAAAAGAGGCAAGCCCCGCCAGCATCATAACTCCAAGAGTTACACACGCTGAGATAAAGATACTGTTGATGTAGGCGTGGAGGATATCTAGCCTGTCAAAAGCTCT
>JAEEGH010023770.1_pt1 | contig 12432 bp, 8 predicted proteins | sample 9134181 | NCBI WGS metagenome assembly JAEEGH01 (sample SAMN16246544, study PRJNA631951) | gut metagenome | biome: gut microbiome; feature: rumen; material: DP-attached | host: Bos | place: Iran: Karaj | collected 2018-10
TCACAAAATGCTCGTCATTTCAGCGGCAATGCTTCTCGCATTCGCCGCCAGCGCGTTTGAAATCATCGATGCGGTTTCGCCAGTCGACTGCGCGGAACTCATCGCCAACCCAGGGTGCGGATTCGCCGGCGGCTCCTGGTCGGCGCTGACGCCTGGCATGTCCACCAACGGCCTGAACCTTTGCTCCTCGTCGCCCAACTGCACAAAGCTCTGGAGCATGCACAAGTTCTCCAAGGGATACATCTACAAGGACTACGACTACTACACGAACCACATCGAGCGCTTCGTCGGCGGCGCCGACATCCCCCTCGACGCAAACGCCCTGCTCTCCGTCTCGAACTCGCTGCTCGCCTGCCGCCGCAACGGCGGCACCTGCATCCCGCGCTTCGCCTACACGTGGGACGGCTGGGGCGGCGCCGAGCCCGAAGACTTCCAGATGATTCTCACCCACATTTCCCAAATCGCGGCCGTTCTCTCGCAATTCCGCGATGTCGTACCGGCAATCGAATGCGGCATCATCGGCGCCTACGGTGAAATGCACACGTCGAACTATGCCGGCAGGACATACCAGAACCCCATCATCGACGCCTGGCTCTCCGGCCTTCCGGAAAACATGGCGCTGCTCGTCCGCTCGCCACCCGCGTGGATGCGCTACCTTGAGACAACCACACCGGCCTTCTTCTGCGGCGGAATGAACGCCATGGACCAGTCTATTCGTGCCCGCATGGGCTTCTACAACGACGGCTACCTCGGCACCGACTACGACTACGGCACTTGGGGCGGCGGCGGAGGCAGCGAGACATGGAGCCGCGGCGAAGGGCGCGCCTTCCTCCGAGAGCAAAACGTCCCGTACGGCGGAGAATTCGCCGGCGTCACGACACAATACTTCGACGACAACGTCCACTTGCTCGACCCGTCACGCTTCAACATCGTCGAGGAGTGGTACGACACGCACCTCTCCTATCTCCGCACAATCCGCGCCTCCAACATGACCATTGTGCAGAAACTCACCAACACCTTGTTCTCCTCTACGCGGTGGGCCTTCGACGGCATGCCAGACCTTTCGGAGTATGACGGCATCGACATGCGCAAGTTCTGCGAGGACCACATGGGCTACCGCTATGTCGTTCGCGGCGTCAACGCCGCCGGGCGCAAGAATGGCGCCACGTTGTCGCTCCTGGTTGAGAACACGGGATTCGGCCAGCTTCTCTTCGACGAAGTTCCCGAGGTGCTGCTTGTCCCTGCCGGCGAAAGCTCGGCGTCAGCACGGAGTACTTCCCCCGGCCCCTTTGGGGCATCCCCCCTCTCGGAGGGGGGTGGACTAAGTGGAAATTCCCCCTCCGAGGGAGGGGTGGCGCGAAGCGCCGGAGGGAGTACTCCGTTGATTCTCCCCGCCGAAACGTCCGCCACTTTCGCCTCCCTGCGCGGCGGCACAAACGGCACCATAACAGTATCATTCAACTATCCGGTCCTTATGGATCCAGGCGACTACAACGTCTACCTCCGCCTTCGCGCACCGCTGGCCGACGAGACGGAATCATCATCCCCGCGACGGACAATCCGCTTCGCGAACGAGGGCGGCTACAATCCGACGCTGAAGGCCAACTACTTATGCACCTTGTCGCTCGACTTCATAGAGGATATCGTGCCTGACGACGTCTGGTTCGCGTACCGCGCCGCCACGAGAGCCGTCTTCGGCGGACGATGGTCCGAGGACCAGATTGCCAACGGCGTATGGAAGCGCGATTTCCTGATTGACGACCCCATGCCGCGCGACAAGACTGGAACTGTCGAAATCGAAATGACGGCGGACATCTGCGGCAACGCCACCGACCAGGAGCCATCGATTGCCGGGTTCAGATTCCAGGCCGATGCCACCGGCAACATACCGTTGCCATACGGCTATTCCGCGGAGGGATGGGTCAGGCTTTACGGCAGAAACTTTTCCGAAGGCGAAAAGATAACGCTGAAAATCGCTTTGGACAGCAACTTCGTGTCGTACGAGGTGGATGGCGCCGTCCTGCGTGACGCGCGAGGCAGAAAATTCCTTCCCGCCGGCGGAAGAACACGCGCCACATCCAAGCTCTCCATTGTAGGCGATGTCGAGTCCGATGACTTCACAGGCCGCCTCACGACCGACAGTCGTGTCCCTACGGTCATCAGGCTGAAGTAGCCATGTCCGACGACTTATGCGTGGTGAATTGTTTGTAGCGGACGCGCGTCCGCCGTGTTGAAGGCGCCGGCCTTCACATCCTCCTCGCGGAAGACGGCGAAGAGAATCTGGTGCGTTCCAGTGCGGTCGAAGTCGTATGTCACGGCGATGCGGCCGTCGGGCAGTTGCTGTCCGTCCGGGTAGGAGACGCCATTGCGGCCGCCGTCGAGAAGGAGCGCGTACGGCCATGTTTGTCCGTCATCTTCGGAAAGGTACGCCGTCATGTCGCATCGTGTCGACGGGCAGTCCCCGGGGCGGCCGTTCTTCACCATAATCAGATTGCCTGATGCCAGACGGCGCACGAAGACACGGGAGTTGACGTGCGGCAGGATGCTCGGGCGGGCGTCGCCCCAGGTCCGTCCGCCGTCAGACGATTCGGCCTCCCATAGACCATCCGGCCCCTTTGCGGTACGGATGTAGGCGCGGAGTGTGCCGTCGCGGAGTTCGACGAGGTTGTGCTCGTCGAACTGCCGTTTCTCTTTCGGGAGCGTCACGCCGCCGCGCTCCTCGAAGGTGCGGCCGCAATCGGGCGAAGCATAGACGCAGGCGCTCGGCGCCTCGAACCAGTGCGCGACGGGAAGGAGCCAGACGCCGTCGTCCGTGACAATCGGCTTGCACATCATCACGCCGCGAGCTATCTGCCGCAGGTTGCCGGAGGCCGCGAGTGCCGCCGCCGACGGTTCGGCCTCGGCGTCAAGCTCGGCCATCATCAGCCGGTCGTTTGAGGGGTCGGCATGGCATCCGGCGTATGCGTTGCCGTTTGGATCGTTTGCAAGGGGCACGACGCGCTCCGTCCATGTCCAGCGGAGACGGCCGTCTGGCGCGATCCAGAGTTCGGGGTCGAATGCGCGGACCGGCCCCTGAAAATCGGGTTCGTAGATGACGGCCTCTCGCCATGTCGCGCCATCATCCGCGCTTGTTGCGAGGACGAGGTAGTTGTTTGAGTCCTCGGCGCCTGTGGGGCTGGCGTACCAGGTCGCCCACATCCGTCCGTTCACGCCGGAGACGGCAAGCGAAGGAATGCCGTCATGTTTGCGCCGCGCCGACGAGTACCAGTCGCCGGCCGTCGCCGCGTGGATGAATCGTTTCATGCCTGCATTCTCCTCAGGGCAGATGCGTCCGCAACGGTTTCACCAGATTCCCCAGCCGCCGTCGACGACTATGTTCTGGCCCGTGATGTAAGCTGATTTTTCCGAAAGCAGAAAGTCCACGGCGCCAACGGTCTCGTCGTCGGTCATCATGCGTCCGACTGGGCAAAGGGTCGCGTAGCGTTTTTTGAATTCGTCGTCGACGCGCCCTTCGACTCCGCCGTATGTGACGCAGTTTACCGCTATCTTTTGCGGCGCGAACTGCACGGCGAGGCATTTCGTGAGATGGATGAGCGCGGCCTTTGCGCAGGCGTACTGGAGCACCGGGCGGAAGGGCCCCTCGTAGAGGTGCGGGTTGAATGCGTTCATCCCGTACATCGATGAGATGTTCACGATCTTGGATAGTCCGCCCTCCTTGGCCAGCGCGATGGAAAGACGATAGGGCAGCACGACGTCGATGCGGTATTCCGCCATCCAGTTGTCGTCCGGCACGGTACCGTCTTTGTCCAGTCCGAGCGCGGCGAGGTCGCGCGCATTGTTGACAAGCGCGGAGACTGTCGTGCCTGATTCGCGCAGGGCGCCGACAATTGTCTCTTCGGCCCCTTTGTCGCGGAAGTCAACTTTTATGCCAATCAGGCGATCGCGTCCCGCAATGGTCCGCGCTATGTTTTCGTCGCTTCGCGAGGTGAAGGCGACTGTCCGGCCAATCGAGTGGAAGTGTTCCACGAGCTTCGAGCCGATCTTCCCTGTCCCGCCTGTAATGAGTACAGCGCCGTCGCTCATTGTTCGTTCCCCCTTCCAAGGATGTCCATCACCTTCATGGTGATTTCGCGCGAGTCGTTTTCGCGCTTACCCCTCACGATGTCCACGAAGGCGCTCAGCGCGTTTCGGAACATGTGGAAGGTACCGCCGAAGTCGACGTTGGCCGAGCCTTTCGTGCCGAACGCCTGCACGCGGAATCCGCACTGCGCGCCGTAAAGCGTCGTGAAGGTGGTCGTCATCCCGCTTGCCCAGACGAGCGAAACGATCTTGTTCGTCTCATTCGCCGTGACCGTGTGCGAGACGATGGGCGAACGCCAGTCGAAAAGATGCAGCGCGGGTTCGATGACATGTATCGCGTATTTCTTCCAGTCCTTGATTACAAAGGCCTGGACATGGCGGATCTCACCGATGTCGCCGATGGCGAGGCCGTCCGAGTAGGCAAGGGCCGAACAGGTGAAAATCTGACCCTTGTAGCGCTCCAGGGCGTAGATCTCCTCCGCCTCGCGGACATTTCTCGCGAGAGGCTTGTCGATGTAAATCGGCAACCCCGCCTCAATGAACGGCTTGGCCATCGCGTAGTGGTTCTCCGGGTCGTCGCGGGCGAGCAGCACGGCGTCAACCTGCCCGATCATGTCCTCCATGCGGTCGGCCACGTTCGGGATGAGCGAGGCCTTGGCGACATGTTCCGAGATTGCGCGGTCCTGCGTCCAGATGTGCGTCACATGCGCGTCCGGTATGCAGTCGTCGGGAAACGTCTGCTTCGACAGGTATTCCGGGATGACGGGAAAGCCGCAGTCCCGCATGTATTTCATGTCGCAGCCGTTGAAGATCGCCGACCACGAATAAGGATGGCCGTTGCCTTCGCTGAGGCCGATTATTCCGAGGCGCATGCCAGGTCTCCTGCAAAGCTCATGCGAGGGCGTCGTTCCGCTTCACGAAGCCGAGCGCGTCAAGACGCGCGAAGAGGTCGGCGAGTTCGGATTCCGGCAACGGGCGGCCGTTCGGGGCGCGTCCCCCGCCGCAGTCGAGGCCGATGTACTTCATCATGGCCTTGTGCCATGAGCCGTTTGGGCGCGCGAGCATGACCTCCACGAAGCGCACGACCTCGGCCTGCAGCTTCGAGGCTGCGGCGACGTCATTGGCCGCCGCGAGGCGGCAGATCTCCGCGAAGTGCCTCGGGATGGTGTTCTGCGAGGTGCCGATGCAGCCGGAGAAGGCGCCGGTTGAAAGGGCGCAGAGAACCTGCTCGTCGGCGCCTGCGAAGAAAATCGCCTCCTTCGGCAGGCGGTTGCGGAGTCCCTGCACCGTCCAATACAGGTAGTTCGTGTATTTCATGCCGAGGACGTTTTTCAGCTCGAAGAAACGGACGTCGCGGTCCGGCACGATTTCAGTGCGGAAGGAATAGATCAGGAACGGCAGGTCGGTCGCCTCTGAAATGCGCTTGTAATGGTAGTGGACGGCGTCGAAGTTCTGCCCGAAGTAGACAGGGGCGACCGAACTCACCCAGTCGACGCCGGCCTTCGCGGCGGCTTTCGCCAGCGCGACTGCGTCGTCAGTCGTGAGGCATCCGACGTGGGCGATCAGCTTGGCTCGGCCGCGCGCGGCCTTGACAGCGCGTTCGTAGACCCGTCTACGCTCGTCGGGCGAGAGCAGGAAGCTCTCCCCCGTGGAGCCTGTCAGGTAGAAGCCGCGAAGTCCGCGCGAGATACCGTATTCGATGAGCTTCTCGACCATCTCCTCGTTCAGCGAGCCATCCTCCTTGAATGGCGTGTAGAGCGCCGAATAGGCGCCTGGCATGTCCCGGAAGCAGGCGCCGGTTGGTTCATAAAGGCATGTTCCCATGTTGATTCTCCTTGGTTTTCAGTATATCACAGCAAAGCCATGTCCTTGCGAAACTAATTGGCCAAATGGCTTGATTGTCGTCAACGTCCCTCTGCGCGTCCACGGACGCAATCCCGGCCAAGCGCCCTGCAGACGGCACGCGCATGGGCGCGGCCCATCTGCATGAGGCCCCAGTCGTTAGGGTGGCAGCCGTCAGTCGTGTACTCGCCGTCATCCTCGGTAAGTTCGTCCTCGGAAATCCAATGGAGGTTGCGCCACTCGCGCGGGTTTTCGCGCTTCAGCCCTTCGAATATCTCATGCGCCCGGGCCACTCCGGGGCAGGGACGCCGGAGGTCGCATCCCGGTGCCGAAAGAATCATCGGCACGTCGGGGCGCGCCGCGTGGAGGCGCCGCACGAACGCCTCGTAGCGGGTCTCCAGTTCACCGGCCACCATGAGCACGTTGGCAAGCGGATCAATGACGTAGCAGCTTGCGTCGATGTCCGCGAGCATGTCGCACACCTCGGGTTCCACATGCGCGCTTCCTGCAAAGCCGAGGTTCACGACCGGGAAGTCTCCCAGCCTTCCGGCTATTGCCGTGTAGGAGAGTCCGGGACGGGATGCCAGCGACCCGTGCGTTATGGACGACCCGTAGAACACCACTGGCTTGACGATTCCGCTCGCCCGCGACGGAAGCGGCTCGACCTTTCTGCTTTTGGCGATGCCGACCGCGCAGTCCTTTATGCCGTTGAACATCGGGAGGTAGACCATGCAGGGCCGTCCCGGAGTCCACCGTATCGTGTACATGTTGCTGATTTTCCCGCCGGGGTAGTTGCGCGGGTTCAGGAAGCGCCAGTTGACGAACCTCCAGCCGCGCTCCGCCGTCCACTCGTAGATGTCGAGTCCGCTTTCCGCCATGGCCGAACGCGTCTGCTGGCAGCGCTCGCCTCGGGCAAGCGTCCAGCGGAGAGTGATCTCATCGGCGTCCGTCGCGAATCGATAGCAAATGCCGGATGTGTCCGACGCCTGGTTTGCGACGCCTTGGTTAACCCGCCTGATTCGCTCAAGATGACGGTTTCCGATGCGCCAGTACGGGGTCTCCGTGTCGTCAAAGGCGCGGCCCTCCTGGGGAAGTTGTGCGCCGTTGAACCATAGAAGGGCTTCCGGGTCGACACGCGCGGCCCCGTCGGCCCTGGCGTTGAACGGCAAAGGCGGTATGACATCGTTCCACTTCATCATTGCGCAGGCTTGCTCCATTTGCTGGGAATGAATATGTCCGGGGGAACCGACGCGAACCTGGCCGCAATTTCCTCGACCTCTGCGCCCGGCACCTCGCGTCCGAAGTCCGCGACGACTTCCTTGAGCTGTTCCATGCCGTCTACGCCGAAGACGAGGTGCGAGATTTCGGGCTTCGTCTTGACGAAGGCGATGGCCAGCTCGCGCCGCGTCAGTCCGCGGGTGCGGCAGAGTTCCTCCAGCTCACGGACATACGGGCGTGTGGCCGCAAGATGCGGCGGAATCGCCTCGACCGGCATGAGCATCAGCCCCTGGACGAAGGCCGAGCGCGTGTGGACGTCCGCACCGACATCCGCCGCTCGGGCGAAGACGCCCTCGCGCGCCATGCGTTGGTCAAGGACGCTGAAGGGCGCCTGTATGAAATCGACGCAGGCCGAGTCGAGCGCCGCGAACGCCTCGGAAGCCTCGTAGATTGAAAAGCCGACGTGGCGCGCGAGACCCGACTTCTTCAGCGCAGCCAGCGCCACGGCGACGGATGCGTCGCCCGCCGCAGTGGGCGCATGGCAGATAAAGGCGTCCAGATAGTCGGTCTTGAGGCGCGCGAGGGACGCCTCGGCAGCGGCGCGAAGGCGCGCCGGGTACTCTTCTGCCGACGCGCCGTCGAAAACCCCCATGCCGAACTTGGAGATGATTTCGACACTGCCGCGCGGGATTGTCCTGCGCTTCAGGAACTCGCCGACGACCTCTTCGGCCGTTCCGTACGCGGCGGCCGTGTCAATCGCGTCGACGCCGTTTTGCGTGGCGAAGTCAAGCATTGCGACGGCATCCTCGACAGGCGGTCTCCTGCCGCCCTGAACGCCGTAGTCCATTCCGAACTGCACGGTTCCTATGCAAAGTCTCATGATCTGACCTCCGCTGCCCACACAAGTCCTACTTGAAGACAAGCGTCGAGACCGACCACTGGCCCCCGGGGAGCGGCAGCGTCTTGTAAAGCCCCTTGTACTTGATCACGAGGCGGCGGCGCTGGATGCCGCGGACGAGCGTCCCGTCGCATGCCACGACGAGGACATGTTCGCCGTCGGGGTTCCTGAAGAGGATGAGCCGCGTGCCGTCGCGGGAGCCTGACACCTCCATGACGCGCGCGCCGCGCTTCACGAAGGGGCCGATGTGTCGGAAGAGGCGGTATTGCGGCGAGTAGGTCACCTCCAGCGTCTCGGAATCGACCACGGTGAAGCCGCCGCAGAGGTGCGCGCCCGTCGCCGGGGTGCCGAGTTCGTCGAGGCAGAGGTTCCAGCTCGTGAACATCCCGCAGCCGTTCTGGAGCATTCCGAAGACCTTGGCAGCCCACCACCATTCCGTACGTTCGTCGATGATGACATGGGGGCCGTTTTCCGTGTGGTAGAAGGGCAGGTCTGGATGGGCGGCCTTCAGCGGGGCCATGTTCGCCGACTCCCCGGGACTGCAGTAGCAGTGCCAGGCGATCCCGTCGATGGCCTCTTCAACGCCGGGCATGGACAGCAGTTCAAAAACGCGGGCGACGCCCTGGCCATTGGGATCGTGGTCGTGCACCCAAACCTTGGTGTCCAGACCCGCGCGGCGGAGCGCCGGCACCAGATGGTCGCGGACAAAGGCCCCTTCCTGCTCGGCAGGGTAGGTGCAGCAGGGGTACTGTCCGCCAGTCTCGCACATCGTTTCGTTCTGCACCGTGACGGCGTCGATTTTGACACCGCGTTCGCCATAGCCCTGCGCGTACTTCACGAAGTAGTTCGCGAGCGCCGGCATGCACTCGTCCCTGAGGTTGCCCGAAATCATCATGCCCGAGGTCTTCATCCATCCGGGGGGACTCCACGGCGAGGCGAAGACGTAGGTGTCGGGCCGAACCGCCTTCACGGCCTGCGCCATTGGGACGAGGAAGTTGTCGTCGCGGGCGAGTGAGAAGTCCTTCATCTCCACGTCGCCGGGGGTGTCGTCGTAGCTGTAGAGACCCGTCGAATAGTCGCTCGCGCCCATGTTGAGGCGGATTGCGCCGAGGTTGCAGCCCTCGGGCGTGAAGAGGTCGCGCAGAAGCCGGTCGCGCTTCTCCGGCGGCATATTGGCGAGAATCCAGGCCGAGGCGTCCGTGAGCGACGCCCCAAGCGCGAGAAATTCGTGCCTCTCCTTCGCCGCATCGACGTCGAGCGCCTCGACCGCCGGGTACGGGTGGATGGTGAACCCTGGCGTCGCGATTTCGCGGAAGCCCTTCTGCTCCGTGGTCTGGAAAAGGCGAAGCTCCTCCCCTCCCTCTATTGGAATGAATGATCCGGTCATAAACTGCTCCAATGTTTCGTCCAATTAGGCTATAATAATGATAGCATGAACGAGGACGATATTCTAGAATTCCAGATACAGGCAGTCTGGTGCGAGCCGCGGAAAGGCGGCGGCACGCCGGCCGTTTCGGTCTGGCCAAAGAAGCAGGAGGTGAAGAGGCGGTACATCCTCACGAACCTCCCGGAATTCGTCGTTCCGCTCTTCGAAGGCACCTCGCTCGACACGTGGTCGATCATCGACATGGCCGAGCTGCACCGCCTGCTCTTCCCCGAGAGCGCGGCGGCTTCGCTCGACGACATGATTCCGCCTGCGCGTCGCGGCATCACCGGCGCACAGCGTCTCTGGAACTTATGGCTCTCCTGCCGCGCGCGTCTCGACGCCATCCCGCCATGGGTGCTCGACAACGTCGCCGTGATCTGCCAGGAACGCGACGAGCCGGGCCTTGCGTCGCTCTTCGCCCTGGAGTCGTCGCAGCGTAGCGGCGGCGGATACAAGTGGCTCGACTCCTTCCCGGCGACAGTCCGCAAGGTGGAGCGTCCCGCGTTGCCACCGCTTGAGGACTGCGAACGCCTCGACCCCGAACTTGCGGCCTCTTTCCTCGGCCCGGGCGGCGCGCTGGCCAAGCGCGTCCCGGGATACGAGCCGCGCCCCGGCCAGATCCAGATGCTCAAGGCCGTCGCAGAGGCCTTCAACACCGGCCGTCACCTCGTCGCCGAAGCCGGAACGGGCATCGGCAAGAGCCTTGCGTATCTCCTTCCCGCCGCGCTCTGGGCGAAGCAGAACGACGTGCCCGTGGTGGTGAGCACCAACACGAAGAATCTCCAGACGCAGCTGGTGGAAAAGGATCTGCCCGCCGTCCTCGGCATGCTTGGCGACTTCCACGGCGGCGTCGACGACGAACCGCTCAAAGCTGCGGTAATCAAGGGGCGTGGCAACTACCTCTGCCTGCGCCGCCTCGCGCAGCTCATCGAGGGCGGGCAGTTCGAGCTTCAGCGTCCCGAACTGCGGCTCTTCGCGCAGACGCTCTGCTGGGTCGGCCTGACGCAGGACGGCGACCTCGACGCGCTCGTCGGGGGGGCGAGCATCGACCCCGCGTTCATCTCGAACATCACTTCGTCCTCCGACGAATGCGCCGGGCGCGGCTGCAAGTACTACCGCCGCTGCTTCGTGCAGAAGGCCCGCGAAAGGGCGCTCAGGGCGAACCTTGTCGTCGCAAACCACTCGCTCGTCTTCTCCGAGATCGGGACCGAATCGCCCGTCTCGCTGCCTGTCCACGCGCAAGTCATCTTCGACGAGGCCCACAATCTCGAAGAGGCGGCAACGGACTTTTTCACGCTCGAATTCTCGCCGTCCAAGCTGAGCACCCTGCTGAAGCGCCTCGCCCTCAAGCGCGGACGCAAAAACAGCCAGGGCGCGCTCTTCATGCTGCAGCGGCGGCTGGAGAAAGGCGCCATCTGCCCGCGCGAGCCGCACAAAACACTGCTTGAGGCGGCGCTTGCCAAGGCGATGGACGCCGTGGCAGACGTCCGCGAATGCGGCAACGTCGTTTTTGAAAAGCTCCACCCGCTCACCGGCACGGACGGAACCGCCGTCCGCTACGCCTTCGCGCCGCCTCCTGAGCTGGCTGGGGGCGCACCTTCCCCGCCGCCCGCGCCGCCTCCAAACGCCAAGTGGGCGGCCGTCCGCGAGGCGCAGGACGCCTTCCGCGACGCCGTCAACCGCCTCCTGAAACTGCTCGAGGCCATCGAGGGGGTCATTGGCAAGTCACATGCCGAGGACGAACTTGACCTCGCCGCCGGCGACACCATTGACCTTGTCGGGGCGCGGGCTGCGCTTGCCGAGTTCCGCGACACGGCCGACCAGGTTCTCGCAGGCGATGACGACTCCTACGTCCACTGGGTCCAGCACGCCTTTGGCAACGCCGCTCTGGGCGAAGCCTGCGCCGCACCGATCAACGTCGGCGAGTTTCTGGCGAAGAACCTTTTCGCCAAGCGCCAAAGCGTCATCATGTGCTCCGCGACGCTCAGTGTCGGCGGACGGTTCGACTACATCGCCTCGCGCCTCGGCCTGGACAAGATCGACAAAGACCGCATCCGAGTCTGCACGGCGCCAAGCCCGTTCGACTATTTGAAGCAATGCGCGCTCCTGATGCCGTCGTTCCTGCCCGAGCCGGAGGCGCAGGACCGGTCGTACGTGACCGAGCTCTCCGACCTCGTGGTGCGCCTTGCGGAAAAGTACGACGGACGCACGCTCTGCCTCTTCACGAGCTACAGGATGCTCAAGGAATGCGCGAGGCTTTGCGAGGAGGCGCTTCAGGAACGCGGGATACGGCTCCTCGTACACGGTGAAAGCGGTTCGCGCAACTTCCTCACGCGCGTCTTCCGTCAGGGCGACAGGTGCGTGCTCTTCGGCACGCAGTCGTTCTGGGAAGGGGTGGACGTCGTCGGCGACGCGCTTTCCTGCGTCGTCGTCGCGCGCCTGCCGTTCGCCTCCGTGGGCGATCCCGTCTTTAGCGCGCGCTGCGAGCAGATTGACAAGGAAGGCAAGAGTTCCTTCTTCATGCTATCGCTCCCCGCGGCGGTGCTGCGTCTCCGGCAGGGTTTCGGGCGGCTCATCCGCCACCGCAACGACCGCGGCTGCGTGGTCATCGCGGACACCCGCATCGTCACCAAGGGCTACGGGCGACAATTTCTCAACAGCTTGCCATGCCCGCTCCGCAGATGTCCAGACGCCGCGACGCTCCTCGACTCACTCATTCTGTGAGGTGAGGCCGCATGCGATGCCATTTGATAATAGGCGTCTTCAGCCTACGCCTCGTCAATCTGGACGGAATCGAGTTCGGCCTCCTCGCGGCGGGCGTCCTCAAGCTTCTTCGCCCACTTCAGCACTTCTGCGACTGGCTCGATTAGGGAATCGGGTATGAAGTCGTCGATCTTCCCCTTCGCGTAGAGGGCCCGCGCAAGGGCCCGGTCCTCCATGATCGGAATGCCTTCGGCGAGGGCCGTCT
>JAEEGH010023773.1_pt1 | contig 12431 bp, 11 predicted proteins | sample 9134181 | NCBI WGS metagenome assembly JAEEGH01 (sample SAMN16246544, study PRJNA631951) | gut metagenome | biome: gut microbiome; feature: rumen; material: DP-attached | host: Bos | place: Iran: Karaj | collected 2018-10
GGCTGATAATAGACTTTTACCCAGCCGTTTTCCAACGCTTTTTCAATATTTGAATTAACGTAATCCGCAACGGGATTACGTTCCGGATGATTGTCCTTCGTAGATGTCATATCACTATCTTCCCTCCCCGAAAAAAATAGCTACTGATGAGCTAAGTATAGCATAAGAGGAGTCTTTGTTACAAATTGTGTGATATATTTGCCCTAACAAAAGGATAAGAGTAAAATGTAATGGAATATTTGATTCGCCGAGATTCGGGAGAATTCGGCTCTCCGATTGTATTTACGGATGCCCGCTACAATGCCATGTACGCAGACAAAAGAGCCTTCTACGAGACCCACGAGGACCGCAGAAGAAGGAGATAAGCCTTCGGGCATGGTGGCGCTTCGCACCATGGTGGAATAATGCGCTTTTTTATGTTATAGTTACAGGCGATGCTTGAGAGGGTGTTATGTGTGAATGGCACTCGGTGGTGCCCGATGTGGTGCCAGGTCAACATATCGATTTTGAAGAATGGCTTAAAATCAATAAAAATTAAGGAGATATAAGAAAAAATGAAACTCGGAATCGTAGGTTTACCAAACGTAGGTAAATCAACACTTTTTAATTCACTTACAAAGGCAGGAGCACTCGCTGCTAACTATCCATTTGCTACAATTGACCCTAATGTTGGTGTAGTATCTGTACCAGATAAACGTCTTGATGCACTTACAAAGATGTACAACTCTAAGAAGACAGTACCAGCTACTATCGAATTCGTTGATATCGCAGGTCTTGTAAAGGGTGCTTCAAAGGGTGAGGGACTTGGAAATCAGTTCCTTGCAAATATCCGTGAGGTAGATGCAATCGTTCACGTTGTTCGTTGCTTTGAGGATGCAAATGTAGTACACGTTGATGGTTCTATTGATTCACTCCGTGATATCGAGACAATCAACCTTGAGCTTCTTTTCTCAGATATGGAGGTTATGGAGCGTCGTTACTCTAAGACAGAGCGTTCTGCTCGTATGGACAAGACACTTCAGAAGGAAGCAGCTATGCAAAAGCGCCTTCTTGATCACATGGAAGCTGGCAACATGGCAAAGACTTTTGAGCTTAATGATGAGGATGAGGAAGCATACTTCAAGGAGTACAACCTTCTTACAGCAAAGCCAGTTATCTACGCTGCAAACGTTGAGGATGAAGACCTTGCAGATGACGGCGCTAACAATAAAAACGTACAGGCTGTTCGCGAGTACGCTTCAAAGGAAGGTTCAGAGGTATTTGTTATCTCAGCTCAGATTGAGCAGGAGATTTCAGAGCTTGAATCAGAAGAGGAGAAACAGGAGTTCTTAGAGGCTATGGGTCTTGAAGAGTCAGGTCTCGATAAGCTTATCACTGCTTCATACAGACTTCTTGGCCTTATTTCTTACCTTACATCTGGTGAGGATGAGACTCGTGCTTGGACAATCAAAAAGGGCACAAAGGCCCCACAGGCAGCTGGAAAGATTCACACAGACTTCGAGCGTGGATTCATCAAGGCAGAGGTTGTAAGCTATGATGACCTTATGGCAAACGGTTCTATGACAGCAGCAAAGGAAAAGGGCCTTGTACGTATGGAAGGTAAGGAATACGTTGTTGCTGATGGTGATGTAATCACATTTAGATTTAATGTATAAAAATTACCAAAAAGTTACTAAAAAGTTCACAATTCTAGGTTAGACAGCATTGCTATAATGTACTATTATAAAGTTAACTACTGACTATTGTTTGTATGAACTAAGGAGGAAACTATGAAGATTACAAATATTAAAGACACAGAAGCATTTTTCAATGTTATTGATAATTGCGTTGGAAAGGTAGAGCTTGTTACAGGCGAGGGCGATAGACTTAACCTTAAGTCAAAGCTTTCTCAGTTTGTTTCACTTTCTAGCATCTTCAAGGCTGATGATACAATCATTCCAGAGCTTGAGCTTATCGCATATGAGCCAGAAGATTCTAAGAAGCTTCTTGACTTTATGATTAATCAATAACAGACGGGAAGGACCCGCTTGCGGGAGTTGCCCGTCTGTCACAGCAGGTCCATTGCCGCAGGCAATTTGCATGGGCCTAGCTTTCCCGCACAGTAGGCGATTTGCATGGCTGTGTTTTTCCCGTACAGCAGGCAATTTGCATGGGCCTAGCTTTCCCAATTAAAAGATTTTCGAATAGAAAAGTATTATATAGAGCTCATTTTGAGCTCTATTTTTATGGAGAATAAAATGAGAGCTTACGAAAGATTATTAAACTACGTTAAAATTCACACAACAAGTGATGATAATAGCCAGACTACACCATCTACAGCACGCCAGTTTGATTTGGCCAATATTTTGGTTGAAGAAATGAAGGAAATCGGAATTTCTGATGTGAGAGTAGATGATAAGTGTTATGTTTATGGTATGATTCCTGCTACACCAGGGTACGAGGATAAAAAGGTTCTTGGCTTTATTGCACACATGGATACAGCACCAGATTTTTCTGGAGAGAACGTTAATCCTGTAATCGAAGAAAACTACAACGGAGAGGATGTTGTTTTAGGTACATCAGGCCGAGTTATCAAGGTGTCTGATTTTCCACATCTTAAGAATTTAAAGGGCCGCACTTTGATTCACACAGATGGTACTACCCTTTTAGGTGCGGATGATAAATCTGGTATCGCAGAGATTATGACATTTGCTGATGAGCTCATTAAAAGTAATGAGCCTCACGGCAAAATTTGCATTGCATTTACACCTGATGAAGAAATTGGAGCTGGCCCAGACCATTTTGATGTTGAAGGCTTTGGAGCAGATTTCGCATATACGGTAGACGGCGGAGCAGAGAACGAGGTCGAATACGAGAACTTTAACGCAGCCAGTGCTGAGGTTAAATTCAACGGAGTTAACATTCACCCAGGTAGTGCAAAGGACATTATGGTCAATGCTGCACTTGTTGCAATGGAGTTTAACTCAATGCTTCCACCTACCGAGGTACCTTCACAGACAGAAGGTTACGAGGGCTTCTTCCACCTTCTTGATATGAAGGGGGAGGTTGCTTCAGCTGAGTTATCTTATATTATCAGAGATCATGATGCTGATAAATTCGCAGACAAGAAAGAGGTAATGGAGCACGCTGCTAATATTATCAATCAAAAGTATGGAGAGGGTACATGCGAGCTTAAAATTAAGGATCAGTACCAGAACATGCTTGAAATGATTAAACCTCATATGTTCTTGATTGATTATGCATTTGATGCAATTAAGGAAGCAGGAGAAAATCCAGAGGCTGTAGCCATCAGAGGCGGTACAGATGGCGCACGTCTTTCATTTATGGGATTGCCATGCCCAAACCTTGGTACAGCGGGCTACAATTTCCATGGTCCAATGGAGCACATTACTGCAGAGGGTATGGATACAGTAGTAAAGGTTTTACATGGAATTACTAGAAAATTTTCACAAGAATAAAATGTTATTAACAAGCTTTTGTTAAGCTAACATTTTTAAGTATGGAGGGAATAATGTCGTCTGAGAAGAGAAAAGAGCTATTTGTTGATTGTCTAATGGATGCTTTATCAGGCTTGTTTATAGGTATCGCACTCTATAATTTTGCCGCAGATGCAAAGTTTCCATTAACAGGTTTTACTGGAATTGCTATGATTTTTTTCCAGTATTGGAAATGGAATATCGGTATAGTTACATTGATAATGAACATTCCGCTTATTCTCATTTGTTACAAGGTTCTAGGAAAAAAATTTCTTCTAAAGAGTCTTAAGACCATGGTTATAGGCACAATTTTTATGGATTTTGTTACCCCTTATGTTCCTAAAGTAGAAATAGGGAACATCCTATTAAATGCCATGGTTGTAGGTGTGTTTACAGGCTTAGGCTACGCTGTTGTTTATATGCGTAATTCATCCACAGGTGGAGCTGATTTTATTATGATGCTCATAAAGGCTAAACATCCTCATATGACTCTAGGCAGAATTTTCTTCATCGTTGATGTGGTAATCATTGTTATTGATACCATAGCTTATGCTCATTCTTTTGAAGCACTTTGTTATGGATTTGTAATCAGCTATATCGGTTCATTAGTTGTCGACAAGGTAATGATTTCTGCTGATTCTGGTATGATGTGTATGATTGTTACTAACAAGGCTGAGGCTATTGCAGATGCAATTGACAAGGCCGTTGAACGTGGTACCACTATTTTTACCGCAAAGGGCGGTTATAAGGGAGATGAGCGTCAGGTGCTTATGTGCGCTTGCTCAGACAAGCAAATGTATCAGGTTAATCGTGTATCAAAAAAGATAGATGTTGATGCATTTATTGTTATAATGGAATCGAAGGCAGTGTATGGTGAGGGATTCAAACGTTTTAAAGGATAGGAGTATTTTTATGTCAGAAAAGATTTGTGTTCTTGGTGTTGCTGGAGGTTCTGCTTCAGGAAAGACTACAATCATCAATAAATTGCAGGATTATTTTGGAGAGGACATTGCTGTTATCAGCCATGATGCTTATTATAAGGCTCACCCAGAGATGACACTTGAGGAGAGAAGCCATCTGAACTATGATCATCCAGATTCATTTGAATCAGATAGAATGGCAGAGGATGTCAGAAGACTGATTAAGGGATATGCCATTGATATGCCTGTTTATGATTATGTTGTACACAACAGATCAGACGAGACAGTTCATATTGAACCAAAAACTGTAATCGTTATGGAAGGTATTCTTATTCTCGAAAATAAGGAACTTCGCGATTTGATGGACATTAAAATCTTTGTTGATACAGATGCAGATGAGAGACTTATGCGTCGAATCAAACGTGATATGATTGAGAGAGGACGTAGTATTGAGTCTATAATCGATCAGTATTCAGAAACTGTAAAACCTATGCATGAGGAGTTTGTTGAGCCATCTAAAAAGCATGCTGATATTATCATCCCTCGTGGTGGAGAAAATGAAGCAGGTCTTGATATGCTCATTACATACATGACAAAGAAGCTACATATCGAAGAGTAGCTTGTGCAATTTAGTTAATAGCCTTGATGTTTTTTGGTGTTATATCCGAAAAACGTCAAGGCTATTTTATTTATGGGGGCTGTGTGTTAAAATTATCCATATTGATAAAAAATTATCAATAAAGCAATATCATTAAAGGGAGAGATAATTAAAATGGGAAAAAAGCCTATAGTGTTGGCTGTTGCTGGTAAAGGAGGAGTTGGTAAAACTTCTCTTGCATCGGTGATGGTCAAATTGTTAGTGGAAGCATATCCTGACAAGAAAATCTTAGCAATTGATGCTGACCCAGCTGTTGGTTTGTCTACCGCCTTAGGTGTTGAGCCGGAGCTCACACTAGATGACATTAGAAAAGAGGCAGTAGAGGCAGCTGAAAATGGCGATACCAAGGCTACAGTAGAGGTTCTTGGTGAAGCCAGATATCGCATTTTTGATGCTATGGTTGAGATGGATGGCTTCTCTTTTATTGCAATTGGACGTCCTGAGGCTGCAGGCTGCTATTGCAAAATCAACACATATCTTAAAGAAGTCATTGCACAGGTGGCAGATAACTTTGACTACATTGTTATCGATGGAGAGGCTGGCATTGAGCAGATTAACCGTCGAGTTATGGAGAAAGTTACTCACCTTGTTCTTATAACTGATTCCAGCAAAAAGGGTTGCGATGTTGTAAAAACAATCAAGGAAGTGGCTGACAATCTTGTTATGTATGACAAAATTGGTGTTGTTGTTAACCGTGTTCCTTCAGAGGATGTTATACAGTACATGGATTTGGGAAATATTCCAATGTTGGGATGGATTCCAGCAGATGCTAATCTTACAGAGCGTGACTTAAAGGGAGAATCAGTCTTCTACATTCCAAATGAAGCTCCTATTGTAGAGGGACTACGTAGTGCCCTTGTAAATCTAGGTGTTATATAAATATTTAATGAGCTGGTAGCAATCAATGGATAAATGCTTTGCTGCTGATTTATTTGTGGCGTGGAGTAGCATTTAGGACTGAGCTTGTGACCAGTAGATTAGGGAGAATTAAATATTATGAGGGATTTAAAGCATCTTTACTACTTTGAGAATCTTCTCATGGATGCAGACAACGAGCTTGTTAGACAGGCTCAGGCTGAGGGACGTGTCTGTGTTGGTAGCGTTTGCTATCAGATTCCTGAGGTGTTGATGAATTTAGGCAAAGTCTTTTCCGTTAGACTTAGAGCGCCTAGAACTGGTTCCATGGAGATGGCAACATATTACTTGACCAGTTTACTATGCGAGTACTCTAGAGCCTTATTGGAAAGAGCAATTGAAGGTGGTTATCAGTTTTTAGACTGCCTTATAGCTCCTGATGGATGCACTATGATAAATAGATGCGTGGAGAATATGGAGCTATTAAAAATAAACGACAAAGAGGATTTTTTTTATAAATATTTAGAGGTTCCGATGAAGGCTGATGATAATGGTCTCAATTTATATGTGGGACAATGTCGTTCAAAGATTCTAGAGCCTCTAAAGGAACACTATGGAGTGGATATCAGTGATGAGGCATTGAGAAAGGCTGTGGCTGAGCACAATGAGCTTTGCCGAATTATCACCGAACTTGGTAATTACAGAAAAGAAGACAATCCAAGAATAACAGGTTATGAATTTCACATAATCACACTTTGTACTTATGTTTGTCCACATGATTTACTAATAGACAAATTACGAGAGACTCTCGAAGAGGTCAAAAACCGTCAGCCAGATGAGAAATGGCCTTATAGAGCGAGAGTTGCAATAGTAGGTTCCGAAATCGACGATATCGACATGATAAAGTTAGTTGAGGAATCAGGTGCATACGTATGCGCAGATAGATTCTGTTTTGGCTCACTTCCAGGTCGAGAGGAGATTATTCTTAACGATGATGAGGATGTTCTCACTCAGATTTGTCGCCATTACATGATGAGCTGCATGTGCCCTCGTCATATGGACACACCAAAAATGAACCGTAGACGAGAATATGTAGATGAGATTGCCAAGGAATACAAGGCAGATGGAATCATTTACGAGCAGATGAAGTTCTGTGATCCTTGGGCATATGAGAGAATGGTTGGAAGCCATGTACTTCGGGAAGAGTATGGATATCCAGTGCTTACAATTGACAGACCTTATGCTGTGGGAAATTCGGGACAGATTCGCACCCGTGTTCAGGCCTTCGTTGAAAGTATCGAAATCAAAAAGATACAAGGAGGTAAGAAATAATGGGAAAAGCAGTAGGGAGTTCACAGCTTGGTAAGCTTTACAGTGCTGATAAAAAGGTTTTCAAACATAGAGAGTGGCGAGGAATTAGAGATACTTGGTATGACTACACCAGATGGCTTGGTATTATTGCCATGCTTGGTAAATTCATGCTTCATCCAAAGAATGTAAAAGGATTTTTCCGATATAGATGGATGCTTAATTACTTGGCAGTACCAATGATGATTGATAAGCATTCCATGGGCTTACGTGGTCCTCAGCTTAGAATATGCCGAGAAGAATATGATTTAGTAGCATCAGATGTTGCAAAGCTTTTGACAAAGATTTTTGCAATGGATAGAAATCTTGGTGCTAGCCCTGAAAAATCAAAGCATGTTGTTTTGATGGACGAAAACGAAATGACTAACATCATGTGCGGTTTTCCTAATTTAGAGGGGCTTAGCTGGGAGACAGCTAGTTGTTATGTTTGCGTACTTCTTCAGGGAGATGCCATGACACACTATCTTGATGTAGTTCAAGAATGTGGTATGCCAGGTGATGTTTGTCCAATGCCAGCTTCAGAGGCAGGAATATGTATCGATGGTGATATGCCTGTTTTTGGAAAATGTGCAGTTCAATGTAATACCACCTGCGATGGTTCTCTGATGGGCAATGGCGTTATTTCGAGAGCACTAGAGAGAAATGGTATTCCAGTACATCAGCTTGCTACACCCCTTCGCCATACTGAGCCTGGAGTTCAGGATTATGCTGCTCAGGAAGTTAGAAATGCTATCGCTTTCATTGAGGCGCAGACTGGTGAGAAATTTGATTGGGATTATTATTTTGAATGCGCTAAGCGTATTAACATAGGTGCTAGGGAATGTACAGAGTGGCTTGAGCTTACAAAGACAGACTATCCTCAGGTAATTGGAAATAATATTCTTTTATATAGAGAAACAGAATATATGGCCATTGCCGGAAAGGTTCCTGCATTTGCAAAGCTTGATGTGAAAATTACAAAAATGGCCACAGAAGCCTATAGAAAAAAGACAATGCTTGCCAAAGAGTATCGTCATAGAGCAGTTATTTGGGGCGTTCAATCCCAGTTCTATACAGATTTCGTTGCATGGCTTCTCAATTGTTGGGGAATACTTCCAATGTTTGATATGCTTACAATGGTATCTCTTGATCCTATTTCAGAGAATGACAAAGAACAGGCCATTTACGATATGGCACATCAGTACGAAAACATGATTATGAGAAATCGTACTCACGGTGGATACGAGGTATTGTTGGATGATCTTTGGCGCTACTGTGAAGAGTTCAGAGCAGATATGGTTATTCTTTGGGAGCACATTGCTTGCAAGGCCCTTGATGGAATGCATGGTATGTTTGAGGAACAGGCTAGAGAGCATGGCATCAAGCTGGTGTGGGTGAATCATGATTTATATGACCCACGTGTTATCCCTCGCAAGAATCTTCGTCAGGATGTCAATCGTTACATGCGTTCAGTGCTTCGTGAGGAGCCACTTGATCCATCGCTAGAGGATTACGACGACACAAACTTGTGGTAAAACTTTTGTTTATTAATTTGAGGAGCACTAATTCAGACTATGTGTCTTGTAAATGAACCCTTGATGAGCCATCCCTACTTAGATGGTGCGTAAGCAGCATCTTATGTAGGGCAATGAGCGAATAAGAGCGAAAGCGTGGTGAATTGCAAGATATATAGGCTGAATTGAAGTGCGGACTAGGAGAATATAGAAATGAAATACTTTGGTGGTTGTGACTCAGGTAGTACATATACTAAATGTGTCATAATAGATGAAAATGGAAAAATGGTGGCGGATGTCACTTTAAAGAGCCGTATTAATGCAGTGCTATCATGTCAGGATGCCCTTGATCAGGCAGTAGCCCAGGTTCCTGATTTGAATTCTGCAGAGGATTTGACATATCTTGTAGGTACAGGTTATGGTCGAAATAAGGTTCCATTTGCAGATGAGAATATCTCGGAGATTAGCTGTCATGCCATGGGTGTTCATGTGGCTGACCCAAGCGTAAAAGCAATTATTGATATTGGTGGCCAGGACGTAAAGGGAATCGCAGTTGATACAGATGGTACTGTATTGAATTTTGCCATGAATGATAAGTGTGCTGCAGGTACAGGTCGATTCTTTGAGGCAATGGCAAGAGCCTTTGAGATGGATTTGGATGAGTTCTCAAGTCTTTCGCTAAAGGCAAAGAATGTAATTCCAATTACTGCTCAGTGTACAGTATTTGCTGAGTCAGAGGTTATTTCTCTAGTAGGAGAAGGAAAGCCTATGGATGAAATCGCAGCAGGTATTGAGCTTTCCGTTGCAAAGAGATGCTTTGTAATGTCAAAGAAGGCAGGTGCTGTTGACCAGATTACATTAACTGGTGGATGTGCAAAGAATGCAGGACTCAAGGCTGCTATCGAGCAGGTTCTCAAGCTCAAGGTCATCGACTTGCCAATCGATCCACAGCTTATGGGCGCTTTAGGTGCAGCAGAATTTGCAAGACAAAAGGGCAACAAATAATTCAAACCGCCAGTTACGTCTACAAGCCTTAGCATTTCTCCGCTCGACGGGAATGTCTCGCTTGAGAAATCTAAGAGCTTGATGCCTACTGGCTCATTAAAGGAGTTTATATGCTTAAAGTACTTATAATTATTGCTGTAGTTTTGTTAGCGTTATGGATTCTATCCATGGTTGTATATTTCTTCAACTTAGACATGAAGCTCACAAGTGCAATTCAACCTCTTTTAGAAAAGCACTACGACAAGATAAAGAGAGATAGAAAAATTTAATGAAGCTATATGATGAAAATATAAAGTTTTTGCTAGATGCTGTTGATTCAGCCAATGCAAAGAACCTTGATGTTGCAGGTGCAAACTGGGAGGACGTGGGAGACCACAATCTCATTCTCAGAGCTGATATGGCTTTCGAGCTAGGCGGTGGCACATGCCCTGCAGTAAGTGCTATGGGTGTCACTTCAAGCAAAGAATTTGTTCTCAAAGATGAGGTCCTTCTTATTGGACCAGACTTGGGAGAAATCAAGGTCGACCAGCCTTATGCCAGAATAGCTATTGTTCGAGTTAATGAGGATAGCATGGGGGATGGCAATGCACTTTATAATGCAATTAGAAAAATAGAATATGTCAGGTATCACATTAATCCACGAGGGTATATGACTCGAATCTCAGCAAAAAACAGCAGAGAACCGGTACGAGTTTCAAAGGAAGCCATTGATAATGGTCTTGGCTTCGCCCAAGTTGGAAAGCTGTTTTTAGATACCTATCACGAAAACAAAAATATTGAAGCTGTAAAGCTCATATTTATAACTGCTCCAGATTTTGATTACAAATCATTATCAGAGCAAGCAAAGCATCTTGAAGATATCACTGGCACCATAGATCATATCTTCAAGAATGTAATGATGGATTGCGGTTCATGTTCGCTACAGAAGATTTGCGACGAAGTCGAAGGTCTCCGCGAACTTCATTTCTCAGTCCATTAAAGTTTTAAATGAGGCAGTAGACATAACTGCTGATTTAGGCAAAGAAAGGGAGTATAAGGAAATGCCAGAAATGAGTAAAGCAATTATCCCACCACACATGGGGGATAAGGAGCCAAGCAAGAAGATTATCGAGCTTGGAAGAAAGATTACAGACGTTATGCCACACAAGATGTTTGGCGTAAAGGTTGAGGACCCAGAGTACTGGGGTCTTGCAGAAATCGTAACAGAGGAGATGGCTGAGGTTGGTCTTACAATGAAGGTTCGTCACCACTATACATTTGAGGATCTCTGCAAAATGAATCCTGAGAAGGCTAAGGATAAAGAAGCTTTCCAGAAGTTAATTGATGATATGTGCTATATCGGACTTTTAGAGTACGACTATGGTAATCACTATGACCACAACGGACGTACAGCTCCACAGTCTGAGAGAAGATACACACTTCCTATCTTCGTTCCAGGTTCTGCTGAGCTTTTCAACATGGAAGAGTCAATTCCAGGTGAGCGTTCAAACAATAGATTAAAGCAGCATCCAGCTGTTGCATCATTCTTTGAGAGAATGACATACATTCCACTTGATGGTCTTACACACCTTATCCCACCAGGAGGTGCAGGCGTAGGTATGCACGTTATTCCTGTTGAGAAGGCTATCGAGTTCGAAAACGAAAAGGTTGACCTTGAGCAGATTTCATACTGGCTCAAGAAGTATGAAGGCCATATCGGTGTTGGACAGTGTTCATGCCGTGTTTCTCGTGCTTGCCTCGAGGAAGGTTGCGGTGATGATGAAATGAACTGGTGTATTGGTCTCGGTGACTTCGCTGATTACTGCCGTGAGACTGGAAAGGGTCACGATATCACATACGAAGAGGCTATGAGAATCGTTGAGCGTGCTGAGACACTTGGTTATGTTCACCAGATTACAAACATCGATGGCGAGAACAAGATTTTCGGTCTTTGCAACTGTAACGTAAATATTTGTAATGCACTTCGTACATCACAGCTTTTCAACACACCTAACATGTCACGTTCTGCTTACACAGCTCACGTTGAGGCTGAGAAGTGTGTTGCATGTGGTAAGTGCGTTGAGTACTGCCCAGCAGGTGCTGTAAAGCTAGGTCAGAAGCTTTGCAAGAAGGACGGAACAGAGGTTGAATATCCAAAGGTAGTTCTTCCAGACAGAGTTCACTGGGGCAAGGATAAGTACGATGAAGACTATCGTGACAACAACCGTAAGAACTGCTACGAGACAGGTACTGCGCCATGTAAGGTAGCATGTCCAGCACACGTTGCTGTTCAGGGTTATGTAAATATGGCTAAGGAAGGCCGCTATGAGGATGCACTTGCCCTTATCAAGAAAGACAACCCATTCCCAGCTATCTGCGGTCGTGTATGTAACAAGAGATGTGAGGCAGCTTGTACTCGTGGTACAATCGATGCACCTGTAGCTATTGATGACATCAAGAAGTTTATTGCTGAGCGTGATTTACATGCTGAGACAAGATATATTCCACCAATTGATATTCCTTCAAACCGCTTAACACAGTGGGATGACAAGATTGCTATCATTGGTTCAGGTCCTGCAGGACTTTCATGTGCTTACTATCTTGCAACAAAGGGTTACAAGCCTACAGTATTTGAAAAGAACAGCCGTCCAGGTGGTATGCTCACATGGGGTATTCC
>JAEEGH010023778.1_pt1 | contig 12429 bp, 6 predicted proteins | sample 9134181 | NCBI WGS metagenome assembly JAEEGH01 (sample SAMN16246544, study PRJNA631951) | gut metagenome | biome: gut microbiome; feature: rumen; material: DP-attached | host: Bos | place: Iran: Karaj | collected 2018-10
AGGCTCAGGTAATCAACATGTTTGATGAGCTTCAGGACAAGCTGGGACTGACATATCTGTTTATCGCTCATGACCTCCTTGTGGTGAGACATATCAGTAACAGGATCGCGGTTATGTACCTTGGCAAGATGGTGGAGCTGGCGGATGCAAATGAGATTTACAACAAACCTCTTCATCCCTACAGCAAGTCACTTATCTCGGCAGTGCCCATTCCGGATCCCAAGATCGCAAGGGCCAATAAGCGTATCGTGCTTTCGGGCGATATACCCAGTCCTCTCAATGCGCCTTCAGGATGCCCTTTCAGGACAAGATGCGAGTATGCAACTCCTAAGTGTGCTGAGTGCATGCCTGAGTTCAAGGAAGTCTCAAAGGGACATTTCGTGGCATGCCACAGGACTGAAGAAATCAACAATTAAGGGGGAAAAGTACATATTGTTGTTCAAATATATGGTATACTATATTTTGTATATCATATTTTGATATAAAAACATTCATAATTTAAAGGAGGACAATTATGAAAAAGAAGTTAGTTTCTATGGTACTTGCTTCAAGCATGGTTCTTTCTCTTGCTGCATGCGGCGGAACAGCACCTGCAACAGGAGACCAGCAGACAACAACTGACACACAGGAGGCTGCACAGACAACAGAGTCTACTGATTCTGCACAGCCTGCAGAGACAACTGAGACAACAGAGTCTACAGAAGCTGCAGCAGCGCCTTCAGGAGAACAGGTTATCAATGTCTGCCTCGCTTCAGAGCCTGCATCACTTGATCCCGCTCTCAACTCAGCAGTTGACGGAGCTACAATGATCAACCATCTGTTCGCAGGACTTGCAAAGTGGGGCCAGGATGCCAGCGGCAACCTTGAACTTCAGCCTGACTGCGCACAGGAACTTGTTGAGGGTGTTGTAAACGATGACGGTACAGTAACTTACACTTACACACTCAGAGACGGTCTTACATGGTCAGACGGACAGCCTGTAACAGCAAATGACTTCGTATTTGCATGGAATCGTGCTATCAGCCCTGAGACAGCAGCTGACTACGGCTACATGTTCGAGGTTGTTGACGGCTACGAGGACGGAAAACTGAACGTAAACGCTGTTGATGACAAGACCCTTGAGGTTACTCTTGCCAACACAGTTGCTTACTGGAATGAGCTTCTTGCATTCCCTACATACATGCCTGTACGTGAGGACGTTGTTTCCAACGAGGCATGGGCTACAGATCCTTCAACTTTTGTCTGCAACGGTGCTTACACTATGACAAGCTGGGATCACAACTCTCTGATCACACTTACCAAGAACGACAGCTTCTATGATGCCGACAAGGTAACAATGAATCAGATCAACTTCTACCTTTCAGATGATGCCAACAACCAGCTGGCTAACTTCCAGAACGGCGACTGGCAGTTCATCGATGACGTTCCTACAAACGAGATCGCTTCTCTCAAGGAGTCAAATCCTGATGAGTTCGTAACAGCAGGTCAGCTTGGAACATACTATGTATGCTGGAACGTAAACGAGCAGATCCTTCCTGCAGGCAATACCCTTACAGGTGCCGAGAAGGCTGCAGCTGAGAACGAAGTACGTAATGCACTTGCACTTCTCATCGACAGAAATTACATCGTTAACGACATTGCACAGGGCGGACAGGTTCCTGCTTCTTCATTCGTAGCTATGGGTCTTACAGATGCTGACGGATCACAGTTCTATGAGAACGCCGGCGGCAACAGCTTCACAGGTTACTACGATGTATCTGAGGCTGCTTACGAGGATAACTGGGCATCAGCTATCGAAACCCTCAAGAAGTACTACACATATGATGAAGCTACAGGCCAGTTCTCAGACTTCCCTACACTTACATACCTCTACAACACATCAGAGGGACATAAGGCAATCGGTGAGGCCATCCAGTCAACATTTGCAGGCATCGGCATCACAATGAACCTTGAGAACCAGGAGTGGGCTACATTCCTTGATACACGTAAGGCAGGTAACTACTCAATCGCACGTAACGGATGGCTCGGCGACTACAACGATCCTATCTCATTCCTTGATATGTGGACAACACAGTCAGGTAACAACGATGTTCAGTTCGGTAAGGGCGACAACGCTAAGGTTGCTGCATACTCACTTGACATCACAGACCTTGGCTATGACACAAAGGTTGAGAATGGAACATGGGCTGAGACATATGATGTTATCATCTCTGACATCAAGACATGCACAGATACAAACACACGTTATGCACTTATGCACAGAGCAGAGGATCTGCTTATGTCAACAGGCTGCATCTGCCCTATCTACTACTACACAGATCTTTACATGAAGAGCAGCAACGTTCAGGGCTTCTTCTCAAGTCCTCTTGGATACAAGTACTTCATGTACTGCACAATCACAGGCTGATAAGCGCCGGTAAACAATTAAATACCTAAGTTGATAAAAGCCCTTCTGTCAATTAAAATATTGACAGAGGGCTTTTTTTCATCTCCTTCGGCAGAGAGGCGTGCGAATGAAGGATAGAAATTTACTTAAAAAACGTACAAAACTGTTGGCCATGACGGTGAGTGTGATCGTGTGTCTTATGCTCACTGATTTTTGTGCCTATTCCGGTCTTCACGGAGAGAAGATGCATTTTGCCACGAACGGAGTAGTGGTGATCACTTTTTTTATTCTGCCGTACCTTTTTCTTGGGGCATTATATGGCTATCTGATATCACTGCTTTCTTTTACCGTGTCTTTTATCATTGCCCTGATTAATAATACTGACAGCGCCTATAACATGGCGATCTATCTGGTGGCGACCATCTGTTTTTCGCTTTTTTCCCAGTACTACTTTTTTTCGACCAAAAAGAGGACTGCAATTGCGGCAGCTGTAACCCTTGCCCTTACTTCTCTGATGGAGCTTTTGTGTATATCACTGATCGCGGTGAAAGAGTACAGCCTCATCAAGCTGACTGAATATGTAAGATATTTATACCGGGATGTTGTTGTTATTTTTGGAGTGGCATTTCTGCTGCACTTTTTCCTGACCAGGGTCCCTGATATCTTCAAGACGCCGTTTCCTCTTGCGATAGGCTACACAAAAGCCTTCCGGGAGAACAAGGAAGTCAGGCGCAGCATAAGAAAGACCAGGGTCAGCATGAAGATAACTGCCATAATAATAGGAGTGGAGCTTCTTCTTGGAATATCGGTGGCGGTGTTTATGGCAGTTCTTTTCCCTGATATAAAGAGCATGTTTGCGTCTTCTATCCACCAGGGAGAGATATTCTCAGATATTGAAGCCGGCAATACAATAGACAGGGAGGATATTGCAGAGCAGGTAGAGGATATGAGATACCGGCTGGATGCTGCGGCCATCAGTTATGATATTAAAATGCTGCTTCTGATGCTGTGCGTAGGTGTTCCCATGGCAGGTTTTGCAAATTACTACACCAAGACGACAATTGGCGGGCCTTTGGGAAATATGTCGGACTTTATGAAGGAATATGCCGAGGCGGATGACGAAAAGAAGCTTGAGGTGGGGCACAAGGTCGATAACATCAGGGTCAGATCCCGGGATGAAATCCGGGTGGTCCATGAGTCCATGAAGGAGACTGTCCATGCCATTGAGGAATACATCGGCCGTATTAACGAGGAAAATGAACTTCAAAAAGAGCTGGAGGTAGCCCAGAAGGCATCAGAAGCCAAGTCGTCTTTTCTTTCAAATATGTCACATGAGATCAGGACACCGATAAACGCAGTGCTGGGACTGAATGAGATGATACTGAGGGAGAGCCGGCAGGAGCAGATCCTCGAGTATGCAGAGAGCGTAAAGAGTGCCGGTAATTCGCTTCTTGGTATCGTCAATGACATCCTGGATTTTTCAAAGATAGAGGCAGGCAAAATGGATATATTGCCTTCGGAGTACCATCTTGGTTCTACCATCAATGATCTGATCAATCTTGTGTCTGCCAAGGCTGAGGACAAGGGGCTTGCCCTTAACATGAACATAGATGAAAAGCTTCCTTCTTATCTTATAGGAGATGAGATAAGGATTAAGCAGTGCGTCACCAACATCCTGACTAACGCTGTCAAATACACGCAGGAGGGATCAGTCACTCTTGAAATCAGCTACAGAAAGGCAGATGAAAACAGTATTTTCCTGAAATTCCGGGTTGTAGATACCGGCATAGGGATCAAGGAAGAGGACCTGGAAAAGCTCTTTTCACCCTTTGAGAGAATTGAAGAGATCCGCAACAGGTCCATCGAGGGAACAGGCCTTGGCATGAGCATTGTTAAAAAGCTCCTGGCACTTATGGATACCAGGCTGGAAGTAAAGAGTGTTTATGGCGAAGGTTCCGATTTTTCATTTGAGGTAAAGCAGGAGGTGGCTTCCTGGGAAGAACTGGGAGACTATAAAGAAAAGTACAGGCAGTTCCTTAAGGGAAGGGAGAAATACCATGAAAAATTCAAAGCCCCGGACGCATGTATACTGGTGGTTGACGATACGCCCATCAACCTGACAGTGCTCAAAGGGCTTCTGAAGAAGACTGAAATAGAGGTTGATACTGCCGAGAGCGGAATGGAGGCACTGGACAAGGTAAGGAAAAAGAAATATGATATGGTCTTCATCGACCACAGGATGCCGGAGATGGACGGCCTGGAAACTCTTCAGGCCATGAAGGATTTGTCAGATAATCTTTCTGCAGATGCACCGTGTATTGCACTTACAGCCAATGCCGGAGCCGGTGCAAAAGATGAGTATATAGCGGCGGGCTTTAATGATTATCTGTCCAAACCTGTTAACAGTGAGCTTCTGGAGGATATGATCAAGGAATATCTTCCTTCCGATAAAATACAGGAGACTGCCGGAGAGGAATCCGAAAAGGACGCTGATGCAGACAGTGAAAATGCTGACGCAGCAGATAAAGAAGAGGGAGACGTCCTTGATAAGATGCAGGGAATTGATCTTGCCGAGGCGGAAAAGAACTGTGGCAGCAGAGAACTTCTGAAGGACGTGATAAAAGAGTTCTACATCTCCATAAATCCTAAGGCTGACAGCATTGAGAAATTTGCGGCTGAAAAGGACTACAGAAATTACACTGTCACTGTCCACGCTTTAAAGAGCTCTGCCAGGCTGATAGGAGCAGCGCAGCTGTCACAAATGGCTGCGGAGCTTGAAGAGTACGGCAACGAAGAAAATGAGGAAAAAATAAGCGAGATGACTCCGCAGCTGCTTTCACTTTTCAGAAGCTACAGCGACAAGATCTCGGCAATTGAACCAAAGAGAGACGATGATCTTCCCGTGATAGATGTAGAGAGTCTTGAGGGAGCTTTCTCTGATATGAAAGAGCTTCTGGAAGCATATGATTTTGATACTGCAGACGGCATTATGAATATGCTGTCTGACTACAGAATCCCTGATGAATACCGGGATAAGTATGATGAGGTAAAAGAGCTGATGGCAGCGGTTGACAGAGATGCTCTGCTGGAGCTCTTACAGACCGGAACCTACGAAGCTGATAAAACGGCATATACCTGACCGGGAGCGGTCGGAAAAAGAAGAAGGGGTAGAAGACATGGAAAAGAGAGTACTGCTGGTGGGCGGCGGAAAGAGTTTTATGGTTACTTCCATTGCAAAGGAGCTTAGGGAGGAAGGTTTTGAAGTGATCCAGGCATCACCCGATGTGACAGAGATTGAGCGTATTGAAAACAAGCCCAGTGTCTATCTCATCTACGTCGATGACCTGGAGGAGATGATGGAGTTCTTCGTCTATCTCAGGGACCGTGTGGTGGAAAACGACCTGTCCATCAGTATCATCGGCTCTCATGATGAGATCGAAAAGATATACAATGCTACATCTAAAAACAAGATAGCGGCAGCATTTGAACGGCCTGTAAACGTCAAGGAGCTGGGCAGGGAAATGTCCAGGGTGGTGGAGAACGAGCAGGTGCGGCTTCAGAAAAAGAGGATCCTGGTGGTGGATGATGACGGTACCATGCTTCGCACCATCAAGTCCTGGCTGTCGGATAAGTATCAGGTGTTCATGGTCAATTCAGGCATGGCAGCAATAACCTTCCTGGCAAGAAACCAGGTGGACCTAATACTGCTGGACTACGAGATGCCGGTTACCACAGGACCCAAGGTGCTTGAGATGCTAAGGAGCGAGCCCTCAACCAGCTCCATTCCCGTCATGTTTCTGACTGTTAAGAGCGACAGGGAGAGCGTCATGCAGGTGCTTTCGCTTAAGCCTGAGAAATATCTTTTGAAGACGATGCCTCCGACTGAACTGGTGGCAAACATAGATGAGTTCTTCGAAAGGCAGAAGATCAAATCCTATATGTGACAGATATTCAAAAACATAACAGAGTTATCCAAGGGACATGAATACTGCATGGCGGCTGCTTGTGCAATATGTATGTCCCTTTGTTTATATAGTGCGTATTTGTCGGCAATTCATGGATTTACTTTTTTTCAAATGGGAATATAATAACATGTTGTTAATGCGTATTTATCCCCGGAGGAGAAGAGTATTATGAAAAATGACAAGTTGAAACCGATGCTGTTTACCTGTCTCAAACACTATTCAGGCAAGCAGTTCGCATCAGATCTGGTGGCGGGCATCATAGTAGCGATAATTGCCCTGCCTCTATCTATCGCCCTGGCCTTGGCTTCGGGCGTCGGACCGGAAGAAGGTCTTTACACAGCTATTGTTGCAGGATTCATCATTTCATTTCTGGGAGGATCAAGAGTTCAGATCGCCGGACCCACGGCTGCATTTGCCACTATTGTGGCGGGTATTGTGGCCACAAAGGGAATGGCAGGACTTGCCCTTGCAACGATCTTTGCGGGTGTGATTCTTATCCTGATGGGTGTGTTCAGACTGGGAACACTGATCAAGTTTATTCCTTATACGATTACAACGGGATTTACTGCCGGAATAGCAGTGACGATCCTGATAGGACAGGTCAAGGACTTCCTGGGGCTTACATATCCTGCTGGTACAGCAACAGTCGAGACCATGGACAAGATAAAAGCCATAGCTGCAAATATAGGAAGCCTTAATGTTTCAGCTCTTATAGTCGGTGTTGTCTGCCTGGCAATTCAGATCGTATGGCCCAGGATCAACCAGAAGATACCGGGATCTCTTTTGGCAGTTATTGCAGGTATCATCATGGTCAAAGTTATCGGACTTGACGTAAACACCATAGGAGACCTGTATGAGATCAAGGGACAGCTCCCGACTCTCAGGATCCCTGCTTTTTCATTTGACGATATCAGCGCCATCGCAGGAGACGGCTTTACTATTGCAATCCTTGCAGCCATCGAGTCACTTCTGTCCTGCGTCGTGGCAGATTCCATGATCGACGGACATCACAGGTCAAACATGGAACTTATTGCACAGGGTGCCGGCAACATCGGTTCAGCGCTCTTTGGCGGAATCCCTGCTACAGGTGCTATTGCAAGAACAGCAGCCAACATCAAGAACGGCGGAAGGACACCTGTAGCCGGCATGATCCATGCACTGTGCCTGATACTGGTCCTGGTGGTGCTGATGCCTTATGCGGCACTTATACCGATGCCGACAATTGCTGCGATCCTTTTCATGGTGGCCTATAACATGTGCCAGTGGAGGACCTTTGTACATCTGGTGAGAACGGCACCAAAGAGCGACATTATAGTTCTTGTTCTGACCTTTGTACTGACCATAGTATTTGACCTGGTAGTTGCCATTGAAGTCGGTATGGTACTGGCCTGCCTGCTGTTCATGAAGAGAATGAGCGAGGAGTCAAGGGTTCGCGGATGGAAGTACTATGACCCGGAGGATGATCCCGACGGCCCGGGTCTTAAGGATATTCCCAAGCACGTAAGAGTTTATGAGATCAGCGGTCCCATGTTTTTCGGAGATGCCGATCAGATCGCACAGATCAGTTTCAAGGACTTCACAAGAGCTCTGGTCATCCGTATGCGTGGTGTGCCTGCAATTGATGCCACTGCCATGCACTCCTTCGAACAGCTCTATGCAAAGTGTGAAAAGCACGGTGTCCAGCTTGTCTTTTCCCATGTAAACGAGCAGCCCATGAACACCATGGAGAAGGACGGCTTTGTTGAACTTGTCGGAAGAGAGAACTTCAAGCCACACATCGATGAGGCCTTAAAGAGGGCAGCTGAGATTTAAAACGGAATAATTATAAAAAAATACATTTAATTACAAAAAAACACTCGCCAGGTATGCCTGGTAATGATATTATGTTTTTACTGACAAAAAACACAGATGGGAGAGTTATAAGATCATGCATTTTAAGAGAGTATTAGCAACAGCAACAGGAGTTATGAGCGCGCTTTTGATGTCCACAACAGCCTATGCTGCAACATCAGAGCTGACAGGCCTTGAGATCAGCGACGGCATCGCCAGTCAGAGACCCGTGGCCATTATGGTAGACAATGAGAAGAAAGCCCTCAAGCACTACGGCACAGCAGAGGCTGATGTGGTTTACGAGATGATGAACAGCACAGCCAACGGCCGCGTCACAAGACTTATGTGCCTTTACAAGGACTGGGCTAACCTGGGACAGACAGGCAGCATCCGCAGCGTAAGAACCACCAACATCATGCTGGCAGATGAGTACAATGCAGTGCTCATTCATGACGGCGGCCCCTTCTATATCGATACATATCTGGCACAGCCATATGCAGCTCACATCAGCGGCGGCTTCACCAGAGTCAAGAACGGCAAGCCCACAGAGTTCACCGAGTATGTATTCGGACCTGAGCTGGTGAGCAGATTTGCCAAGGCAAACATGTCCACAACATATACAAACGGTCCCGAGAGGGCATCACACTTTGTATTTAACGCAGCAGATACAGATCTTGGCGGAGACACAGCTGCCAACACAGTAGATCTTTCATCTGTATTCCCTCACAACAGCAGCAAGCTCAGCTTTAACGGAACTACAAGGACCTACGATTACTATGATTACGGTTCACTTCACACAGATGCAGAGGACGGACAGGCACTGACCTTCAAGAACGTTCTTCTTCAGAATGTATCCTTCAGCCAGCTGGATAAGAACGGCTACCTCACCTACAATGTTATCGGCTCAGGAAACGGTTATTACATCACCAACGGCAAGGCAGTTCCGATCACATGGTCCAAGGGCAGTGAGACAGGCATGACACATTTCTACGGCGCAGACGGACAGGAGATCTCAATCAACAGAGGTAAGACCTACATTGGCCTCGTACCTTCAGATTCATGGGACAAGGTTAAGCTGAACTAAAATAAAAGTTTATAAGAGGAAGGAAATCTTTACAGGTTTCTTTCCTCTTTTTTTGTGCCATAAAACAGGGCAAACAAGTTAAAAATTTATAAAGAACGTAATTTAGATAAAAAAAGTATTAAAATATTAATACGCACCTTACGACGAAATTTCTGTTTCTTACACAAAAAACGCCGGAGACGCATATGAACACTACGCAGAAAAAGAAGTTGAGTGAGACCATGTCCGTGCTGCTGATAATATCAGTATTCCTTATCGCTGCAAATGTTCTTTTGGGAGTGGTTTTGGTAAATCAGTCCAACGGAGCATTAAAAGCCCAGATAGATGCCAGGATGCTGGATATCACAAAAACTGCCGCAGACATGATAGATGGTGATGAATTTGAGAAGATCACTGAAGAGGATGTGAGAAAGAGTGAGAATTACTGGAATATTTTCTACACCCTGAAATCTTTCCAGGACAACATTGATCTTGAGTTCATCTACGCCATCAGACAGAAAACTGACAATGAGTTTATTTTTGTAATAGATTCTTCTGATGATAATGATTCAGATTACGGTCACCTGGCAACGGTAACACCGGCTCTTTTAAAGGCGGCCGCAGGAACTTCAGCGGTGGATGAATTGCCCTATTCGGATGACTGGGGAAAGTTTTACAGTGCCTATACGCCTATATTTAATTCTGCCGGTGAAGTGGCAGGTCTGGTGGTGGTGGATTTCTCCGCAACCTGGTACGAGGAGCAGCTTCGAAAGAATGTATATGCAGTTATCATTGCAGTTATCTGGTCCATACTGGTGGGTATCGTCATCATCGCTGTTTACTCTGTGAAGATCAAACTCAGGGAGGAGCTTGACAAGAACAATATCCAGGCCGGCAAGATGATCAACGCCCTGGCTTCCGATTACCGAAGCGTATACTATGTTGATCTGGATACAGACGAGGGTGTCTGCTACAATGAGCATTCCAAGCTGGAGGACGGTCTGAAAGAAGGAGAACAGTTCAAATACAGCGATACCTTCATTGAATACGCCAATAAATATGTCACTGATGAATTCCGTGAAGGCTTCATCAATTTCATTGAGCCTGATACCATCAGGAAGAACCTGGAGAATGAGGCCATTATCGCCTTCAGATATCTGGTTAAAAGAGGCGGCCAGGAATCCTACGAGATGCTCAGGATGGCGGGAGTGCGAAGACCCGAGGACAGGGATGACCACATAGTCCACGCCGTGGGCATAGGCTTTACGGATGTGGACAGCGAGACAAGGCAGACCCTGGAGCAGAGAAAGGCCCTGATTGATGCCCTGAACATCGCCGAGGAAGCAAATAATGCCAAGACGGTCTTTTTGTCAAATATGAGCCATGAGATAAGAACTCCCATGAATGCCATTATCGGCCTGGACAAGCTGGCACTGGATGAAAAAGACATTCCGAAGGCAGTCAGAGAGTACCTGGTAAAGATCGGGGATTCCGCTGAACATCTTCTTTCGATCATCAACGACATTCTGGATATGTCCAGGATCGAGTCCGGCAAGATGAACATCCGCAATGAAGAATTTTCCATAAAGAAGCTGATGAGTCAGATCTGCACTTTGGTGGGCAGCCAGTGCAGAGATAAGGATATCTCTTATGCCTGCAGTATAGACGGTGAGATCGACGAATGTTACCTTGGTGATCCTACAAGACTTAGAGAGATCATAATCAACGTCCTGAGCAATTCCGTCAAGTACACGAACCCGGGTGGGAAGATAGAGTTCATTGTAAAAAGAACTGCTGTTTACGAAAACAAAGCCACGCTGATGTTCACCATGAGAGACAACGGAATCGGTATGGATAAGGATTTCCTGCCGAAGATATTTGACTCTTTTACCAAGGAAGATATTTCAGCTATCAATAAGTACGGCAGCACCGGACTGGGAATGGCCATCACCAAGAACCTGGTGGATATGATGAACGGCAAGATCGCTATCGACAGTAAAAAGGGCGAGGGCACAGTGGTATATGTGGTTCTCACCTTTGAGATACCGCAGAGGAGCAATGAGGTAAAAGAGAAGTCAGAGAATCCCGAGAAACCGGTAAGTCAGGAACCTGCAGAGATAGAACTTGACGGCAGAAGGATCCTGATCGCCGAGGACATGGATATAAATGCTCAGATCCTCATGAAGATCCTGACCCGTAAGGGGATGGAGGCCGACAGGGCAGCAAATGGAGAAGAGGCCCTGAATATGTTTAAGGAATCCGAAACCTGGCACTACGATGCAATTCTAATGGACATGAGGATGCCGGTCATGACAGGACTTGAAGCTACCATAGCCATAAGGGCGCTTGACAGGGAAGATGCAGGGAAGATACCTATCATTGCCCTTACGGCCAACGCCTTTGACGAGGACGTGGAGAGAAGTCTCCAGGCAGGGCTGGACGCCCACCTGAGTAAGCCCCTTCAGCCGGAGGTCATATTCTCAACTCTAAAGAGGCTGATAGCAGAAAGAACCACGAGGTGACCGATATATGGATACACAGAAAATCAACGATAATCCCAATATACTGAAACAGTATTTATCGCCGATCCAGGTCTGGGCGCTCAGCCTTGGCTGCGCTGTAGGCTGGGGCTCCTTTATAATGCCCGGTACCACCTTCCTGCCCAAGGCAGGACCTCTGGGAACGGCCCTGGGTCTTATTCTGGGCGCCGTTGTTATGTACATAATCGGAGTCAATTACTATTATCTTATAGTTAAGTATCCCAAAACCGGAGGAACCCTCACTTATACCATAAATACCTTTGGGTATGATCATGGCTTTTTGAGTGCCTGGTTCCTGATCCTGGTCTACATAGCCATTATCTGGGCAAATGCTACAGCTCTGGCCCTCATAAGTAAGAATCTTCTTGGCAGTACCTTCCAGTTTGGATTCTATTATCAGATACTGGGATATGATGTATATTTTGGCGAAGTTCTTCTGTCCATAGTGGCAGTCCTGATATGCGGCATTTTATGCATCAAAAACAAAAAAATGGCGGCATGGGTGCAGGTGTTGCTGGCCTGTGCCCTGATGCTGGGGATAATAATAGTTGCCGTCTTTGTTCATGTAAAGAACGGTGGGGGGCATTCTATTCCAAGACCTTATTTCTCAAATAATGGAGGTTCGACCTTCAGACAGATATTCAC
>JAEEGH010023779.1_pt1 | contig 12428 bp, 10 predicted proteins | sample 9134181 | NCBI WGS metagenome assembly JAEEGH01 (sample SAMN16246544, study PRJNA631951) | gut metagenome | biome: gut microbiome; feature: rumen; material: DP-attached | host: Bos | place: Iran: Karaj | collected 2018-10
CCCCGAGGGCTTCAAAGCCAGGCCTTCAGGTGCAAATGGGGACCGTTTTGTACCTCAAACCCTCAAAAACCAAGGTCCCAGGTGCAAATCGCCCCCTGTATGTACTCCATAAAAAATCCCGCGGTGATGCCGCGGGATTCATAGTAACTATTTGATTGCCAAATCAATATTCTTCCTCGTTCCAGGTATGGAGTAGTTGTGGTTAAGGATTTTATTATCAGTAAATTATAGCTGTATTCAAAAACTCTGGATAGTATAAGGGAAGTTTGAGGCAGGCTAAGAGCCTCTATCTGTCTTTACCCTTTTTCTCGGAACTAACCTGATTATCCTTGTCCCAAGGAGACCGAGGGCTAGAAGAATAGGTGGTTGGAAATGCGCAATGGATACCAAGTTCTTTCTGTTCCGGATAGTTATTGAGGAACAAGATGATGCACATTGATGAAAACTTGACTTTTACGAGCTGAAAATCCCAAAAGTTGTATTTGTCACTGTTGCTGAGAAGGAAGTTGGTTAATTGAGCAGCAGACAAATGATTTCCAGTGTCCCATATTTCATCATATGATGGTGATGAGGATGAGGATAATTCCGATACTGGCTTGATTACATATTCACTTGGTTTAGACACAGCAAAACCACTATCAATGTTTTCTGTAAAGAAAGCATCAATCTTCATCAACAACTGATTAATGTAATCAAGAGAAATATCCATTCATTATCCTTTCTGGTTACAAAGATACAGATTTCCTGTGAATCCCTTTTACTATTCCTCATCCTTCCAACTTACTATTACCTTTTCAGGAGGATTTCTTCTTTTCAAGGATAGTCCCAAGGGTAGTGAATATCCAAAAACTGTCATTTTCGGCTTGTTTTTGCCTTATTTGGGGGTACAAAAAAAACCAGGGAACTATCCCTGGTCTATTCATAACTAATTGATAATCAAATGATTACAAATAGCAATTTCTTAATATTCTTCCTCGTTCCAAAAGAAGTCGTCTTTCGAAGGGTAGTCGGGCCAGATGTCCTCGATGCTCTCGTAGATCTCGTTGTCGTCCTCGAGCTCCTGCAGGTTCTCGATGACCTCTTCGGGGGCGCCGGAACGGTTGGCGTAATCGATCAATTCATCTTTGGTTGCCGGCCACGGAGCGTCGTCCAGGCTGCTGGCAAGTTCGAGTGTCCAGTACATATTCAATCTTATTAGTGGTTCAACTTCATCGGGGGAGGCCCCCCTTTTTCGCCGCAAAGATATACAAAAAATCAAAACAAAAATCTTTTTTATCTATTTTTGCAATATAATCGTCAGAACGCCATGTCATACAAAAAGAACGACAGTTACGAAGTCCCTGTGACAGAGCAGATTGCGGTCCACGTAAAGGAAATCCTCCGCCTCCTCGGCGAGGATGAGAATCGCGAGGGTCTCCTCAAGACGCCCGAGCGCGTCGCCAAGTCCCTCCAGTATCTGACCAAGGGCTACGGGGAAGACGGGACGGAAATCATCCGCTCCGCCATGTTCGACGAAGAATACCAGCAGATGGTCCTGGTCAAGGACATCGAGCTCTACAGCACCTGCGAGCACCACCTGCTCCCTTTCATCGGGAAGGCGCACGTCGCTTATATCCCAAATGGCAAGATCACCGGCCTGAGCAAGATCGCGCGCGTCGTGGAGACCTACGCCCGCCGGCTCCAGGTCCAGGAGAGGCTGACGGTGCAGATCCGCGACTGCATCCAGGAGGCCCTGCATCCCCTGGGCGTCGCCGTCGTCATCGAAGCCAACCATACCTGCATGCAACTGCGCGGCGTAGAAAAAGCGAATGCCGTCACGACGACATCCGCTTTCTCGGGCGTATTCCTGAAGGACCCGCGCACCCGCAACGAATTCCTCAACCTGATCAAATAAGGGGGCACCTTGCCTTCTTTTGAGCCGATCTTATAAATTACAATCTTGTATTTAATACTGGCGAATTCGCCACAATTAAAGACCACACGGGGCTTACGCATTTTTTTCTTTCCCAGGAAACCGCATCATGTCCACCCGGGGGCAAATAGTAATTGTTTTGCACCGTGAAGGCTTCAAAATCAGGATTTCAGGTGCAGAAAGAGCTTGTAGTGCACCCCGAATGCATAAAAACCGGGATCCTAGGTGCAAATTGAGGCCTATTTGCACCTCGTGATCCCATTCAAGCGCCCCCGGCGCCCCTAGATCTTCGACGACAGCCGCTGCAGGTCGTATTCGGCTTTGATCTTGTCGATGATGGCGCAGACGACCTTGAAGGTGCGGCTGTCCTTGGTGTAGACCGCCGGCGTCACGAAATTGACGCGTCCCTGGCGTTTCAGCTTGGCCGCCGCTTCCCGGCCGACCTCGTCGTGCGGGTTGTAGACCGCGACCGAATTGCCCCCGAACATGTTGACGATCTTCATGCAGGGGACGTCGGTCTGGCCGTCGCCGAAATAGATCATGTGCGGGAAGGGGATGCGCTTCTGGTCGTCCGCGATGCTGTCGTTGACGCGTTTGTTGTCGCGCGAGGAGAAGATGCCCTTGCTGATCTTGAAGAGGAACTGGGTCTTGGCGGTGAAGTCCACCGCGATGCCGGGCCATTCGGCCTCGCCGGCGTCATTGTAGATGAAGGTCCCCGCGAAGATGTGCTTGAACTCGTGGGCGATCGGGCAGCCTTCGATGATCTCCTTGAGCCCGGAGGAGTTGATGTAATGCTCGATACGTACTCCTTTAGCCGCACCGTAGGCGTTGACCAGGGAGAACCATTCCTTCACACCGTCAAACAGGCGGATGTGCGCTCCGAACTTGCGGAACTCCGAGCGGCTCAGCGTAATGCCGGCCTTGCGGGCCTCGTCGAACATCAGTTTCATATACGCGAGCACGTTGCTCGCGTCCTGGCCGATCGCGATGTTGTCGCTCATGCGCCAGAACTCCTCCGGCGTCTTGCCGATGGTCTGGATGAATCCGAACTCCTGCATGTTGCCGGGTGACAGGGTCCCGTCGAAGTCATAGACAAGCGCTATGATGGGTTTGTGCGCCATGGTTTCGCCCCAAATAAATGTTTTCCGCCACAAATATCGGAATAATTCGCCACATACGCGCGGCGCGCCTTGTAAAAAAATCCCCCTCCCGCTATTTTTGCCGCAACAAAACCAAAACCCAATCCATGGAAAAATATCCCCACTACCTGGAGCGTCTTCAGAACGCCACCAAAAAATACTGGGACAAGGTCGCCCTCAACACCATCGGCGGCGAGTCCTTCTCTTTCGGCCAGATGGCCGTCCAGATCGAGAAATTCCACCTGGCCTTCCAGGCCCTCGGCTTCAAGAAAGGCGAGAAGATCGCCCTCTATGCTGCCAACGGCGCCCGCTGGGGCATGGTCTATATGGCGGTCAACACCTACGAGACCGTGATCGTCCCCCTGCTGGCGGACTTCACCCCGGAGAACGCCTCCTTCCTCGTGAACCACTCCGACAGCGTCGCCCTCTTCACCAATGCCGTGAAGTGGAAGAACATGGACAACGCCAAGATGCCCAACGTGCGACTCGTGGTCAACGTCGACGACTGGAGCTGCCTCTGGGCGGCCGACGAGCAGACAAAGGCGGTCTATGATACGATGGACGCCCTCTTCGCCGAGAAATGGCCGAACGGCTACGGACCGGACGACGTCGTGTTTCCCACGGACAACTGGGACGAGCTTTCCACCATCAGCTATACCTCCGGCTCGACCGGCGACCCCAAGGGCGTCATGCTGACCTACCGCAACTTCAGCGCGAACGTCGATTACAGCCAGCGCCACGTCCCGGCGGGCGAGCGTATGGTCTCCATGCTCCCCATGGCCCACATGTACGGCCTGGTGATCGAGTTCATCTACCCGCTCTGCAACGGCACCTCCATCTACTGGCTGGGCAAGGCTCCCACCCCGGCGGCTCTGATGAGCGCCTTCGCCGAGGTCAAACCCTATCTGCTGATCACCGTCCCGCTCGTGATGGAAAAGATCTACAAGAGCAAGGTCAAGCCCACCCTGGACAAGCCCGCGGTCAAGTTCCTCACGAAGATCCCCGGCATCAACGGTATCATTTATAAGAAAGTAAAGGATGGTCTTGTCACCGCTTTCGGCGGCGAAGTCCAGGAGTTCATCATGGGCGGCGCGGCCCTCAATCCCGAGGTCGAAAAGCTCTTCAAGCGCATCAAGTTCCCTTACCTTGTCGGATACGGCATGACCGAGGCCTGCCCGCTGCTCGCCTACGAGCACTGGACCAAGTATGTCCCCGGCTCCTGCGGCAAGGCGGTGGACGTGGCTGAGGTACGCATCGAGTCCGAGGATCCCGAGCACATCGCCGGTGAGATCCAGGCTCGGGGCGAGAACATCACCATCGGTTATTACAAGAATCCGGAGGCTTCGGCCAACGCCTTCACGGAGGACGGCTGGCTGCGTACCGGCGACCTCGGCATCATCGACAAGGACGGCAACATCTTCATCAAGGGCCGCTCCAAGAGCATGATCCTGAGCGCCAACGGCCAGAATGTCTATCCGGAGGAGCTGGAAGCCATCATCAACAACCAGCCCTACGTTTCCGAGAGCGTGGTCGTGGACCGCGCCGGCAAGATCGTCGCCCTGGTCTATCTCGACAAGGACGCCATCAAGCGCGACAGCCTGGATGACGAGGCGGTCGCCGACATCCCCGAGAAAGTGCGGGTCGGTGCCAACCGCAAGCTCCCGAACTACAGCCAGATCGCCAAGGTCGAGGTCGTCCTCGTTCCCTTCGAGAAGACCCCGAAGATGAGCATCAAGCGCTTCCTCTACAAATAGACTGACAAATTGGCGGAAGACTGCCAGTGGAACATTAATTGAAAAGAATATCGAGGCGCTTGCAAAGGCGTCTCGATATTTGTAAATTGTCAGCATTATGGAAAACAAAGGTAAGATAGGAGTAACTACCGAGAACATTTTCCCGGTCATCAAGCAGTTCCTGTATTCGGACCACGAGATCTTCCTGCGCGAGCTGGTCGCCAATGCGGTCGATGCCACGCAGAAGCTGAAAGCCCTCGCCTCGAGCGGCGACTTCAAGGGTGAGCTGGGAGAACTGAAGGTCCACATCGAGCTCGACGAAAAGAAAAAGACCCTCAAGGTCATCGACAACGGTGTCGGCATGACGGAAGAGGAAGTGGATAAGTACATCAACCAGATCGCCTTCTCCTCGGCCGGAGAGTTCCTGGAGAAATACAAGGACCAGATCGGCAGCATCATCGGCCATTTCGGCCTGGGATTCTATTCCGCCTTCATGGTCGCCAAGAAAGTCACGATCGAGACCCTCTCCTGGCAGGAAGGAGCCAAGCCGGTCATCTGGAGCTGCGACGGCTCGCCGGAGTACACGATGAAGGCCTGCAAGAAGGAGGACCGCGGCACGGTCATCACCCTCCATCTGGACGACGATTCCGAGGAATTCGCCCAGAAGGGCAAGATTTCCTCCCTGCTCCACAAGTACTGCAAGTTCATGCCCGTCCCCATCGTCTTCGGCAAGAAGCAGGAGTGGAAGGACGGCAAGAACGTGGAGACCGACGAGGACAACGTCATCAACGTCATCGAGCCGCTTTGGACCCGCACGCCCGCCGACCTGAAGGATGAGGACTACCTGAAGTTCTACCGCGCCCTCTATCCGGGCGAGGAGGATCCGATGTTCCACATCCACCTGAATGTAGATTACCCCTTCACCCTTACGGGCATCCTCTATTTCCCGAAGATCAAGGAGCGGATGGCGATTCAGAAAAACAAGATCCAGCTCTACTGCAACCAGATGTTCGTCACGGACCACGTGGACAACATCGTCCCGGACTTCCTGACCCTGCTGCACGGCGTCATCGATTCGCCGGACATCCCGCTGAACGTGAGCCGCAGCTACCTCCAGAGCGACGCCAACGTCAAGAAGATCAGCACCTACATCACCAAGAAGGTCGCCGACCGCCTGGAGGACATCTTCAAGACGGAGCGCACCCAGCTCGAGGAGAAGTGGGACAACATCAAGCTCTTCATCGAGTACGGCATGCTGACGGAGGAGAAGTTCTGCGAGCGGGCGCTGAAGTTCGCCCTGCTCAAGAACACCGACGGCAAGCATTTCAGCCTGGACGAGTACAAGACCGCCGTGGAGCCCCAGCAGACCGACAAGGACAAGAAGGTCGTCCTGCTCTACGCTACCGACGTCGAGAAGCAGTACGCCTACATCGAGCAGGCCAAGAATATGGGCTACGACGTCCTGCTGATGGACTGCGAACTGGATTCCCATTTCGTCAACCTGCTGGAGCAGAAGATGGAGAACGTCCGTTTCGCGCGCGTCGATTCCGACAGTGTGGCGAACCTCATTCCCAAGGAGGAAGCCGTCAAGCCCGAGATGTCCGAGGACGACAGCAAGGCGCTCTCCGACATCTTCAAGGCCGTCCTGCCCGAGGGCAACGACTACCTGGTCGAGGCCCAGAATCTCGGCGAGGACAAGGCGCCCGTCCTGATCACCCAGAGCGAGTTCCTGCGCCGCTACCGCGAGATGAGCGTGCTCGGCGGCGGCATGAACTTCTACGGCCAGATGCCCGAGGCCTACAACATCATCGTCAACATGGAGAACCCCCTGATCCACAAGATCTGGGAGGCCCACAAGGCGGACGGCGGCAGCGCCGAGGATTTCGCCAAGGGCAACGATCTGCTCAAGCAGGTGACCGACCTCGCCCTGCTCGGCAACGGCATGCTCAAGGGCAAGGCGCTGAGCGACTTCATCACCCGCAGCCAACAACTCCTGACCCATGAATAAATCCATCCTCCTGCTGCTGGCGGCCTGCCTGGCCTTCCTGCCGCTCCGGGCGCAGACCGCCCGGGAATTGATCCGGGAAGACCCGACCCGCGTCGCCTGCCAGCAGCACATTTATGAGGTGCCCGAGATCCGGGACACGCCGCCCCCGTCCGGGTACAAACCCTTCTATGTCAGCCATTTCGGCCGGCACGGCAGCCGTTATCACACTTCGTCGAGGCCTTTCGCCCCGACGATGGCGGTTTTCCGCAAGTTGGACACCCTGGGCCTGCTGACCGACACCGGCCGCATCGTGATGCACATCGTCGACACGATGCAGGTGGTCCACGAAGACATGGCGGGCTACCTGACCCAGGTCGGGAGCCGGGAGCACCAGGGCGTGGCGGAGCGCCTCTACGACCGCTGCCCCCGCATCTTCCGGCAGAAGGGCCGCCGCGACGTGCTGGCGGTCTCCAGCACGGTCGTGCGCTGCAACCAGAGCATGATGAACTTCTGCACGGCGCTGAAAGGAAAGGCGCCGCAGCTCGACATCCATTACTACACCAACGGGCGCACGGACGAGGCGCTGACCCGCGTCGCGCACGGGGGACGCAATCCCATTTTCCCGCCCGAGGACAACAGCATGCAGAAGGTGGACTCGATCCGCCGCGCCCGCTCGGCGGACGCTTCGGCTTTCGCCCGCCGGTTGTTCACGGACTCCACGGCGGCCGCGGCCTGCCTGCCGGACGGAGACATGGGCGGATTCATGTTCCAGGTCATCGCCAACTGCGTCGCCGACCAGTGCCTGGACGAGCCCGTGCCGCCGATTTACCCCTATTTCACGGAAGACGAGCTCTTCAACTACTGGGTGTTCCGCAACGCGGCCACGCTCAACGCGCACGGCTTCAGCTATGAGAACGGGGAAGCGCTGCGCCGGGTGGGCAAATTCATCGTCAAGGATATCCTGGAGAAGGCCGACGAGGCTCTGGGCGACGGCAGCACGAAGGCGGCCGACCTGCGCTTCAGCCACGACGGGGGCGTCCTGCCCCTGGCTTTCTACCTCGGCCTGGCGGGCAACGACCATACCTGGCACCTCGGCGAGGAATGGGAACACGGTTGGTACGCCTTCGAGCAGATCCCGATGTGCACCAACCTCCAGATGATCTTCTACCGCAACTGCAAGGGCGAGGTGCTGGTCAAGTTCCTGTACAACGAGCGGGAAACCGTCATCACGCGCCTGCAGCCCTGGAAGGGGCCTTATTACAAGTGGTCGGAGCTCCGTCCCTACCTGGCGGAACTGGCCGCGGCGGACTGCGACTGAGCGCCGTTTGTTTATTAAATTGTTGATAAGTGTCGGATCGGTCCTGCACCAATCCGGCATTTATCGTTTATTTTTGTACAAATTATACCGCTATGTCCTTTATCGAAGATAGAATCGCCCAGGAAGGACTTACTTTCGACGACGTATTGCTGATCCCGGCATACTCCGACGTCCTTCCCCGTGAAGTCGAACTTCACACCCGTTTCTCGCGCAACATCACGCTCAACATCCCCATCGTGTCCGCCGCCATGGACACTGTCACGGAGGCGCCGATGGCCATCGCCCTGGCAAGGGAAGGAGGCATCGGCGTCATTCATAAGAACATGTCCATCGCCGAGCAGGCCGCCCAGGTCCGGACGGTCAAGCGCGCCGAGAACGGCATGATCGATTCGCCCGTCACGATTACGGCCGACCGCACGGTCGGGGACGCGCTCAAGATGATGGCCGAATTCGGCATCGGCGGCATCCCGGTCGTCAAGGAAGGCGGCTATCTGGTCGGCATCGTGACCAACCGCGACCTGCGCTTCCAGAACGACATGTCCCGGAGCATCGCCGAGGTGATGACCTCCGAGGGCCTGGTCACGATCACGGAAGACCGCCGGGACCGCGATTACGTGCGTTCCGTGCTGCAGGCCAACAAGATCGAGAAACTCCCGGTCGTGGACAAGGAGGGCCGGATCGTGGGCCTGATCACCTTCAAGGACATCACGAAGGAGCAGATCCATCCCAACGCCTGCAAGGACGCCAAGGGACGCCTGCGTGTGGCGGCCGGCATCGGCATCACCCCGGACGCGGTGGAGCGCATCGCGGCGCTGGTCGCCGAGGGCGTGGACGCCGTGGTGCTGGACAGCGCCCACGGGCACAGCAAGGGCGTGATCGACAAGCTCAAGGAGGTCAAGGCGGCCTTCCCGCAGCTGGACGTCGTGGTCGGCAACATCGCGACGGCCGAGGCGGCGCGGGCCCTGATCGAAGCGGGCGCGGACGGCATCAAGGTGGGCATCGGCCCCGGTTCGATCTGCACCACCCGCATCGTCGCGGGTGTCGGCGTACCGCAGCTCACGGCCATCTATGACTGCGCTTCCGTCGCGAAGCAGTTCGACGTCCCGGTCATCGCGGACGGCGGCCTGCGCTATTCCGGCGATATCGTCAAGGCCCTCGCGGCCGGCGGCGACTGCGTGATGTGCGGCTCGATGTTCGCGGGCACGGAAGAAGCCCCGGGCGAGACCATCATCTACAACGGCCGTAAGTTCAAGACCTACAGGGGAATGGGATCCCTCGACGCGATGGCGGCCGGTTCCAAGGACCGCTACTTCCAGGACAAGGAGACCGAGACCAAGAAGCTGGTGCCGGAAGGCATCGTCGGCCGCGTACCTTACAAGGGCACGCTTGAGGAGACGGTCTACCAGCTGATCGGCGGCCTGCGCTCCGGCATGGGCTACTGCGGCGCGCACAACCTCGGCGAGCTCAAGAAGGCCCGCTTCACCAAGGTGACGGCCAGCGGCATGACGGAGAGCCATCCGCACGACGTGACGATCACCAAGGAGACGCCCAACTATTCCAGGGGAGACTAATTTTTTCGAGATATGTACAACGGAGAAAAACTGAACGTTCAGCAGTTCATCGTGGATGCGGTGGCTGAGATCAAGGCCCAGGTGGGCGACGACGTCGTCGTGCTCGGCCTGTCGGGCGGCGTGGATTCGACGGTAACGGCCCTGCTGGTGGACAAGGCCATCGGCAAGAAGCTGGTCTGCATTTTCGTGGACCACGGCCTGCTGCGCAAGAACGAGTTCGAAGATGTCCTGAAGCATTACGAGGGCATGGGCTTGAACGTCATCGGCGTGCGCGCCGCGGACCGCTTCTTCGCGGCCTGCAAGGGCATCACGGACCCGGAACTGAAGCGCAAGGCGATCGGCAAGACCTTCATCGATGTGTTCGCCGACGAGGCGCGCAAGGTGCAGGATGCCAAATGGCTGGCGCAGGGCACGATCTGGCCGGACATCGCGGAGTCGAAGTCCGACAAAGGCTGCATCAAGAGCCACCACAACGTGGGCGGCCTGCCCGAGGACCTTCATTTCGGCCTGGTGGAGCCGCTGAAGTATCTCTATAAGTTCGAGGTGCGTGAGGTGGGCGCCGCGCTGGGCCTGGACCAGCATTTCCTGGGCCGTCACCCGTTCCCGGGACCGGGCCTGGGCGTGCGCTGCCTGGAGGAACTGACTCCCGAGCGCATCCACATCCTGCAGGAGGCGGATGCCGTGTTTATCAATGACTTGCGGGAGGCGGGCCTGTATGACGAGATCTGGCAGGCGGCGGTGGTTCTGCTGCCGGTCCGGAGCACGGGCATCAAGGACGGACGCCGCACCTACGACAATGTCGTGGCGCTGCGGGCGGTCAATTCGGTGGATGCGGTGACGGCCGAGGTGGTGAACCTGCCGTTCGAGTTCCTGCAGAAGGTGGCGACGGACATCATCGCGCAGGTGGACGGGGTCAACCGCGTGGTGTACGACATTTCCCCGAAACCGCCGGCAACGATCGAGTGGGAATAGTTTGAGATGCGCGTCGATCCTTAGCGGAAGCGGACGCCGAGGGTGAAATCCAGGTAGTCGGCTTTGAATCTGTGTGCCTTGATACAGGCGCTGACGAAGAAAGGAGAGAGGCGGCGGGGGTAATAGCGCAGGCCCGCCCGCTCATAGATCCGTCCGTGATCGGCGTGGATACCCGCCCGTTTGAAGAGATAGAACCCTTCCTGGAAATAGAAGGCCAGATCCCCGTAAAAGATTTCCTGTACGGCACCCACGCCGCAGGAAAGCGGTGCATAACCCTTTGACTGTGAGACGGCATCCTCGCCATAGAGGATGCCGTCTGCCCATTCCAGCCGCTTGGAATTGGAGGTATAGAAGCCATTCACCGTTGCGCCCAGGGCGAAACGTCCGGAGAGCCGGTAGAGGGCATCGAAACTCAGGGACGCCATGGGCCAGCGCCGCAGCTTTGTCGCCGCGAGGGTCTGCAAGTCCAGCGTTTCGCAGCAGGCTTTCCATTCGGCGGCACAGGCGTGTACGCCGCCGCCGGCATAGACTTCGTAGCTCCAGCCCCGCTCATACCGGTCCGCCGTGATACGCGGCCCCGTGAGGCCGCTTCGCCCGTAGCAGGGGCGGTCCTGGAAGTAGTAACGGGCGGAAAGGCCGCCGCCCCAGTAGTTCAGTCCGCCGTTCGGATAGGCGAAACGGGCGCTGGAATGGTGCCGGACGGTGATATCCGCCTGCAGGTCGAAACGTTTGCCCACTTGCCAGGTCAGGTGGCTGCCGACGGCGGCGTAGATCAGGACAGGGGAACTGAAAAACCAGTTGGCCCCGTTAGTGACAGGGTCGTAATAGCCGCTGGAGTAGGAAAAGCCGAGCGCGAAGTCATATCCGAAGGCAAACTGCCCCTGGCGGAAGAGGTCCCGGGCCATGTTGCCGTACAGGGCCAGCATGGGAGCGTAATGTCCGCTTTCGCCCGCGAAGTGCACCTCGTCCAAACTATTGTAGCTGAGCCCGATGCCGAAGACGGGATGATTGTAGGCAGCCGCGAAACTGCCTTCCGTACCGTGTGTCACGAAGTCCCATTCGACCGTGCAGGAATGGAATCCCGTCCGGACATAGGCATTGCGGAAGGAAGCGATCTGCATCCCGCTCGCCCCGATGCGCAGGGCCTGGGGCATGTCCCCCTCCCGGGCGGAGACCGGCGTGGCGAAAGACAGACCGAAGATCAGCGCGGCCGACAGCAGAACCGGGCCTCGCTTTTCCCAAAAGGCCCTCCGGGCAGACATCGGTGAAGGGAATTAGAGCCGGCCGGGGTAGGCCTGGAGGGCGGCGGCTAGGATGCGCATGGCTTTCTCCAGCTCCGGGACCTCCAGCACGTAGGCGATGCGCGCCTGGCGAAGCCCTTCGCCGGGCGTCTTGTAGAAGGACGCGGCGGGCGTGATCATCACGGTCTCGCCGTCGACGCGGAACTCCGTCAGCATCCATCGGATGAAGGCTTCGGCGCTGTCCACAGGCAGTTCGGCCACGGTGTAGAAAGCTCCCATCGGCGTCGGCGTGAAGACGCCCGGCATCGCGTTGAGGGCCGCGATCGCAAAGTCGCGCCGGCGGATGTATTCCTCCCGGACTTCATCGAAATAGGAGAAGGGCGTGTCCAGGGCGCCGATCGCGGCATACTGACCCAGCACCGGCGGGCAGAGGCGCGACTGGGCGAACTTCAGGGCCGCCGCCATCACGTCCTTGTTGTGCGAGACCATGCAGCCGATGCGCGCGCCGCAGAGGTTGTAGCGTTTCGAGACCGAATCGGCCAGGATGACGTTCTG
>JAEEGH010023783.1_pt1 | contig 12426 bp, 10 predicted proteins | sample 9134181 | NCBI WGS metagenome assembly JAEEGH01 (sample SAMN16246544, study PRJNA631951) | gut metagenome | biome: gut microbiome; feature: rumen; material: DP-attached | host: Bos | place: Iran: Karaj | collected 2018-10
AGAAAAGCCCCAACCCTTTTGGTTGAGGCTTTCAATGCTTTATGTCATAGAAGGTTATTCCTTGACCAATTTTCTGATAACATCGTTACCGTCTCCCATGGCGACGCGCACGGTGTAGATTCCCTGCGGCAGATCCTTTAAGTTGACTTCATAGGAGTTTCGAACGGTTTTCACCAGCTGGCCCAAAGCGTTATAGACCTGCACTTCGGCAATAGTTGCCCCTTCAATGCGAACGATGCCATTGGTGGGGTTGGGCGAAACGGTGATGCCGTCGATTTTAGGCGCTTCTTCAATACCCGTAATGGTTACCGTGGCACATACTGGCTCCGATTCTTCGTCGCCGTAGACCGCCGTGACGCAGTATTCCACATCGGTTTCCCTTGTAAACTCCGTATCTGTGAAATAGGTCACGAAACTATAGGGGATCTCTGTGATCAGTATACCGTCGCGGTAAATGCGGTAGCCGGTAATCCCTTGTGCAATTCCTTCCGTTCCTTCGGGAGATGTAAGCGTGGATGAAATACAAAGGTTACCTGATCTCACATTCGCCCAATCAATAGGTCTGCATTCTGATGATGGATTCCAATCTCTGTAAAACCTGACACGTCCTCCTTTATATTCGTCAACTATCGGCAAGTCATCAACTACCCAAGGATAATCTGCATACCAATCCATATAATAACCAATACGCAATTCCTCATCCGAATCAACTGTTATCACTGAATCAATGCTATGTGTAATTACTACATCAAAGACTGGATTATCAACTGGTTGTTCGTAAACTAATGTCAAATCATTTTCGTCTCCTTTCCATATTCTGAAAGAATAATTACCAAGCGGAGGAAACAATGTGTCATAATGAGATAAAACCGTAGAAATATCTTTAAACTTCCATCCTGCCAAACTCCTCAAATCCATTCTATCAAACAATTGGCATTGGTCGGTGGCGCATTGGGCGGCTTGGGCCCCATAGTAACCTGTTACCACCATATCACTCCATGAAAGCGTGATTTCAGGATAGTCTCCTGTTGGGAAATCCCAAGTCAATAACACAGTGTCATTATTGCCGATGGAGGCTTCAAGTTCTTGTATTGGGGACAAATCGTCATTTACTTCCTTAACGTCTTTTATTCGAGGTAACATTGATAATGCATGCTGCTTGCTCACTTGCGCAAAGCCATGGAATGAAATCGCAAACATTCCTAATAGAAGTAGTGTATTTTTCATGGTTTAGATTGGTTTTATACAATTGCTTGCAAAGATAAAAAACCAAAGAAAAACACAAGAGAAGATGTGCTGAAAAGCGTTTTTTTCTTTCTTTAAACGGTCAAATTCGTTCTGACAGGTGAACTACTATTAAGATTGGTGTTTTATCAACTGATACTCAAAAACATCCAAATATCCTTCGTCGGTCTTCAGCCAGTCCTTTCGCCTGCCGCATTGCACAAAGCCTTGCTCGGTGAACAGCTTTTGGCTTTCCGTGTTGGTCTCGTCGATGGAACAGTACACTTGGTGGAGCATGACATCGTGGAAGAGGTATTCGATGCACAAAGCCAAAGAAGCCTTGGCATAGCCCTGCTGGCGGTGTGCCTCATCAATCAAGATGCCCAATCCCGCGCGGCCATTGAAGCTGTCGTAGTCGAAGATGTCGATACAGCCGATGGATGTTCCGCTTTCATTCAAATCAATCATCAAACGGAGCTGCTTGTTGCTGAACAAGTCGTTGTTGCCCAAAAGGAATTGTTCGATCTGGAATTGGGTATAAGGCACATGCGTTCCACTTACCCGCCAGATGTCGCGGTCGTTCTCCCAAAGGAAAATCTGACCGGCATCCTCAGGCTCGGCACAACGTAGCGTTATCGTGTCATTCTTGATGAACATTTTGTTCCATTCGTTGAAAATACCACTTTTCCTAGCAGGCTGGCACATAATTTGATTGGCATAGCCCGCTGAAATTTTCGACAAAAATACACTTTTCAGTGCAATAAAGGTTGAAAAATAGCATTAATGAAACTATAAAACGAAAAAGAAACCATAAAAACTAGATAAGATGAGAAAAGTGAGTTTGATGTTGATGCTTGCCGGACTGCTGATGGCAACATCATGTGATGCATTGATTAACAAAGCTAAAGAGAATGAGAACCAGACTGAGCAGGAGCAACTGCAAAGTGAAGCCACCTCGCAAGTCGAGCAGGTACAGCCCCGTGTGCAACGGACAGCATTTGTGCCTACCGAAAACACTCCCGACTTCGTTGACGCCGCCGAAAACAGTGTCGACGCAGTGGTGCATATCATGACCAAAGTGGTGAAACAAAGCAACACCTACGAGGACTTCTTCGGAGCCTTGCTGGGCCAACTCTATGGCTACCCAGGGCAGACGCGCAACAATACGATGGTGGCCTACGGCTCAGGCGTGGTGCTGACGCCCGACGGCTACATTGTCACCAACAACCACGTTGTGGAAGGCGCCGACGAGGTGGAGGTTACCTTTAATAATAAGGTGAAGAAAACCGCCACCATCATCGGTACCGATCCGACCACCGACTTGGCCCTGATCAAAGTGGAAGCCTCCGACCTGCCTTTCCTTACCTTCGGCGACTCCGACAATGTGCGTATCGGCGAGTGGGTACTTGCTGTGGGCAATCCCTTCAACTTGACCTCAACCGTCACAGCGGGTATCGTCAGTGCTAAGGCACGTAACCTCAGCATCTTGGGTGAAGGCACGTCTGTGGAATCGTTCATTCAAACCGATGCTGCCGTCAATCCTGGCAACAGTGGCGGTGCCTTGGTGAACACCAAAGGTGAGCTGATCGGCATCAACGCGGCCATTGCCTCGCATACTGGATCCTACGAAGGCTATTCCTTCGCCATCCCTTCCAACATCGTCCGCAAGGTGGTCGACGACTTGCTGCTCTATGGCACAGCCCAACGTGGCTATCTCGGTGTGCAGATCGCTGAACTTACCCAAGAGCTGGCCGAGAAGGAAGGCTTGGAAAACATTGAAGGCGTATATGTTGGCGAGGTTACCGAAGGCGGCGCTGCCAAATTGGCAGGCTTGAAAGACGGTGATGTGATCACAGCCATCAACGGCAAGAAGGTGAATTCCACGACACAACTCAAGGAGAACATCGGTCAATACCGTCCTGGCGACAAGGTGGATGTGGAGGTGAACCGTCAAGGCCATCACCATCACTATGAACTGACCTTGCTCAACGAGGCCGGTAACGTGAATCTCGTCAAGAACGGCGAAGCATTCTATAACTCCGAGTTCGGACTGATGCTGCAGCCCGTCAACCAAAACGAGATGAGCCGTCTGAACATTAAGAACGGCTTGAAGATCGTAGAAATCCGCCAAGGCCGTTTCATGAACTCGGGTGTGCCGGTCGACTTCGTCATCACCAAAGTAAACGGTTATGCTGTGAACAACAAGAGCGAACTTGAAAACGCCCTGAAGAACACCCGTTCGCGCCGCACGACCATCGAAGGCGTGTTCCCGAACGGCATGACGGGCTCGTTCTACTACTAAAAAGTGGTGAAAAATCACTTTTTCCCCTGAAAGACAGAAATTTCGGTACGATTATTGCAGTATTTTACTTTTGGATTGGGAGTGAAACGGCCCAAAAAACGTTTCCTCCCAAGCCGGAAGATTATGCGAAAAAAACTAAAACGTGGAGTTTGGTATGAAGAGAGAGAACGTGAAAAAAAGCACTATAAACAATAAATAAGATTACGAAGAAATGAGACAACTGAAAATTTCAAAGCAAATTACCAACCGCAATGCCGGTACTTTGGACAAGTATCTGGCCGACATTGCGAAGGAGAGTCTGCTGACCACTGATGAGGAGGTCGAATTGGCTCAACGCATCAAGGCGGGCGACCAGGCCGCGTTGGACAAACTGGTCAGGGCCAACCTGCGCTTCGTCGTTTCGGTGGCCAAGCAGTATCAAAACCAAGGTCTGAGCTTGCAAGACCTGATCGACGAGGGTAACTTGGGTTTGGTGAAAGCCGCCCAGCGTTTCGACGAGACGCGAGGCTTCAAGTTCATCTCCTACGCCGTGTGGTGGATCCGTCAGAGCATCCTGCAGGCCGTGGCAGAACAAGCCCGTATCATCCGCCTGCCCATGAATCAAGTGGGGGCATTGGCCAAGGTAAAGAAGGCCGTGGCGCTTTTGGAACAGAAGCTGGAACGCCGTCCCACCCTCAAAGAGATTGCCGATGAAGTCGGCATGGCAGAGGACAAGGTGGAGCAACTGCTGAACCTCAACTCGCGCACCGTGTCAACCGACGCACCTCTTGACGACGAGGACGATGCCAACTTCTTGGATGTCTTCGTCTCCGACGACGAGCCACAGACCGATGCCTCGGTGGAGCAGGAGTCGACGAGCCGTGCCATCCGCAACTCGCTCGACATGCTCAACGAGAAGGAACGCACCATCATCTGCATGTACTTCGGCTTGGGCACCTCGCGTGAATACTCCCTGGAAGAGATTGCTATGAAGCTCAACATCTCGCGTGAGCGCACGCGCCAGATCCGCGATCGCGCCTTGAAACGGCTGAAGAGCGCACCCAACTCGCCGCTCTACCAGATGTACATGAACCAATGAAAAAAGTGGGATTCCGGATTGGAATCCCACTTTTTATTATCTTTGCAGCCACGAACATTTAACAAACAACTTTATGAAATACGAACTCATCCAATTGCCTTATGAGGCAAACGCTTTGGAGCCCGTCATCAGCAAGGAGACCTTGGGCTTCCACCATGGCAAACACTTGAATGCCTACGTCAACAACCTCAATGCCGCCATCGAAGGCACGAAATACGAAGACATGCCTCTCGAGGACATCGTGAAGACCGCTGACGGTGGCGTATTCAACAACGCAGGCCAGATTTTGAACCACAACCTGTATTTCACGCAGTTCCGTGCCCCGAAGGCCGACAACAAGCCTACGGGTGTGATTGCTGAATGGATCGACAAACAATTCGGCTCCTTCGAGGCCTTCAAGGAGGAATTCACCAAGAAAGGTGCAACCTTGTTTGGCTCAGGCTGGGTGTGGCTCTCCGTCGACAAAGACGGCAAACTGCAAATCACGCAGGAAACCAATGCTGGCAACCCCGTACAACGCGGCTACAGGCCTTTGCTGACCTTCGATGTTTGGGAACATGCCTATTACATCGACTATCAGAACCGCCGTCCCGACCATCTGAACGCCTTGTGGCAAATCATCAACTGGGACGTGGTGAACGAAAGACTCTAAACCAAACGTATCTAAAAGAAAATCGCGGCGGGGAAGGACCTCGTCGCGATTTCTGTTTTATTGGGCTTTCATGATCCGATGAATGCTTCGGCTATCACCGTAGTCGACATGCATGATATAGCTTCCAGAGCTTAATCCGCTTAGGTCGAAGACAAAATGATTGTCGGAAACAGCTTTTTCCATCAGCAGATGGCCATAGACGTCATAAACGCGTACGTTCTTAATGGCTTTTTCTGTTGTGATACTCAATGACGAAGTGAACGGATTGGGGAAGATCTGGCAGACAGCGGTATCTTCGTCAACACTGTCAAAGTAGCGGAAATGCGCCACATAGTCCTCGGAGGCCGTCACCTCGAACGTATAGGTAACATCGGTGGAAACCACGACGTCGTTCTTGGTCCAATTAATAAACTCATAGTTCTCGTTGGCCGTGGCCGTCAGGGTGCAGGAAGCGCCGTAATTGTAGTTGCCTGCGCCTGTTACCGTGCCGCCTTCAATTGGGTCGGCTGCCGCATTGATCACATAGTTGTTAATGGAGAAGTGGGCCACGTATGTCGCCGACTCGGTCACAGTGAAGCTATACGTCGGGTTGGTCGACACCTCAGTGCCGTTTTTCGTCCAATTGACGAAGCTGTAACCCGTATTGGCCGTAGCCGTCAAGGTACAAGCATCACCGAAATCGTAGCCTCCGCTACCCGTGACGACACCGCCTTCCGCTGGATCGGCGCTAGCGGTGATGATGTAACTCTGCGACGAGAAGTTAGCCACAAGGTTACGATTGCTCTCAACGGTGAAAGTGTAGTCGGCCTGTGACGACACCTGATTGCCGTTCTCCGTCCAATTAATAAAGGTATAGCCCGTAGCAGCCGAGGCGTGAACGCTACAGCTTTGTCCGTAGTTATAAGTACCGCTGCCTAAAACGGTGCCTCCATTACTCGGGTTAGCGGTAACACTGACAGTGTAGGTGTTTACAGAAAAATGGGCGACATAATCAGCCGTTTCGTTCACGGTGAAGCTATAACTCGGGTTAGTCGACACTTGGGTGCCGTCCTTGGTCCAGTTGACAAAGGTGTATCCCGTGTTAGCTGTAGCAGTCAAAGTGCAGATCTCGCCGTAGTGATAGCTTCCATCACCTGTAACGACACCACCTTCAGTGGGATCTGCATGTGCAGTGATAGAATACGTTTGGGGTGAGAAACGAGCCTCAAGGTTGCGGTCGCCCGTCACGGTAAAGGTGTAGTTGGCTTGCGAGGTCACATAATTGCCGTTTTCTCTCCAATATTCAAAGGTGTAACCTGTTGCGGCAGTGGCTGAGACCGTACAACTTTGTCCGTAGTTATAAGCGCCGCCGCCTGTTACAGTGCCTCCGTTGGTCGGACTGGCCGTCACCTCAACGGTGTAACTGTTAGCCGAGAAATGTGCAACATAATTTGCCGACTCGGTCACAGTGAAGCTATAGGTTGGGTTGGTCGACACCTGGGTGCCGTCTTTTGTCCAGTTCACAAAAGTATATCCATTATTAGGAGTAGCGGTCAAAGTGCAGGTGCTACCGTATTGATAGGAACCGACTCCACTGATGGTCCCTCCAGCAGTCGGGTCCGCAGTGGCGGTAATCTCAAAACTTTGGCTGGAAAAACGAGCCTCGAGGTTGCGGTCGCCTGTCACGGTAAAGGTGTAGTTGGCTTGCGAGGTCACATAATTGCCGTTTTCTCTCCAATATTCAAAAGTGAAACCTGTTGCGGCAGTAGCTGAGACCGTACAGCTTTGTCCATAGTCATAGGTGCCGCCGCCTGTAACGGTACCTCCGTTAGTCGGACTGGCCGTCAGGTCAATGGTGTAACTGTTGGCCGAGAAATGTGCAATATAAGTAGCAGATTCGGTCACGGTGAAGCTATAAGTGGGGTTGGTCGACACCTGGGTGCCGTCCTTCGTCCAGTTCACAAAAGTATAACCATTGTTGGCGGTTGCGGTCAAGGTGCAGGTCTCACCTTGGTTATAGCTGCCGCCTCCAGTGACGTTACCGGCACCCGTAGGATCGGCGGTAGCTGTGATGGTAAAGGCAGTGGGCATGATGGAAACCTGTTGGATGTTTCCGCCCACCATGGGATAGTTGGTGGAAACGACGCGGATGCGATAGCCATTACCTGTGGTCACATTGGGGATTTGTGCAGTGATGCTTCCGCTGGTGTTAGTGGTGACGCGTCCTAATTCAGTAGGAGACGTGAAGTTGCCATTGGCATCGGAGAGTTGTGCGATGACTTGGTTGGCTGCTTTGTTGAGATTGTCGGGCGACATAGTACCCGTCAGAGTGAACGGAATGGTGATGGGAGCGCCAGGTGAAAAGCTGCTGGAAGCCAATTGGCCCATGTTGAGGCTTGGATTGTAGATAAGCAACACATCGTCGACAAACATATCGTCGTTGGTACTGCCTTCTCCAGGAACCACATTGGTAGTGGCTGAAAAGAGGATGTATCGCACGTCGGTGCAAGGACCATTGTTTTGGAAAGGAATGCTTAACCTGCGCCAATTGTAGGCTCCGCCATTAGCCGAAGTGCGGGTAAACGTCTGTCCTGCCGTGGCCACATGCATGTTGGAAGGACTCTCTGTGCCATTAGCTCTAATCTCATAGTCGGCATTGCCATGGACGACAGCCTTCACTTGTGCATTTTGGGTTGAACTTTGGCTGCGAAAACACACCCAAATGGAAAGAGAGTCGGGGAGCTGGTTAATGGGGGTATTGAATCCACTCTCATCACGTCGCGTGCCATTGTAGTTTTCCTCGCCTGTAGTGGAAGTGCTGCCTGCATTCATGCGACCATTGGTCAGGTTGCCGTTTGCAGTGTAGGTCCAAAACAGAAAGCCTACCTCTTTTGGGACGAGTCGAACGCTTTTTGACCCTGTTGAACCTGGACGGGTTTGAGTAGAAGACTCAATGAGGTCATCAGGAAGGAAACCCGAATAATCACCATCTGCCGTTCCACTCGAGTGCCAATGCGTGGGCTCACTGACGCGATTGGTCCATTGCTCGAAGCCACGATTGTCGAATTGAGGACCGTATTGGGCAAATAGATTAATTCTTAAAAAACTGATAATAAATAAAATAGATAAGAACTTTAGGTTGTTTTTCATAAGGCTTAAAGGTTAAAAAAAAGAAAATGCAAAAATAGAGGATTATTCAAAAGATGAAAACGAAAATCAACCAATCTCTATTTTTTCTACCTTTGCGGCCTCAATTGTTCAATCATGAAAAAAGCATTTTTCTTATTAGCACTGATGCTTTTGGCGGTTTCCGTAAAGGCACAGTGGACACTTCAAACCTACGGCGAATACGACTATACACGTACTTCGGGCAGTAGTGCCGCCTTGGCCTTGAAAGGCGATTATCGCTTGGCCGACAACTTCAACATCGGGTTAGGTTTTCAAGCCACCACCTTGAGCCGTTATTCCATCAACCTGCAATACCAGGTGAATCTACTCAAAACCAAGAGTGGTACGCTTTATCTGGAAAACCGTTATTTGTACCGTTTGTTCCCCAATTACAACTTGCAGGAATTCAATGGTGTGTTCGACTTGGGTTGGCGCAATCGGCATTTCAACTTCCAGTTGGGCTTGACCAACCGCTACATTGCTCCCATACCATTGCGCAAAAACGGTGGCATGGATGTGACCTTCGAGCCGATGAACGTCACTTTCTGCGTTGAAGGCAACCTCTTCGACCAGGAGCATCCTTGGAATGTGGGTGCCCGTGTGTCGAACTACAGGGACTTCGTCATTGAGCGTTTCACGCTGTTTTTCTATAGCGTGAATGGCTATTACGACTTCGGCAATGGCTTGCGTCTGACTTCTGAATGTGGGCTGCATCCTTGCGGAGTGCTCAACTTGTCGGCACAATACAACGGCTGGTTTGGCAATGTCGGTCTCGTCTGGAAACCATAAAATCGCAAGCGATTTTATCTCTAATTCATCAAATTGACTTCAACAAATCTCCAAATTCTCTAATTCTTGACAAAAATGAAGAAGATCCATCTTTTAATAATATGTGCCGCATCTTTAGTAATCTTTGCAACAAACTGCAACCGTCTTGACGTCGCAGGCATGGTCATCAACCGCAGCGACACTGAAGAACGCGTGGCCGATTGGCTCGACTACAACGCCCAAAACGGCGAACCCGTCATCGAGAACGCCCCTGACGAGTATCATGTCTATTCCTGCTCCGACTCGCACTATTCCGAGCGCGACAGCATCGTGCCGCAAGGCGAGAACGATCGCCTCTACAAATATATCACGGCCGAGCGCAACGACCCGAAGGCCATCTTTGCCATCCACGCCGGTGACATGGTCAACGAGAGCGGAGAGGCCGGTTTCAGAATGACCAACGATGCGCTTCAGTTTGATCCAAAGACTCAAGCAAAAGACGACCCATGTTTCTTGGTCATGGGCAACCACGATGTGTACTTCGACTGCACTCCTTTCTTCAAGCAGTATTTCCACACCTCGACTTACACAGTGACCGTGAAAACCGTTGGCGGTTACCAAGATTTGTTCATCTTCCTGGATTCGGGCAACGGCACCCATGGCAAGCGTCAGCTAGAATGGCTGGAGGAGAAGCTTTCGCATCGCGACGACTACCGTCACTGCTTCGTTGTCAGCCACAACTGGTTGTTCCGCACATCATACAACTACACCACCACGCCTGCCGCCAACCTGCCTCAGGATGAGCAATATGCCTTCATGGACTTGATGAGTAACAACAATGTGGAGATGGTCATTATGGGTCATTTCCACATGCGCGAGCAACGTCAGTTTGGCGGTGTGCAGTACCTCATGACCGACAACCTCAACGATGGCAAGGTGACGCCGAGTTATCTGGTCGTCAATGTGGGGGAGAGGGTGACATACGCGTATGAAGAGTTGTCAATGGAATAGGCAAATAGTGGCGAGATAACAAAGTATTACCTATTTTTGCAGGGTAAACATCAATTTGACTATCATGAAAACGCCTATTCAAAGAACCATGATGACCTTGTTCTTCTGCTTTGCCTTTGTCAGTGGCTTCGCGCAGGTGAAAGTGTACAAAAACAACTCCTCCTATAGCGGCGATGTGATCTGCAATTTGAAGGGAGACAAAGTGTACCGAGGCAATTCATCCTACTCGGGCGATGTGCTCTGCCACGTTGACGACAACAAGGTTTACCGAGGCAATTCATCCTACAGTGGCGACATCCTTTATACCATCAGAAACGGCAAAGTTTACTCAGGATCATCGTCCTATTCAGGAGATGTGGTTTTCACCATTCGGGAAGGTAAAATCTACAAAGAGAACTCGAGCTATTCGGGTGACATTATCGCCAACAAGAAAGGCAACAAAGTCTACAAGAACAATTCCAACTATTCAGGCGACGTCGATTTCAATCTTTCTGGCGACGTTACCATCGAGCAGTTTGTGGCCATTTGGTATGCGGTGAAGTATTGTTGGTAAATACGCTAAACAATTGGTTTAGAACCTATAAACCAAGATTCCTTTGAGCATCCAGTCGTGGAAAACGCCTCTGAAACTGATGTCGTCCACATAATCGGGTATATCCATTTGGCTGGCATCAAAGGCGTCACGACTACGGAAATAGAATCGGTTGTATGTGAATTGGGCTGAGAAAAAGAAGCGCCACATGGTAAGGCTTATGGCGGCACTGCCGATATAGTTGGGCATAGGATAGCACCATATTTTCGATACCTTTTCGCCTGTTTTATTCAAGCCGCCCGACTCATCATCAATGTCGTATTCGTAAGAAGTGGTTTTCAAGTAGTTGACCAAAGTTATCACCGGCATAGCCGTCAGATTGATGGTGAGATTGCGCAGGCCTTCGTCGCGAGGACCTGTAGGATCCTTGTGCCAAGGCACGAAGTTGACAGAATAGCCGCCACCAATTGAAGCCTGCATGGTGGAGAAGCAATCCAGCATATTGTAGGAGTCCCATGACGCTTCGGGGGAGTTGTAAAGGCTGCCTTGCATATAGCGTGCTGTCAGCATCCATGAGCCTGCCGTATGGCGTTGTATGAGACCAATCTTATAGGCGGCAGGGTAGGCGAAACGCATGTTGTTGAAAACGTAGTAACCGTCAGCAGTAAAATTCTTCAAAATGGCAGCCTCTTCGGTGATGATTTCGTCGTGAAAGTAACTCTCGTCATCCTCTTGCCCAATGGTCATGGAAGAAATGAAAGGATTGGAGATTTTGCTATAATTGAACTTCGCACCCCACGACTTGCCCATGATGCCTAAGCCAAAGGCACTCTTTTTCCAAGCGCTTCGAGGCCCCACTTCCAAGCTGTAACCCAAGGCGACATTGCCATAACCCACTTCAAGGCCTATCTTCTTGCAGAGGTTTTCAGAGAGACTGTATTGCGACAAACCTTTTAGCCAGTCATCGTCGTTGAAATCCAACATGAAGTTGACATCCACATCGAAGCCTGCTTTTTGCCCTGTGGTAAACAAACCCAATGAGAAACTAGGGGCCGGTTGGTAGATACGTGTCGTATCAACCAAGGCAGGCTTGGTCATGAAATGGTTGACTTTTCCCCAAAAGGTGTTTTCTTGGGCGCACAAAGAAGCAATGCCAAAGAATAGGATTATCGTAGTCAGGAGTCTTTTCATTGGTTAAAAATTTGGAGCAAAAGTAGGAAATAAATCAAAATCGCCCATTGGAAAAAGATCCAACGGGCGATTTAAGTGTTTAAGTCCGGCGATTATTTCGTCTGTTTCGGATAGGTCAATCCCATGTTATACAGGATGAACGAGTAAATATCAGCCTGCTCCTCAAGGACTTTGGAAATCGGCTTGCCACCACCGTGACCGGCCTTGGTGTCGATACGGATGATCTTGGGTTGATCGCCGGTCTGGGCAGCTTGCAAGGTGGCCGCATACTTGAACGAGTGTGCGGGCACCACGCGGTCGTCGTGGTCGGCCGTGGTGACCATGATGGCAGGATAGTGCACATCTTCACCGCTCTTGATGGTGTGCAACGGCGAGTAGGCATACAAAGCCTTGAACATGGCCTCGTCATCCTCGCTGGTGCCATAGTCGCTGGCCCAGTTCCAACCGATGGTGAAGAGGTGGTAACGCAACATGTCCATCACGCCGACTTGCGGCACGGCCACGGCGAAGAGGTCGGGACG
>JAEEGH010023786.1_pt1 | contig 12425 bp, 8 predicted proteins | sample 9134181 | NCBI WGS metagenome assembly JAEEGH01 (sample SAMN16246544, study PRJNA631951) | gut metagenome | biome: gut microbiome; feature: rumen; material: DP-attached | host: Bos | place: Iran: Karaj | collected 2018-10
AAGTACAAGAAGTTCTTCGAGAAGAAGGAAGCCAAGTAAGTTGAACCATATCAAAAGAATGAAGCTCTTGCCAGTCGCGAGGGCTTTTTTTTTGCCTTGGCATTATTATTGTCGTATCTTTGCGCCACATATATAATAAGGTGTGAAACGGCGGCAGACTGACATTTTGTCGCCTAATGCAAAAACTGTTTTATGAGTTATAAAGTTGAACCCGAATTGTTTTCAGATATGATGGACTCCAATCCCGAGTTCATCCCCGTGTTGACCATCGAGGAAGGACGCCTTTCTCAGGAAGAGGAAGTGCCAGAGGAACTGCCCATTTTGCCTTTGCGCAACTCGGTGCTTTATCCTGGCGTGGTGATTCCCATCACTGTGGGTCGCGATAAGTCCATTCAGCTGGTGAAGGAATACAACCGCAAACGCAAGTCCATCGGCGTCATTGCGCAGAAGGACGCGAACGTGGAAGAACCAATGCTCGACGACTTGTATAAGGTGGGCACCTCGGCGCAAATCCTTAAGACCTTTGAGATGCCTGACGGCAATGTCACGGTCATCATTCAGGGCAAACGCCGTTTTGAGGTGGTGGAGCCGACACAAGTCGAACCCTACATTAAAGCTACAGTGATGCCTTACGCGGCTTCAGTGGATATTCCTAACTCGCGTAAATTCAATGCTTTGATACAATCTGTGAGGGAATTGGCCATTCAGGTCATCGCTCGCTCGCGCAACCTGTCGCAAGAGGCGGGCTTTGCCATCAAGAACATCGACGACCCTATTTTTCTGCTGAACTTCGTGGCCAGCAATGTAGAGGCCGATATGGCTGTCCGTCAAGGGCTTTTGGAGGCTCGTAACCTCAACCAGATGGCTTCCGACCTGTTGGCTGTGCTGACCGATGAGCAGCAGATGCTGGAACTGAAGCAACAGATCCAAAGTAAGGTGCGAGTCGACATGGACAAGCAACAGCGTGAGTATTACCTTAACCAACAACTTCGTACGATTCAAGAGGAATTGGGCGGTAGTCCCAACGAGCAGGATGTCAAGGAGTTGACGGAGAAGGCGGCGAAGAAGAAATGGTCGAAGGAAGTGGCTGAGGTCTTCGATAGGGAATTGAAGAAGTTGGAGCGAACCCATCCGCAGGCGGCGGAATACGGCATCCAATTGAATTATTTGCAATACCTCGTTGACCTGCCGTGGGAGGAGTATACCAAGGATAACTTCGACCTGAAACGCGCCCAACGCATCCTCGATGCCGACCACTATGGTTTGGACAAGGTGAAAGATCGCATCGTGGAGCATCTCGCTGTGCTGAAGTTGCGCAATGACATGAAATCACCTATTTTGTGTCTTGTCGGACCTCCTGGTGTGGGTAAGACCTCGTTGGGCAAGTCCATCGCGAGGGCATTGAACCGCAAATATGTCAGAATGTCATTGGGCGGTGTGCGCGACGAATCCGAATTGCGTGGTCACCGTAAAACCTATATCGGTGCCATGCCTGGCCGTATCATCCAGAATTTGCGTAAAGTGAAGTCGAGTAATCCTGTTTTCGTTCTTGACGAAATAGATAAGGTGAGCGGCAACAACATCAACGGCGATCCGCAGGCTGCCTTGCTCGAAATACTCGACCCCGAGCAGAATAATGCCTTCTACGACAACTTCATCGAGTTGGATTACGACCTCTCGAAGATTCTCTTCATCGCCACGGCCAACAACCTCGCGACCATCCATCCCGCCTTGCGCGACCGTATGGAAATCATCGACCTGAGCGGTTACCTTCGCGAGGAGAAATACGAAATCGCCAAACGTCACCTCATCCCCAAGCAGATGAAAGAACACGGCCTCGACAATAAGCAAATCACCTTCCCGAAGGACATCGTGATGCACATCATCGACGACTACACCCGTGAGGCGGGCGTGCGTAACCTGGAGCGCCGCATAGGCGACATGATGCGTCACCGCGCCAAACAGGTGGTCAGCGAAGAAGCCTTTGACAAAAAGATTACCATAGAGGATTTGCGCAAGGTGCTCGGTGTGCCCATGCACCACGACGAAGACGAGGTGAAACACACCATGCCGGGTGTGGCCACAGGCTTGGCTTGGACGCAAGTGGGTGGCGAGATACTGTCCATCGAGGTTAGCTTGAGCCGTGGTGGCGGACATCTCTCACTGACGGGTAACCTCGGTGAGGTGATGAAGGAATCCGCAACCATTGCATACGAGTTCATCAAGGCACATGCTTCGCAACTCAACATCAACCCCGATGTGTTTGAGGCTTGGAATGTGCACGTCCATATCCCCGAAGGCGCCACGCCTAAGGACGGTCCCTCGGCAGGTATCACCATGCTCACCGCTTTGACCTCTGCTTTCACGCAACGTAAGGTGAAAAGCCTGTTGGCCATGACGGGTGAAATCACACTGCGTGGCAGAGTGTTGCCCGTGGGCGGTGTGAAGGAGAAGATGCTGGCCGCCAAGCGCAATGGCGTCACCGACCTCATCCTTTCCATCGATAATGAGCACGATATCAAGGACATCAAGGAAGACTACATCGAAGGATTGAACTTCCACTATGTGGAGAACATGATGGAGGTGCTCGACTTGGCCTTGGAAAAGGAACAGGACAAGAATGACTTGGATTACAACAAGTATCTGAATAACTTGCATCCCGAGGTAATCGGTTTTAAGGTGAAGTGAAAATGAGAAGAGGGTTGCTGGGATTGGTTTTGTTGCTTGTGCTTGCTGCAGGATGCGGTCGGCGACAAGGTGATGACGAAAACCTCGCCATCTTTAAGTACAACGAATCCGCCGGCATCCTCACCCTCGACCCGATTTATGCCAAGGACTTGCCACACATTTGGGCTTGCAACCAGCTGTTCAACAGCCTCGTGGCCTTCGATGACAAGATGAATCTGGTCCCGATGGTCGCTAAGTCATGGGACATCAGTGAGGATGGTTTGCGTTACACATTCCATCTACGTAACGATGTGCAGTTTCATGAGGATAAGTGCTTTGACGAGCTGACCGCCAAGTCTCGTTTCGTCACTGCTCATGACTTCGTCTATTCCTTCAACCGCGTGGTGGATAAAACCTTGAATTCGCCTGGGCTATGGATATTTTCGTCTGTCAAACATGATGATGACCATTATGCCTTCACAGCCTTGGATGACACCACTTTCCAAATCGAACTTTCCAAGCCTTTTCCACCGTTTTTAGGCATCCTTTCGATGACCTACGCTTCAGTGGTGCCTCAAGAAGCTGTCGAGTATTATGGCGACAACTTCCGCAGCCATCCTGTTGGGACAGGTCCGTTCCACTTCCAGTATTGGAAAGAAGGCGTGAAACTCGTCTTCCGCAAGAATCCCAACTACTTTGAGCGCGATGCGGCAGGGGAGAGACTGCCCTATATCGATGCCGTTTCCATCAGTTTCCTCATCGACAAACAGGTGGCTTTCTTGGAGTTCATCAAGGGCAAGTTCGACTTCATGTCGGGCATCGACGCGCGCTATAAGGATGAATTGCTGACCTACGACGGCAACCTGCGCAAAAAATATGAGAACAAAATCGAGTTGATTACTGAGCCTTACTTGAACACTGAGTATTTCTCCTTCTTCATCGACCCCAACGACCCACTGGGTCCCGACCGTTCGCGTGCCTTGCGACAGGCGGTCAGCCTATGTATTGACCGTGAGAAGATGATGAGATACCTGCGCAATGGTATCGGTGAGCCTGGAACAGGTGGCATGATTCCCGTGGGTTTGCCTGGACACAGCAACACAATTGGCTATAGTTACGATTTGAAGCGCGCACAGCGTTTGGTGGCCGACAACCATCTGCAAGGCCATCTTTTGCAACTCACCACGGTGGCCGACTATGCCGACATTGGAAAGTTCGTTCAGAGTCAGGTGGAGCAAATCGGTTTGCAGTGCAAGATGGAAGTGATGCCACCTGCAACGATGCGCAGTATGAGAAACAACGGCAGCTTGCCGTTCTTCCGATCCTCTTGGGTCGCCGATTATCCCGATGCTGAGAATTATCTTTCCTTATTTACTACTTCCAACTTTGCTCCGTCTGGGCCAAATTACACGCATTACACCAATCCCAAGTTCGACAAATTGTACGACAAAGCCTTGCTCTGCAACGACTTACAAGAACGCGCTAAATATTACACCGAGATGGACAGCCTGATGATGCAGGATGCACCTGTGGTGGTGCTGTTCTACGACGAGGTGCTGCGTTTCGTGAACAAGCGCGTGAAGGACATGGGCAGCAATCCTACGAATCTGTTGGATTTGCGGCGGGTGAGGATTGGAGAATAAATCCATTTCAATTGTATTAAGTGAATTGTTTTTGTATCTTTGTCCACACGCAAAGACAATGCTAAATCCTTAATACTATGAAAATCAAACACTTATTTCTTTCGATTCTGCTGTTAGGCTCAATTAGCTTAATTGCACAAGAGGAGGCCAAAATGTTGCGCTTCCCGACCATCCACGGCAACGACGTGGTGTTTAGTTATGGCGGAGATTTGTACTCTGTCGACATCAAAGGAGGTGTGGCCCACAAACTCACCAACGATGCCAACGGCTATGAGATGTTTGCGCGTTTCTCTCCCGATGGCAAGCATTTGGCCTTTACGGGACAATATGACGGAAACACAGAGGTTTACGTCATGCCATATCCCGAATGTGGCACACCCACGCGCTTGACCTACACGCCTACTTTGGGCCGTGACGACATCAGCGACCGCATGGGCCCGAACAACATTGTCATGGCGTGGAAGGACAACGAGAACATCGTCTTCCGTTCCCGCAAGGAGAGTTGGGACGACTTTGTAGGTCAACTTTTCATTGCCAACATCAATGGCGGTTTGGCCGAGCAACTTCCTCTGCCTGAAGGTGGCTGGATTTCGTATTCGCCTGATGGCAAGCAGATTGCCTACAACCGCGTGATGCGTGAGTTCCGTACTTGGAAATACTATCGTGGCGGCATGGCCGATGATGTGTGGATTTATGATTTCAAGTCGAAGAAGATTGAGAACATCACCAACAACAATGCGCAGGACATTTTCCCGATGTGGGTCGGCAACAAGGTGTATTTCTGCTCCGACCGCGACCGCACGATGAACCTGTTCTGCTACGACCGCAGCACGAAACAGACGACCAAGGTGACGGACTACACCTATTATGACATCAAGTGGCCTTCGCTAGGTGACAAGGACATTGTTTATGAAAATGGTGGTCAACTGTTCCGCTACAACCTCGCCGACGACAAAGTGTATCCCATCCCTGTGCAGATGGCTAACGACAACAAGTCGACGCGCACCAAGTATGTGGATGCCAGCCAGTTCATCAACTCGAGCACGATTTCTCCTGACGGCAAACGTGTGGCTTTTGGTGCACGTGGCGATGTGTGGACGGTGCCGGTCAAGTCGGGCATCACAAGGAATCTGACTCAAAGCGACAACGCTCACGACCGCAATGTGGCTTGGTCGCCCGATGGCAAATACATTGCTTATATCAGCGACCGTACGGGCGAGGACGAGATTTACATCCAAGCCCAAGACGGTAAGGAGGAAGCCATCCAGCTGACCTCAAAGTCTGATACCTATAAATATAGCCTACTTTGGTCGCCCGACAGCAAGAAGATTCTGTGGGACGACAAGATGAATCGCATCAACATGGTCGATGTGGCTTCCAAGAAGGTAACAGAGGTGGCACATAGTTTGGCTGGTGAGATGGACGACTTCTGCTGGTCGCCCGATAGCCGCTGGATTGCCTACGCCATGCCGAGCACCTTCTCTGTCAGCCAGATCCACATTTACAATGTCGAATCAGGGAAGGATGAGACGGTCACCGATGGTTGGTACAATTCCTCGTCACCAGCCTTCGACAAGAACGGCAAATACTTGTATTTCACCTCCGAACGCGATTTCCGACCGACCTACGGCTGGCTGGAGTGGAACCATGTCTATACCGATATGTCGAAGATCTATCTGATTACCTTGCAAAAAGATACACCATCGCCGTTCATGACTGAAAATGACGAGGTGAAGACGGAAATGACTAAGGAAGAGCCTAAAGATGGCCCGAAAGAAGGCAAGAAGGATGGGAAGAAAGGCCCTAAAGGCGGTAAGTCAGAGGGAAAACCCGAAGGCAAGAAAGAAGCCAAGGAAGTGAAGATTGACTTCGAGGGTATCAGCAATAGGGTGGTGGTACTCCCCGTCAACGCGGGTAGATATTGGAACCTGACTGGCGTTGAGGATGGCTTGTATTATGTGGCTGCTGGACGTAACGGCGGTGGCCTCGGCTATTTTGACGCCAAGTCGAAGAAATGCACCTCTATCGGTGGCTTTGGCTACGAACTATCAGCCGATGGCAGCAAGATGCTCATGCGTGAAGGCCGTGGCTATAAGGTAGTTAACGCACCTAAAGGCCCAATGCCTGGTGGAGGCAAACCTGGTGAAGGCGGCAAGGGCGATGATGCCATCGACCTCAGCAACATGAAGAAATGGGTGGAGCTACGTACCGAGTGGACACAAATCTACAACGAGGCTTGGCGCCAAATGCGCGACTTCTTCTATGCGCCCAATATGCATGGTGTGAATTGGCCTGCCATGAAGGAGAAATATGGTAAGCTGTTGCCCTATTGTGCCGACCGTAATGATGTGAACTACCTCATTGGTGAACTGATTGGCGAAATCAACATCGGTCACGCTTATGTGGGTGAAGGCGACCGCGTGAAGCCTGAGCGCATCCCTATGGGTATGCTGGGTTGCCGCATCCACCGCGACAAGTCGGGCTACTATCAGATTGACAAGATTTTGAAAGGCGAGAACTGGAACGAGAAAACCCGCTCGCCGTTGACTGAGGTCGGAGTGAATGCCAAGGAAGGTGACTATATCATTGCCATCGACGGACAAAGCACCAAAGGCATGAATGACATGTATGCCGCTCTTATTGGCAAAGCTGACAAGGCCGTTCTGCTTACCTTAAATAATAAGGCTTCGGAGAGTGGCGCCCGCGATGTGGTGGTGAAGCCTATTGCAGACGAAACAGGTTTGTATTACTACAACTGGGTGCAAGGCAATGTGGAGAAGGTGAGCAAGGCCACCAATGGTCAGGTGGGTTATATCCACATTCCCGACATGGGCGTGGAAGGCCTGAACGAGTTTGCCAAGTACTTTTATCCCCAACTCGACAAGAAAGCCCTCATCATCGACGACCGTGGCAACGGTGGCGGCAATGTCAGTCCGATGATTGTGGAGCGTTTGCGCCGCGAGCTTTCCATGTACGACGTGATGCGCAATGGTGAGCCTGAGACCAAGCCCACCAAGATGATGCTTGGGCCTAAAGTGCTGCTGTTCAACAAGTACTCCGCCTCCGACGGTGACCTGTTCCCGTATCAGTTCAAGAAGCATAAGATTGGCACGACCATCGGTATGCGTTCGTGGGGCGGTGTGGTCGGCATTCGTGGCAGCCTGCCATTCATCGATGGTGGCTCGCTGACCCGTCCCGAGTTCGCTCCCTTCGACGAGAAAGGCAATTGGGTCATAGAAGGCTACGGTGTCGATCCCGACATCGTCATCGACAACGACCCCGCCCGCGAGTTCGAGGGTATTGACGACCAACTCAACAAGGCCATCGAAGTCATCCTTGAGCAGATGAAGAGTTATCCTGACATTCCAGAAATTCCTGCATGGCCGGATAAGTCAAAATAAAGAACAGTAAGAATTGAAATAAGGCTGTTTCCAAAAGGAGACAGCCTTATTTCGCAAATGATAGAAGACAAACCTTATTCCTCCACCAATTCATAATTCGTACTCCGTCCACCTTCGTTGGAGCAGCGAAGTATGCCTTTCTCGACAAGGTCTTGTATGTCGCGTAAGGCGGTGGCTGTAGAGGTCTTGGTCATCTTGGCCCACTTGCTGGTGTTGAGTTTGCCCTCAAAGCCGTCCCAAAGGCGGTTGATGACTTTGATTTGTCTCTCGTTGAGTGCGATGTTACAATGCTCTTGCCAAAACAAGGATTTACGCACCACACGATGTGTTTTTTCAACGGCTGTGTCAATGGCGCTTTCCATGGTCTGTAAGAACCATAAAAGCCACTGCGTGATGTCTAAGCCGTGTTTGCCCATGTATTCCAACACATCGTAATAGTTCTTCCTGTCGCGCAAGATGGCGGCCGACATACTGTAGAAGCGTTGGGGCGTGCCATCGGCACGCGCCAAGAGCATATCGGTGAGCGTGCGTGTCAAGCGACCGTTGCCGTCGTCAAAGGGATGTATGTTGACAAACCAAAGATGCGCAACAGCAGCCTTCAGCACTGGGTCAACGGATGGTTCTTTATTGAACCATTCCAGGAAAAGTTGCATTTGTCTAGGCACATCGTCCGACGGTGGTGCTTCGTAATGTATCTTTTCCTTTCCCATAGCTCCGCTCACCACTTGCATCGGCTCCGTGCCTTGCCGCCATGCCGCCACAGTAATGGGGATGATTCCACTTCGTCCTGTAGGAAACAGCGCGGCGTGCCAGTTAAATAGTCGCTGCTCAGTTAGTGGTTTGTTGGCTTGTTGCACAGCATCCAACATGACTTGCACCACACCTTCAGTATAGTGGTCGGGCATGGGCAATCCTGCAGTGTCAAGGCCAAGATGACGAGCCACCGATGAACGCACATGATTGGGATTTAGGAGCAAGCCTTCGATTTCGCTATTGCGTAAAACGTCTTCGGTCATCACATCAAGCGATGAGGTGATTTGCGTGTCAAGACCGAGGCTGTTCAACAGTCCGAGAAGCCTACCTTGCTTTTCGCGTACCCGTGCCAATGGACCGATGACACTGTCGTTGCTCCAACAGAAATGCGGCCATCCAGCATATTGCCATATCCAAAATGGTGTTTTCATAAATTATTCAAATTATGGAACAAATAATCATGTTTTTCGCTGCAAAGATACAAATATTGTATAAATAAATATCATTTGAGGTGGATAATTACAATATTCACATCAAATTTTGATTTGAATATAAGTTTTATTCAATGCATTAAATAAGAAAAAGCCCGTCAGATCACTCCAACGGACTCTTTCAAAGCAGGTTAATCCTCTATTATTTGCCTTTCTTCATAGGGTTTCTCTTGGCTGCAGCCTGCTTGGCCGTGGCTTTGCTGACAGCGGCTTTCTGAACAGACGCGGTCTTCTTGCTGCCAACGGCTTTCTTGGCTTGAGACTTATGCTCTGGTGCTTTTGTGCGCGTAGCCTTCTCGTCAGCAGACTTTTCTTCGGCTGCTTTCTTTGCTGTTGCTTTCTTGGTCTCCTTCTTGGCTGCTTTTTGTGCTTTCTTGGCAGCAGCCTTATTTACGGTAGACATTTTCTTTGGCTTAGGCATTTCAGCAGTCGCAGGCACGTTCTTCAGGATGTCGCACATGAAGTCCCAGAACATTTGAACGGTCGCGATTTCGCAACGCTCGTCGGGTGAGTGCACGCCGCGCAGGGTGGGACCGAAGCTGATCATGTCCATGCCCGGGATCTTGTCGCCGATGAGACCGCATTCCAGTCCAGCGTGGATGGCACGCACCTTCGGGTCTTTCTTGAAACGTTTCTTGTAGCAGTTCACTGCGACGTCCAAGATGGCACTGTTGGGGTTAGGTGCCCAGCCTGGATAGCCGTCGGTGTGCTCCACATCGGCATCGGCGAGGCTCCACACGGCTTCCACCATGTTGGCGATGTCTTGCTTCGACGACTCGATGGAGCTGCGCTGTGAGGTCTGGATGAAGAAATAGCCTTCCTTCTTCTTGCAGGAGGCGAGGTTGGTCGAGGTCTCCACGAAGTTCGGGATGGTCTGCGACATGGCGATGACGCCGTGAGGGCAGGCATAGAGGCCGTTCAGCAGGTTGTACTGGGCCATCTCGTCGATGACCACGTCGGGCTGCACCTCGGCGACTTCTGCCGTGACTTTCAGTCCAGGTTCGGTCACTTGGTACTCTTGCTTGAAGTGCTTCTCCATGTCCATCACATAGTGTTCGAAGTCCTTTAGGCAGTCGTTCGGGACGAAGGCCACTGCCGTGGCTTCGCGGGCGATGGCGTTGCGCAGGTTGCCGCCTTGGAAGTCGTAGAGTTGAAGGTCAAACCAGTTGGTGCCTTGCCACAGGATGCGGGTCAGCAGCTTGTTGGCGTTGGCCAGGTTCTTGTTGATGTCGTCGCCGCTGTGGCCGCCTTTCAGGCCGCTCACGGTGATGCGGTAGGCAGTGCTGTCTTCCGGAGCGGGTTCCAGTTCGTACCACACCTTCACGATGGTGTCCATGCCACCGGCGCAGCCGATGAAGATCTCGCCTTCATCCTCAGAGTCGAGGTTGAGGAGGATACGGCCTGTGAAGTCTTTCGGGTCGAGTTTCATGGCGCCTGTCAGGCCGGTCTCTTCGTCAACGGTGAAGATGCACTCCAGCGGACCGTGTTCTACCTTCGGGTCGGCGATGATGGCCAAGGCCGCAGCCACACCGATGCCGTCGTCGGCGCCGAGAGTTGTGCCGTTGGCATGCACCCACTCGCCTTTGATGACCGCCTCGATGGGGTCTTTTTCAAAGTCGTGCTTCTTGTCGTTGTTCTTCTCGCAAACCATGTCCATGTGGGCTTGCAGGATGACGGTCTGGCGGTCTTCCATACCCTTGGTGGCGGGCACGGTCATAATGATGTTGCCGCACTCTTCTTTAACATAGCTGACTTTATGGTCTTTGGCCCATTTCTCGAGATAGGCGACCATCTTTTCTTCTTTTTTCGAAGGACGAGGCACGTTCATGATGCCTTGGAACTCCTTCCAAATGCCAGCAGGCTTGAGTTTCAGGATGTTTTCGTTCATAACAATTAGATTTAAAGATTTAATATTCAAAGATTTAAGATTTCTATTTTACTATGGCCTATGGCTCATGGCTTATGGCTCGCTTCTCCCAAGTTGTAGAAATTTGTGCCTTTGGAGAAAGCGGGCTATCAGCCATAGGCTATTAGCCATAGGCCTTCAATTCCTTAATCACCTCCATCGGGTTCTCAGCTTTAAACACTGCATTCCCAGCCACCAACACATCCGCACCAGCCTCAAACAGAGTCTTGGCGTTTGTGGTGTTCACGCCGCCATCGACTTCAATAAGTGCTGTGGCATTCTGTTCGGTAATCATGGAATGCAGCTTGCGGATTTTTTCGTATGTGCGCTCGATGAATTGTTGTCCGCCGAAGCCTGGGTTGACCGACATGAGGAGCACAAGGTCCAAGTCGGTGAGGATGTCCTCAAGCACACTGACGGGCGTATGCGGATTAAGCACCACACCAGCGTGGATGCCGAGGGCCTTGATCTGTTGCACTGCGCGGTGGATATGGGTGCAGGCCTCATAGTGGAAGGTAATGATGTCGGCGCCTGCCTTGGCGAAGGCCTCGAAGTATTTCTCCGGCTCCACGATCATCAGGTGGACGTCGAGGGGTTTCTGGGCTTTTTTCTTGATGGCTTGCACCACGGGGATGCCAAAGGAAATGTTGGGCACGAAGCGGCCGTCCATCACGTCGCAGTGGAACCAGTCGGCCTCGCTGCGGTTGACCATCTCGATGTCAGCTTCCAAGTTCAGGAAGTCGGCGGAGAGTAGGGAGGGAGCGATGAGTCTTTGCATAATGGTTGTCTTATAGGTAGCCATGTCTATAGGTCAAGAGGATGCCTAGCTGATGATGTAACCTAAAGTTTTGGCCAACGCGCAGAATTTTTTGAAATTATCATCGTAGGGTCCGTTTCCTGAAGGATTGTCTCTCCATTCTGTTGAGACGGTAACGTACCCATCGAAAACTTTGATTTTGTCATCTGGATCTTTGTCAAAATAACGTTTGTCTGGCCTGCCGTCTATAGTTGTGTGTCTAATGGCGACACTCCACTCTTCAACGCAAGGAGGTGGATTGGTATTAACGCTGCTGAATAGCTTTTTGATTTGCTGAATGGTTAGGTTGGGATTGCACTTTGCATAATCGTTAACGACTTCCCATACAACTCTATTCATTTTTGGAACAGGAACAAATTGCTTGCTGATTTGATACATAGATGTTCTTTTTGATTTTATTGATGATATGAAAATGGATGAAATTTGCGCCAAAGATACAATTATTATCAAAATGCACAACTGTATCAAACATTATTCTTTCGCGAATCTGTCTATGAATGTTTGTTTCTGGTATACACAAAAAAGCCTCCCAAAATTTTGAGAGGCTTTTTGAATCTTAACCGAGATAACTCTTCAGGATCTTGCTGCGGCTGGTGTGTTTCAACCGGCGTATGGCCTTTTCCTTGATCTGGCGCACGCGCTCGCGCGTCAGGTCGAATTTCTCACCGATCTCCTCGAGGGTCATCGGGTGGCTGCCGTTCAGCCCGAAATACAGGCGGACGACATCCTGCTCCCTTTGCGTCAGGG
>JAEEGH010023787.1_pt1 | contig 12425 bp, 10 predicted proteins | sample 9134181 | NCBI WGS metagenome assembly JAEEGH01 (sample SAMN16246544, study PRJNA631951) | gut metagenome | biome: gut microbiome; feature: rumen; material: DP-attached | host: Bos | place: Iran: Karaj | collected 2018-10
AAAAATGACTCTCCATGAAAAGCCTTTGTCTCAGGGTCAACTGCTATATCATTGCCTATTATTTTTCCATCTGGGGCTTTTATGCAAAGGTTTCCTGCCGAGAAACCTTTGGTTTCCTGCCGAGAAACCGATGGTTTCTCGGCAGGAAACTTTTAAAACCCATGCTGCCTTGAAACTGCAGGACCTCACCAGGGGTTGAAATCCATAGTAAAGCTATTGGCGGGAAACAATTATTCCCAATGCTTTAGTTCGAGTTGGATACCGCGCCCCTTGAATGTTTGGTTCAGCCGACTCACGGGGTCGGTCATCTCTAAACGCTCATGTTTCAGTTCCTCAGATGATGCCAGGAATATCTTGATGGTCTTCATATCTCTTCAATTAGAATTTAGCTATGGGTACAACAGTTATCTGATAGCCATCCCTTTCGATGGTGCGCTCGCCGGCATAGGTCACGATGGTAAGGTTGTCACACTTCAGTTCACCGGCACATTCCACAAGAGCGTCAACCTCTCGCTTCTCCGTCTTGGGACTGCTCATATCATAACATACTTGCACCAGACGTTCGATGTGAGCACCTTGACGCAACACGAAGTCCACTTCCTTGTCGTTGCGTGAACGATAATAGAACATGGTCTTCTCGGTATCGTAGCCACGGCGTACCAATTCGATGAACACCTGGTTTTCAAGTAAACGTCCGAGATTCTCAGTCACAGAAAATGCCTTGGCAGCCACAAAACCATTATCAACAACATAAACTTTTCGCGGTGCTTTTTTCATCAGTTTCAGTTTATTGTTGTAGCGTGACAGATAATAGAACAGATAAGGCTCATGAAGATAGTCCATGTATTTTTTTGTGGTGTTGACGCTCGAAAGTCCCAGCTCTTCTGACAATTCGTTGACACTGAGAGGATTGCAGAAATTTGACACCAAATATACAGCAAGGTTGTTGAGGTCTGTGATGTTTCTCACGTTGTGTCGCTTGGCCACATCCTTCCACACAATGGAGTCGAATAGCGTATCGAGATAGCTGCGTACCAGTTGACGTGAAGCTACGACTTCCGGATAGCCACCATTCCTCAGGTAATCATCTGTCAATACCTTGCACTCAGCATCCTGTTCTGACATAAGATGGTGTAGGTCAAGCTTGTTCCAGTCGAACAACTCCTCAAGGCTGAACGGAAGCATCTCGACTTGCAGATATTTGCCAGTCAGTACTGTTGCCATTTCGCTTGAAAGCATCTTGGCGTTACTACCTGTTATGATGAGGTTCTTCCCCTGCCTGTAGAGTTCACTGACCCACATGTCCCACGCATCCAGGTTCTGCACCTCATCCAGTAACAGATAGTCATACCCAGGATAGACATCATCCAGCATTCTCATGACCAGATTGGCATCCCATGCATCCAGCAACGGCTGACTGTCGAAGTTCAGATAAGCAAAGTTCTTGTCCCTCAACATCAGTAAAGCCTGTGTTGACTTGCCCACACGACGTGGACCTGTGATCAACTTAATGAGATGACTGTTCAACAGCGTGTCGAAGTCCTGAGAACTCCTTCTTGTCAGATATGGACGTGACAACAACTCATCTCGTTCTTTTCGTTGGTTTAGAACTATTGTTTTCATATGCTCATGTCTATTTCTGTTGCAAAACTACAAAATTTTCTTCAATTTCGCAAGTCTATTGCACAAAAAATGCATTATTTTATGCAATACAAGTTTGAAAATGCATATAATACGACTTCGTTGTTAGAATCAAGGGGACAGGTTTTTGAATGAATCAAGGGGACAGGTTTTTGAAGTGAATTCACCGAATTCATTCAAGAACCTGTCCCCTTGATTCATTCAAAAGCAGAAAGAGCAATAGGCAACAAGCGAAAACAAAGGTGTCCCCCGCGGTTGGAGGGGCACCTTTTCCTTGACATTCAGAGTCTGCTCTTTTCGTCATTCCCTGCACCCGTCCCCTTATACTTCGAACGGGTGGCATTGAAATTGTAGCTGAGGGAGAGACCTACCGACTGCGTATAGGAATAGATGTCCTGAGCTGTCTGGCCAATGGCATAGTAAGTGGTCACTTTGCTTTTCGACGTGCGGAAGATGTCGTCGGCATAAAGCACCCCCGTCAGCCGTCCCTTGCAGAAGGCCTTCTGCAAGCGGGCATTCACACTGAAGCTGCTACCACGATACATGAATGCCCAATGATTGCTGCCAGTATAGCTGACTTGTACCAATGCCTTCGTCGTGGGATTGATGACGAACCAGCTCTTCAAGTCGAAGCTGAATTCGGGCTTGTTCAGTTTCTTCGGCGCACCATATTTCTCTGCGTCAAACATCTGCTGGTAATAGTGCAGCGTGGCTTGCGGCTGCCAGAATCCGAATTTGGGAGATGCGACGAGGGTGGCATAGACACGGTCCTGGTGGTCGAAGTTCACGGGTTGGAAGATGGCTATCTCCTTCTCTTCGTCATATATTCTGCCAATATGGGTGAAGAGGTCATTCTCTCGGGTGAAACCGGCTACAAAAGTCAGCCACGAACAGGTCAGATGAAGGTCCATACTCTGGCGCACTGACGGGCGCAACAGCGGGTTGCCACCCTCATAAAGCATACGGCTGTCGTACACAATCATAGACTCCAGCATGCGGTAAGGCGGACGGGTGATGCGCTTGCCATAGCTCAGCTGCACACTCCACCTGTCCTTCTGCCACGCAGCCGAAATGTTTGGGAACCAGTCGTTATAGGTGCGGCTTGGCTCCTGCTGCCACTCGCCAAACGCGTAGTAATCCGTTTTTACATGCTCAAATCGGAGGCCTGCATTCAGGCGCCACTGCCCTGACTGCAACTCGTATTCAGCAAAACCGGCAATGTTCTTCTCTTTCATCTCGTTGTCAGTCTCTGATATGATGTTCTCTTGATTGAAATTGCGACCTTCGCTCTTCGTGCTCGTAGCCTCAGTGCCACCATTCAGTACGCCTTTCCAAACAGGATAAGACAGCACCAGTTTGCCTGCCACCATCTTGCGGTTCTCACGGTTGAGGGTCGTGATGGTGCGGTCACCAAGTTCTTGACTGTACTCCTGCTGGTTGAGATGGCTCTCCGTCTTGCGTTGCAACATCGTCGCGTTGAGGTCGATGTCCAGTTTCCCTACCTTTCCCACGTAGTAGGTGTTCAGCTCCCATACAGGCTTGTCTTGCTCGCGGATATCCGTTAACAGCTGGACATCACCGTAGAAGGCACCGTTCTTCATATAGTGCTGACTCATATCCGACTTGAACTTATTATAGAGTATCTTCTGGGACGAGAAGCTCAGTCCCAGAGAGTGATCCGCATTGAAATCGTAACTCAGACCACCTTTGTACTGCAGTTCCGTCCAGCTGCTCCTTACTGGAAGCTCCGCATGGATATCAAAAATGTCCTTGCTGATGTGTAGCTCTTGGTCAAGATCCTGATCATTGCTAAAATGCCCATTGTCTAACGCGATGTTGGCAAATGCCTCCAGCCCACCTGTTCGGTACTTCACAGTCAGGTCGTCGTTGTTGTGCCACTTGTTGTCTTTCCACGCCTGGGCAGTAGCCATCAGGCTCAGACCTTCACCCTGGGTTTTCAGGGTCTTGATCCGAATCACAGCATTCACCTCGGCATTGTATTGGGCCCCTGGGGCGGTTATCACGTCTACACTTTTAATGTCAACCGACTTCAGCTGTCTCAACTCTGTCGGGTCGCGTACCTTTTTGTTATTAATATAGATTTCCGGCTCACCCTTGGCCATCACCTCGAACTTGCCGTCGCGGCTTTGAACCAGCGGTATCATCGACAGCAGGTCGGCAGCCGTACCCACATCGTGCAGAATGGAATGTAGCACATCCACCGTCATGCCACCGGTAGTCATCTTGTACTGAGGTATCTCCCCCTTCACCTCAATGCCTTGGACCATATAGGTCTCGGGCTGAAGTGTGATGGTACCGATATTCCCCACACTGACGTTTCGCTCCACCGTCTTATAGCCAACATACGACACCTTCAGAACGATGCGCTGGGCCTTGCAAGGAATCACAAAGTCGCCATTCCCGTTGCTCACGCCGCTGTTGATGAAAGTGGGCGATGGCTGCTGGGGGTTAGATGCTGGGGGTTGGGCACTATGCAACGAGATGTTGGCAAATTCCACTGGCTTCCCACCTTCATCCACAATGTGGCCCATCACCTTCGAGTCCTCTTTCTGGGTGCATTCTATGAAGACCTTGTCATCGTCATAGGTCACCTTCATTGGATAGAACCCTATCACCTCGCGAATGGCCTCTCTGATGGTCAGGTCGGTGAAGTGGCTGGTCACGGTGAAGTCCTCCAGTTCGTCGTAGATGAAATAGATGGTCTTGTCCGTAGTGGCCTTGTTCAAGTCTTCCAGCACTTTCGAGAGCGACTCGTTCTGGTAATGCCTGGTCAGCCTTTGCGCCTGGGCACACCACGCCAGTGCACACAGCAAGGCTGTGAATATATACTGTTTCATCATCGTCGTGCTTCGGTTTATTCTACAATCAGTTTCTGGTCTTCGCGAGTGATGTGGATACGTTCAAACTTGTTGAAAGTATCGATGAGACCGTCTATGGTCGACTTCTTGTCCCATGTAAAGTAGAGGCGGATATGCTTGCTGGCCTCTTTCCTATAGATGGTTTCAACCTGGTAGAAAGATGCCATCTCACTCAGGATGGTAGCCAGTTCCGTGTCTTCGTAGACAACAGGCTTCCACAACGTACTGTCAGCAGGTGTCTGCGTGTTGGGTGATAGGCGCTGGGTGTTGGCCGAAACAACAGTCTCCTGGCTTTTCACTCCATCTTCATGACTCCTGAAAATATGGATAGCTGCATAGGCAATACCCGAAAGCATCAACACGCCAACAAACATGGCGGCTATCCTTCTGAGTTTAGAGTTTTTAGTATCGAGTTTCGACACGCCCAACCGTTTCCATGCTTCCTCGGCATCAGGCACGGCAATGTCCGTCTCATCCAGCATTTTGTCCATCTGCTCATCGCTGTATTTCTCCGGATGCAGAAGCATCCTGATCTGTTCATCTCTTTCCATACTGCTCAGTTTTTAAAATAATCACGTAGTTTCCTCAATCCCTGCACAATGTGTTTGTTGACAGCAGAGACACTGATGCCAAGTTCGCTGGAAATCTCCTTGTACGACTGTTCCTCGTCGAAGTGCATCTTGATGATACGCCCTGTTCGGGGAGTCAGCCTTTCGTCGACATACTGCTTGACGGCTTCTATCAGTTCGTCATCATCATTCAGAGCAGAATGCAGACTGTAGGATGCAGGGCTTGCAGCCGCTCTGTCCACTGAAGACCAAGCGGTGTTCAAATCCACATTCTTCACTTTCAGTTCCAGGCTCCTGCGTCGTGCAATGATGTTGAGGCAGCGATTACGTACGCAAGTCAGCAGGAACGTCCTTGTCGACTCTCCACGCAGTTGGGTGGTACCATCCCACAGCTTGGCAAAGACATCCTGCACGGCGTCTTTTGCATCCTCTTCGTCGCCCAGCAGAATGTAGGCTGCCTTGTACATCCTGCCATACTCCGAAAGGAAGAGTTCCTGGAATTCCTTCTGGCCTAAGGTCTTCTGTTCGCTGACTTGCATCATTTTGTCGCTGTTTTTACTATATATACAGTTGAGCAAGGAAAATCATTACCCTTCTGAGCTTTTTTTCTGCAAATTTAGATAAAAATGTTCAGTCCGCAAAACATTTTATCCGACTTTTGCAAGAATCAAGGGGACAGGGAAGAATCAAGGGGGACATGAATCAAGGGGACAGGTTTTTGAAGTGAATTCACCGAATTCATTCAAGAACCTGTCCCCTTGATTCATGAGTTTTTAATTATTTTCATCAAACAATCCGAGTTCTTTCCAATTCCTGATTTCCTTATCAAAATCAGAGAGGTATTCGCGGTCCTGTATCAACCGGAACTTGTCGTATTCACCATATGCCTTTTCTTTTGCCTCCTCTGCGCTCACCGTACCAGCACCCTCCAGCACCTCATAGTCGTACATGGTCATAAACCGCTCCAACTGCTGTTTCCATTCAGCCATTGTAGTGATGAGATGACGGTCTGCCCTGTCTTCTGCCAAATCAAGGAAGGCTGTGGAAATACGATTCAACTGAGTTACCTCTTTGTCAGACAAGTAATTCTTAGCTACAATAGTATCCGATCGTTGTACCCTGCCATCAGGCGCATTCTTCCAAGTGGTCAACCCCATGTGAGGCATTTCAGCATCAGCCCTATTGTAGATAATCTCTGCAGCAGTCTGGTGAGTCACAGCCCAATGCATCATGTTCTGCACCATTTTAAAGAACATTTGTGTTGTCTCGCTCTTGGGGTCATAGTCGGCACTGCACTCGGCATACACATCGGTTATCTTCTGATAATAGCGACGCTCCGAGCTGCGAATCTCACGAATGCGCTCCAACAAGTCGTCAAAGTAGTCCTGCCCGAAATGCTTTCCCTGCTTCAACCGTTCATCATCTAACACAAAGCCCTTGATGATAAACTCCTTCAGCACACTCGTTGCCCAGATGCGGAACTGTGTGGCCTGATAGCTGTTCACACGATAGCCCACCGCAATAATTGCATCAAGGTTATAGATTATCTGCGAACGGTTCACCTCACGGGATCCCTCTATTTGAACTATTTCAAATTTTCGAATAGTTGCCTCTTCTTTCAGTTCTCCCGTTTCATAAATCTGTCCAAGATGATAATTTATGGTGCTGACTTCAACACCATACAAATCAGCCATCCGTTTCTGTGTAAGCCAGAATGTCTGTCCATTGAACAGCACTTCGACGCGCATCTCTCCCTGATGAGTCTTGTATATTAAAATGCGTGAAGACATCTGATTTTCAATCAGTTCCGATATCGTTGCTTGCTCTCTAAAAAAGATTCGTGCTGTTTGCACCTGCGGCTTCTTGCCATCAGCATTCTCTGCAATGATCAGACAAGCCAGACGGGAAAGATGCCAGTTTTCAACCTTGCGAAAAGAGCCGGACCCCAACTTAACCATCTCTACCACCTGGTTAAAATGCTCATTCATTTTCAGGCCTCTGTTTTGGGCTACCGGCAATGCCTTATTCAATATGCGGTTGAACTTCTGCCAGGTACTGTAGCCTAAGGCCGTAGCCAACTCGCGTGCACTCCAGTATTCCCGTCCATCGTCAGCAATCTTCCGAATCTGTTCAAAGTCAGACCGCATCGGTTGTATATTCATTTCGTTGTTCATCTCTTATATTGCTTCTATTTTGATGTTCACCTTCAGGAAATCAGCTATCTGCATTATGTAGTTCACCTTGGTGATGTTGGTGAAGATGTCACTCACCTGTCCCTGTGACATATTACCCATATTTGAATTACATGTTTATATATTTCACGGGATTCTGACTCTTGCCATAGAAGGCTGAAACATCTTTCCCTATGTATGTTGTATGTTCGTCTTCAACACCCAGAAACTCACACCGCCCAATATGTTTAGGGTCTTCAGTGTATTTCCAATCAACAGGATTATAGACTTCTTCCACAATTCCGTTGACGATTGCCAATACATGTGTAGCCCTTCTCGCACGGATTATGTCAACTTTCCAATACTTACGGGTCATCTCATACAGATTCTCCCTTTTCACTTTTCCTACTTTTACACACATAATGCGGTCTTCGGAATTAGGTGTTAGTTCGTTTGATGCCATATATGTATCATTTTTGCAGATTACTCTAAACTGTTGATGACATTCAACATCGTATCATAGTCCGTTATCTCATGGTAACGTACTTTGCTTGTCGATACATTGTTGAAGAGTTTCTTGGCACATTCAATTTTTGCCATTTCTGCTCCTTTCAAGCTCATAGACAGCATACTGCCTTTGGTCTCTGCCACAAAGAAGACGTGCTTCACACCCATATTGTCGTTGAAGGCAATAGCCCAGTCAGGGGCATACTTGCCCACTGGCGTAGGTATCTGGAACGTGCGTGGCAGACGTGCATATACACAGACTTCATCTGCCTTGTCGAGGGCTTCGGCGAACTTGCGTTCACCCTTGCTGTCCGTAAACACATAGTCCAGGATATGCTTCTTTGCCTCGTAAGCCTTTTCAAGTGGTTGACGGTTCTTCTCCTTGGTGAAGATGTCTGCATCATACTGCTGCTCCGTGCGATTATAGGCAATATGCTCTACAATCATCGTCGCCTTCTGGTCTTTAATCAGACGTACCACGTTGCGGATAAACTCTTCAGGGTTATTCTTGAACAGATAGAGTTTCCCTGTTGAGATACCCTTCAGGATGCGTACCACCGTCCTTCTGGTCAATGTTGCCCCTTTAGCTATCTCGCCTACGAGGTCGTAAGGCACATCGCTTGTCGATACCTCCTTCATGGCTTGTGTGCGAGTATGCTGGTCGCCTGTAAAATCAAGGTCATCCATTCCCTGTTCGCCTGTCGTCACCACATATTTCAGTTCGGTAACACGCAGGTTCCTGTTGATGGATGCTACGGCTTTTTGTATCAGTTCCTCACTATCATAGTGAACAGTATAGACATAGCGGTGGTTGATTTCCTCCCATAGCCGTTTGAACTCTTCCTTGCTGGCATTGTCATTCAGATGATCATTGACGGCTTCTGCCGATTCATTGGCATCCTCAATCATGTCATCAAGGGCTGACGGGTCAAAGATTCCCTGTACCAATTTATGTACCTGTTCACTGATAGGAGCCAGTTTCTTGCCCATCGGAGCAAGGCTGTCTGTGCGCAGGTCTTCGTGATATGACTGCTGGATATTTCCCTTGTCATCCACATAGTCATTCTCATAGAGATAGTTGACAATGGCTGTTGCCTCCATCGTGGAAATGGTATGCACTTCTTCTCCCACCATGAACTTGCGTCCCTCGAAATAAGCGACTGTTGCCTGTGTCGGACGTTCACGCAAGGCTTCACGGGTTTCTTTCTGGAGAGCATCTACAAACGTGCTATAGCTTTCGTTGGCAATGACCGTAAGAGCATTGATGTCATGCACGGCTTCACCCAGTCGCTCTGCATCCATGCGAACGCCTTGCTGGTCAACGCAGATACGCAGTCCACGACCTACCTCCTGACGCTTGGCTGTTGCACTGCTGGCATGGCGCAGGGTGCATATCTGGAATACATTCGGGTTGTCCCATCCTTCACGCAGTGCAGAGTGCGAGAAGATGAATCGTGTCGGTTCATCGAAACTCAACAAACGCTCCTTGTTTTTAAGAATCAAATCGTAAGCTGATATGTCTGAAGAGAAGTCTTCACCTCGCTTTACAACACTGTCGATGGCATGTCCCTTCTTGTCGATGGAAAAATAGCCATTGTGTACTTGGTCTGCCGTAAAGCGTTTCAAATAACGCTGATAATCATCCTCAAAAAGCGAAAGATTCTCATTCAGGAAACGGGTGTATTCCTCTTCAAACACTTTCCAAAGGAAGCCCTTTACGACTTCGCCCTGTTCATCATAGCCCTTATAATTGGCTACTTCGTCGATAAAGAAGAGCGAAAGTGTCTTGATACCCTGCTTGAATAGAGTAGCTTCTTTCTCGAAGTGTGAACGGATGGTTTCTCTAATCTGAATACGCTGTATCTGCTGTTCCGATACATCACCCATCACTTCACCTTTGCGCAACACGTCACCATTCATGAAATAGACAGTGTTCGTCAGCGGATTGATGTCGGTAATAACAAAATCCTTATAAGCTGGAAGCCCAGATGTGTCATATAGTGAATCATTCTGTCCGAACTTGCATATCTGCCTACGGGTGCTGCTTGCACCTTTCACCTCTATCTCCAGTCGTACCTCTGGTGCTTTGTTCTTTGATAGAACAATACTGTCAAAATAGATATAGCTCTGGTTGCCCAATAGGTTTTGTAGGGTGATACCCTTCACTTGAATCTTCTTCACCAACCTCTGGCGGTAAGCATCGAAGGCATCCAGTGCATATACGCAGTTATGCGATGTCTTGTGCGTGGCTGAGTAGTTCAGCACAAACAGCGGCTTGAAGTTCTTCAGCGCACGTTGGGTGGCTGCGCCCTCCATCTTCTGCGGCTCGTCCATGATGATAATGGGACGGTTGGCGGCAATCACATCAATAGGACGGCGGCTCTGGAAATCGTCACGCTTAGAGTATATAATACGGCTCTCCTTATTGGCAGCACCTTCCTTGAATGAGGTATTGAACGCCTGCACATTGATAATCATCACATTGATGCTGGCATCGCTGCTGAATGAGTCTATCTGTGTTAGGTTGCCGCTATTATAGATGAAGTAACGGGCTTTCTTGCCGTACTGTTCCATGAAGTGGTCTTCCAGCATTGAGAAACTCTTATACACGCCTTCACGGATGGCGATACTCGGCACCACGACGATGAATTTGCTCCACCCATAGCGTTTGTTCAACTCAAACATAGTCTTGATATAGACGTATGTCTTACCCGTACCCGTTTCCATCTCTATATCGAGCGAACATGCCCCCAGACCGTCAGGCAGACTCAGTTTCGTTGATTTAGGGATATTGCCGATGACTTGTTGTTGCTGTATATTGGCTAGCAGCTGATGACCTTGTATTTCTACATCGCTATTACGCCAGCCAACATACTCTTCCTCAAACGTTATCTGTCCTTTACGTTTGCCAAGGTCACGACGGTACTGAGCATTCGTCTTTGAGGGTTGTCCGGCAAATACGTTCACAGTCTGCTCTACAGCATCCGTCTGGTATTGTTGTATCTTAAACTTAAACTTCATTTGCCACCCACCTTTGATTCTTCGTCTTTTCCTATATTACCCAAACGTTTGATAGAATCCAGATAGTCCTGTTCTACGTCACTGATGGTGCGCTGTTTGTATTTGCGATATTCGTTTGTGGCATGTTCCATTGCTTCTGCATGAGAAACGCTGCCAGCATCTTGCAACAGTTGCTCCCCTGACATTGTGAGAATGCGGTCCAGATAGTTGGCCCAGTCATTCATCGTCATTGGTTGTTCACGTTCTGCCTGCCGTTCAGCAAAGTCCAGATATCCCGAAACCAGTTGTCCCATAGCTCGGAGTTCCTTAGCGTCAAGATAGTTTTTCGCTGTCTTGGCTTCAACTAATGTAGGCTGATTTCCTTTGAAAGTGAGAAGTCCCATGAAGTCTTTCTCTGCATCTGCTCGCTCCACTATCAGTTCTGCCGCCGTGCGCCCGTGGATGGCATAATGAATCTTGTTCTGCACCTTCTTAAAGAACTCTTGAGATATAGATGCTCGTGGGTCATAGTCAATGCTTGTAGCATAGATTTCCAGCACTTGCCTATAGAGTACCTTTTCTGTAGCGCGGATGTCTCTGATGCGTTCGAGAAGTTCCTTCCAATAGCCACCACCGCCAAGCCTTTTCAGTCGTTCATCGTCAAGTGTAAATCCTTTGACGATATACTCTTTAAGCCGTTCCGTTGCCCACTGTCTGAAGCGTGTCGCAATGATGGAGCGCACACGATAGCCGAGGGCAATAATCATGTCCAGATTATAGAAAGTTGTCAAATACGACTTGCCGTCTGCGGCAGTAGTTCGGAATTTCCGAACAACTGCTTTTTCCTGCAGTTCGCCTTCTTCGAAGATATGTTTGATGTGTTCACTGACATTTGATTTACTCGTCTGATACAGTTCGCACATCTGAGCCTGCGTGAGCCATAATGTATCATCAGTCATTCTCACATCAATCTTCGTGAGTCCGCTGCCGTCCGTATATATGAGAATCCTATTATTTTCTTCCATATTCTTCTAAAGTCTATAAAATCCTGCGCACTGTATCTTTGCTATACTCTTCCCATATTTGCTCGAAGTTGTCGGCAACTTGGTCGTTGGCGAGGCTGCTGTCACGCATCACAAAATAGTATGGGTGCTGACGGGCTATCTCGGTGATGGTAGTCTCATTGACTTCTTCATCGAAACAAGCCATCAGATAACCGTCGCTGACACTCCAGACTGCCTTTCCAGCAATGCTACGCTTTTCTATCTTGGCAGACAGTTCAATGCCCAGTTCTATCATTGTCTGGAAAAGAAGGTCTTCGCCATCGTTTCCAAGACGGTCAGGCTTGATGTTATCGTCAAAGAGCTTTTGTTCGTTGAACTCTGCTGGAGTGTAATACACATCCTGCATGTTCGACGAGTCGAGTTTCAATACGCGGAAACCTGTATCAAGGTCTTGTGTGGTCAGCGGGCTTTCCTCCTTTATCTTTTTCCCAGCACGACGGATGCGCTCCTTGCCGATTTCACAAATATTCTTATAGCCTGCTTTGTATGCCTCACTCTTCTCGTCGGTTGCTTCTGGCAGTTGCACCATGATAAACTTTCTCTTTCCTCCATCTTCTGCATTGAGTTGCATAACAGCATGGGCTGTTGTGGCAG